>ULVX01059477.1_pt1 | contig 13190 bp, 14 predicted proteins | sample 1959811 | NCBI WGS metagenome assembly ULVX01 (sample SAMEA4835797, study PRJEB28245) | human gut metagenome | biome: gut microbiome; material: fecal sample | place: Denmark | collected 2008
AGCTTTGTGGAATATTTCATTTGTCACCTCGAATTTTCTTCATGCAATTTTTAAACTTACATGATATTATGATTTCAATGTTTGATGTAAATTTGATTTTAACAAGTAAAAAATAAAAGTCAAGCGAAATAAAAAGTGTGGAATCTGATATAAAAAAGGAGATAAAGTGGTGTATGCAAAAGGAGGAACAAGTCAGTTTTCTGGCAGAAAAAATCCGTCAGGCAGATGCCGTTTTAATAGGCGGTGGTTCTGGTCTTTTCAGTGCGGCGGGATATAACCATTATCATTGGCTACTCTATATGGAGGAATGTTTACAAGATTTCAAGGAGTGGTATGGACTGAAATCTCCCTTTGACGGTTTTTATTACTGTTATTCATCGCCGGAACAACAGTGGGCATATTATGCACGTTACATACAAAGTATGTGGGATGCACCTACAGGACAGCCATACTATGACCTGCGTGATATTGTGGCGGAAAAAGAAGTCTTTGTTTTAACAACCAATATAGATATGCAGTTTGAACGGATTTTTCAGAAAGAAAGGATTTGCGATTAATTTGTTTAGACCGAAGATGTAAAGCATGGTGGTAGAGAGAATGAAAGTGATATGTAAAGACAAAACAGTAGATACAGACCATATAAGAGATAAGAATAAATCTCCGTGTCAACATCTTTTTTGAACAAAGAATTTTTCCAGTAGAAGACAATATATTGGGATTGCACGAAATTCTGAAGATGCATTGTTTATGGTTAAGTGGAACAGAGAATTTGGAAGTAAAAGAAATATATCACTTGGAGGAAGTATGTAAAGTAGATAATTGGTGTGAGTTTTTCAGTTGTCCGACGGCACATTGGTGGTAGGTGCTAACCGCATTTTATTTCAGGAGCAGATATCCCTGCTTTTGAAATAAGACCATGACATGAGCCATGGTCTTGAAAAGGACATTGAAAACTTTATCAATAAAGCCCTTGATTCCGGTTTCCTCGGATGATCCTTTGATGCCCGGTAACGGTCAATCGGGATTCCGTTGATTCCATGGTGGAAGGTGGTGTTATAGGAACGCATGTAGTCTTTGAGCATTGTGTCAAACTGTGCAAGTGATGTGATGGAATCCATGTCAAGGGTATAAAGACAGCGCTCTTTGAGCGTCCTGAAATGGCGTTCTACCTTGCTTTTACTGGCTCCGTCACGGACCCGGGTATGCAGTAGCAGGATCCCGGGCTGATTTAAGATCGTTGTGACGGGTGAAACGCTGAACGGAGTCCTCGCTGACTGTTGCAGGAATGAAAGAATCCTTAACCAGACGTTCGTAGATCTGAGTTGCATTCATGCGTGGATACTCTTTTTTGATCCGATAGATTTCTCCAACCGCCTCATTATTTAGGGAGTGGGATGAGCCCTTGTCAGACCTGGATACAGGCATCAGTGCGTCAAGTCCTCCGATGCTGCACTGGGATTTCCATTTTTCCAGGGTTTTATAGCTGTATTTAACGGATGTCCCATCCGGAAGTGTAAGAGGTGCTGCACTGACCCGTTTGTAGTAAGCAGTTGCTGAGGCATCCGGAAAAAGCCCCTGGATGACAGGAGCGATCAGAGCGAAGCGGAACTGTGCCACTTCAGCGTTATGTTTCATTGTTTCGTTTTCTTTACTCATGAAAAAGTCTTGAGAAGTATTCCCCGAGCAGACGGAGAACGAAGAACAGGCTGTAACCGGAGTAAGGGATAATGACATCCGGAAGGATGGCGTGGGAATGCCTGCAGCTGTCGCAGAGAACCCGGAGTACGCAGATATCAGATTTCACAGATTTTCCGGAGATAAAGTCTGTGATGTGTCTGCCATAATAAGCGTGGATGCGGCAGTTACCGAAACTGCCGCAGATCGGATTTTATACAAATTATCTTGCAAAAAAGTAAGTTTTTCTTATCATAATAGTGTAAAGTGACTGCATAAAGGCCAGGCAGCTATTAATAGGGCTTGATCCTGCACCGCACCTGCTTATGCATCACTTGGGTATGAGAGAAAGAACGAACTTTGGTCGGGGCTGTTCTTTCTCTTTTTTATGGTTACGAAAAAACTATAGCGGAATGAAAAGGAATGGTCAAGGGCAGATAAAAACGTGCCGTAGAAAACAGCACGTTAAGACAGGCAGTGTGAAGGGAGTGCCGAAATTATTCTGCGGTAAATTTGCCGTAGGTGGGAACTATAATTTGACGCGTAACAGTATTAGGTGTTTGAAAAAAATGACACCTTAGCGGATAGGAGTTGCGAATAAATCCCTATATCTTGAAAAAATAGATTATTCATAGTATAATATCGAGTGAGTAACTGTAACCAAAAGGAACGGAGAATACGAAGGAACGTTACAGATGAGAATAAGCTACAACAAACTTCAAAAACTTATGATTGATAATCAAATGAAAAGACAAGATTTAATGCGTGCTGCGGAGATTTCATCGTCTGTTGCAACAAAATTAAATAAGAATGAAACAGTATCACTTGATGTGCTTATGAGAATTTGCAAAGTATTTCATTGTGATATTGGCGATGTATGTGAAGTCATATTAGACGAATGATATGAGGAGGTCTGAAGATGGCGGCAAGTGGTAAGAAAAATATGTTTAACGAAGCTACCCGTGTTCAAATGCCAGCAATGGTTCATTTGACACGCCTTGGTTATACCTATTTCGGGAAAATAACTGAAGATATGGCAGGCACAGTATATGACTCTGATACCAACATCTTAATTAACGTTTTCAAGGAGCAGTTCGCACGGCTTAATCCTACCCACGCAGGAGAAGCGGAACAGACATTGAAAACTATTAGGCAGGAATTAGATAATGATGATATAGGACGCAGTTTTTACGAGCGTTTATCGTCTGTTTCGCCTGTTAGATTGGTGGATTTTGAAAATCCCAAAAATAATACATATCATTTTACCGCCGAGTTCACTTGTAAGCGTGACCAAGATGAATTTAGACCTGATATTACATTGTTTGTAAATGGACTTCCACTTGTATTTGTTGAAGTAAAGAAGCCGAATAATCACGGCGGTATGGTTGCAGAAAGCAAGAGAATGAACCAAAAGAGATTTCCTAATAAAAAATTTAGGAGATTTTTGAATATTACACAGTTAATGATTTTCTCTAATAATATGGAATATGACACTATGGGTGGTATTGTTCCGGTTCAGGGGTCATTCTACTGTACGACGGCAAAACAGTCTGCACCGTTCAACTGTTTCAGAGAAGAAAATCCTACTAATTTGGATATTGCACCTTATAATGCAGATTTCCCATATAAGGATATTGACCCGATTGTTGAAAAGAAGATATTGACTGACTTTAATTGTCAGGTTATTCATACTTCTCCGGAATATCAAACAAATTTAGATACCTATACACCGACCAATCGAGTACTGACATCTATGTGCAGTCCTGAAAGATTGTTATTTATATTGAAATATGGAATTGCCTATGTTCGTTTTCATAAAGAAATAAATGGCAAGATAGAGTTTATTGAGCAGAAACATATAATGCGTTATCAACAGATGTTTGCTGCCTTAACAGTAAGAAGTAAGATTGATGAAGGTGTTAATTCAGGTGTTATATGGCATACTCAAGGTAGTGGAAAGACAGCCCTTTCTTATTATCTTACTTATGTTCTTTCTGACTATTTCAGCAAGCAAAATAAAGTTGCAAAGTTTTATTTCATTGTTGACCGCCTTGATTTGCTGAAACAGGCTTCAGAAGAATTTGAAGCTCGTGGATTGGTTGTGAAAACGGCAAGTTCCCGTGCTGAACTTATGGAACAGTTCCGTAACAATCAGGCACAAGAGGGAAATACTGGAAAACCAGAAATTACAGTTGTAAATATACAGCGTTTTGCTGAAGATAAGTCAAAAGTTGACCTTCCTGCGTATGCAACGAATTTGCAGAGAGTGTTTATTATTGATGAAGCACATAGAGGATATAAACCAGAAGGCTCATTCTTGGCTAATCTTCTTGATGCGGATAAAAATGCGATTAAGATTGCGTTGACAGGAACACCACTTTTGAAAGAAGAAAGAGAATCTTGGAGAGTTTTTGGTAATTATATTCATACATACTATTATGACAAATCAATTTTAGATGGATATACGCTGAAAATTATCCGTGAGGACATAGAAACTCAGTATAAAGAGCGACTTTCTGAGATTTACGAAAAACTTGAAACTTTGGTAGAAAAGAAAGATGTAAAGAAAAGTCAGATTGTTGAACACGATAACTATGTCAAAGAGTTGCTTAGATATATTATTTCTGATCTAAAGAGATTTAGACAAATTCAGGGAGATAATACGCTCGGCGGTATGGTCATTTGTGAAACAAGTGAGCAGGCAAGGAAGCTGTTTGCGTACTTTGATGAAATTCAAGCAGAACTTAATAAAGACGCTTCTATGAAAAGTCATTTGCAAGCTGGACTTATACTTCACGATAGTGATGACAAAGATACAAGAGATAAGATTATTGATGACTTCAAAAATAATATGACAGTTGATATTCTTATCGTTTTCAATATGCTTCTTACCGGATTTGATGCACCAAGATTGAAACGCCTGTATTTTGGTCGAAAATTGAAAGACCATAATTTGTTGCAGGCAATTACAAGAGTCAATAGACCATATAAAGAAAACCATTATGGATATGTCATTGATTTTGCAAATATAAAAAGGAACTTTGAAGAAACAAATGAAGCATATCTCAAAGAGCTGAATCGATTTAATGACCCGAATGAAGTTGGTGCGGGAAATGAAACAGATACTTTCAAACAGGTTATAGAAGACCCGGCAGAACTCATTAAACAAATGCAGGAAGTGCAACAGGTTCTTTTTAACTATACCACAGATAATGCAGAAGAATTTAGTTCGGAAATATCTACGATTGAGGATAAGCAGGAATTGCTTAAACTTAAAAAAATTCTTATTGCTGCTCGTGATTGTTGTAATTTGGTAAGAACTTTTGGCGATGATGAGTTAAAGGAAACATTTGCAAAAATGGAATTAACAAAATTGCCATCATTGATTTCAGAGGTGCAACATCATATTGATAACATAAATCAGAAAGAACTTTTTGCAAGCGATGATACCACAAAGTTGCTTGTCAATGAAGCAATGGAGGATATTACTTTTAATTTCAGCAAAATCAGCGAGGAAGAATTGAAAATCGTCGGTGGTAAAGACGCAGTAACAGAAAAGTATAAAAAGACTGTTCGTGCCTTTACTCAGAATATCGACCCTGATGACCCTGAGTTTATTACTTTGCAGGAAGCATTTTTGCTTCGCTTCAAGCAACATGGTTTTGAACCTAAGAGTGTATCTGAGATTGAGGAGCAAGGAAAAGAACTAGAAGATATTCTGAAAAAGCTTGACGAATTGCAGAAGAAAAACACGGTTCTGCTGAGAAAATATAATGGCGATGCGAAATTCGCAAGGGTTCATAAAAGAATCAGGGAAGAAAATCTTGCTCGAAAAGTAGCAAATAAACAGCCGATTGTTTCAGAGTATGATATGTCTATTATGAATGTTTTGCTTTCTATTAAGTCTGATATTGACCAGAAAGTGTATGACAGAAATGATATATTGAAGAAGGACGCATATTTTGAGAGAACGGTTATGACACAAATAAAAGCAGGCATTGATAAGTTGGGAGTAGCGAGTGCTCGTGAGGATAGAGTATTTATACAGAGCAGGATTACAAAACAGTATCTTGACCAGTACAACCAGACTTATTCAGTGGCATAAAGGAGAACACAATGGAAGAAACAAAGACGATAAAAGAAAAAACCATAGAGTTGATAGATGCCTTAAAAGCAACTTGTCAGACCTATGGTATGGGAAACGATGGTAACGAATATAAAATTATCACACAGGTTTTCCTTTATAAGTTCCTTAATGATAAGTTCGGATATGAAGTAAAAAAAGTAAGTCCGGTTCTTAAAAATGCTGAAAAATGGGAACTTGCTTATGCAGAAATGTCAGAAGATGACCGCTTGGATATTTTTGATAGTTTACCGTCAGATATTCCATTACTTAATCCGGAACATCTTATTGCCAACTTATGGAATCAGCAGGCAAAGGGCGATTTTGATTTAATCTTTGACAGCACGATGACAGATATAGCAGATAAGAATATTGATATATTTTCAACTCAGACTGCTCAGAATACAAAAATACCGCTTTTTGAAAAGCTGACACAGTATGTAACGGACGATACAGCAAGAGCACCTTTTGCCCGTGCTTTGGTTGACAAGTTGGTAAACTTTTCTTTTGAAGAAGCATTTGAGAAGCATTATGATTTCTTTGCAGATATATTTGAATATCTGATAAAGGACTACAATACCGCAGGCGGTGGTAAGTATGCAGAGTATTATACTCCTCACGCTATTGCAACGATTATGGCAAGATTGCTTGTTGGTAATGCAACTGATTTACATAGCATTGAGTGTTATGACCCATCAGCTGGAACAGGAACACTTTTGATGGCTCTTGCCCATAAAATTGGCGAAGATAAGTGTACTATTTTTGCTCAGGATATTTCACAGCGAAGCAATAAAATGTTAAAACTTAATCTTATCCTGAACAGTTTGGTATCTTCTCTTGACCACGCAATTCAGGGAGATACACTGCTTGCTCCGTATCACAAGAGTGATAATGGACAGGAATTAAGAACTTTTGATTATGTAGTATCCAACCCTCCGTTCAAAATGGACTTTTCAGATACAAGAGAACGAATTGCCGCAATGCCTGTTCGTTTTTGGGCGGGAGTTCCGAAAGTACCAGCCAAGAAGAAAGAGAGTATGGCAATTTATACGTTGTTCATTCAGCACGTTCTTAATTCATTGAAATCAACCGGAAAAGGTGCGATTGTAGTTCCTACCGGATTTATAACTGCAAAGTCGGGTGTAGAAAAGAAAATACTACAACATATTGTAGATGAACATATTGTTTATGGCTGTATTAGTATGCCGTCAAATGTATTTGCTAATACCGGAACGAATGTATCAGTATTATTTTTCGATAATTCAAGAAAAACAGACAAGGTTGTACTGATAGATGCTTCAAAACTGGGAGAAGAATATAAGGACGGTAATAATCAGAAACGCAGACTTCGTGATTTTGAGATTGATAAAATTGTTGATACATTCCTTAATAAAGAAGCTGTTGATGATTTTTCAGTTGCTGTTACCTATGATGAAATCAAAGAAAAGAAATATTCACTTTCAGCAGGACAGTATTTTGATGTGAAAATTGAATATGTTGAATTATCACAGGACGAATTTAATGCTCGTATGAGTGCTTATGCAGAGAAGTTACAGGAATATTTTGCAGAGGGCGATAAACTGAAAACAGAAATTATGGAGCAGTTAAAGAAGGTAAAATATGAATAAATGGACATATACAACACTTGGGAAAATATCAGAGATTATAACGGGACCATTTGGAAGTCAGTTACATCAATCGGATTATGTGGAACAAGGAATCCCAGTAGTTATGCCACAAGACATAGATAATAGGAAAGTAAATTATGCATCTATCAATTATGTGTCTAATGAAGATGCAATAAGACTTGAAAGATATAAAACCATAATTAACGACATATTATATGCTCGCCGAGGAGATGTAGAAAAACACGCTTTTATAAAGGAAAAGGATAATGGTGTTTTATGTGGGACAGGTTGTTTACGAGTGCGAATAACAACATCAGAAGTAGAACCAGAATTTATATCTTTTTTTCTCAATAGAGAAGAAACTAGAAAATGGCTTGTTACACACGCAGTAGGTACAAATATGCCTAATTTGAATACAGATATTTTATCTGATGTTCCAATAGCTTATCCATTGCTTGAAGAACAAAGAAGAATTGTTCAAGTTTTAAATAGCCTTGATGAGAAAATTGCTTTAAATAGTGCGGTAAACGATAATTTATCGTATCAGTCGCTGATGGTCGCCTGACCGTTCATTAGCATAGGTAGCAACCAGTCACGAAGTTTAACAAGTTCTTGATTTTCGCAAACATTTTTACTTATTTGTGCATATATAGCTTGAGTAGTTTCGTGATAAGCACGTAAAACTGTATCTTCAGGAATAATAATGTGAACGCCTGCTAAATCATCATTGTTTACAGCTTCTTGAGTCGCTCCGTGAGCAAGCATATCTTTATGAATTTCAAAATATGCATTTGAAACATAAGAAGCAATATATTCAAAACTGATTTCGTTGCATTGTAATCCGCAAAATCCTGTTGAAAGAATAGAACTTGAAATAATAGGTTGCATTTCTTTGTTTAGGTAAAGATGTTTAATACTATTTTTCATTTTAGCAAACCATACAGAATTTATACTTGGTTGCATATTAGCACGACTTTCTCTACCGTCGTAATCAACAATAGTTCCTGTTGAAATAGAAGTACCTTTAACATCGGCTGTTGCTAAGTATGTTTTTGTATTAAAGATTTCGACTCCGGGTTTTATTATGGAAGATAAACAGTTTGAAATTACAGATTGAACTTTCCAATTTTCAGGAATATTACGCTTCAAAGTATCATTCCAAACCATTTTCCCACCGGAAGTCTGATAAGGATTGCCGTCGTTATCAGGAAAATCAAATTGGGTAAACCAATAATCATATAAAAGCATAAGTTGCTGCTCTAAATTATCGTTTAACATACATCCCATAACTCTTGTGGGTGGCGAGAGTTAAATCAGGGGACTACCCACTCCGTAGTCGTTCTCTGAGTTAAATAAAAGGAGAATTGACTAATGAAACAAAATTTTATTACAGATGTTGTTCAGGCTATGTTACCTTTCTTGAATAACGCACAGACAGAACGCTTGCAAGAGGTATTGCAACATACACTTTTTGATTATGAGGTAACAAAAATTGAAAGTGATAAAGAAATCTCGGAGCAGAACTATATGGAACTGTTCTTAGCGGCAAAGCGAATTGAGGGCTGTTCCGAGAAATCTCTTAAATACTACAAAACAACTATCGATATGATGATTGCGACTGTCGGCAAAAGCGTAAAGCATATTGAAACTGACGACATAAGACGATACCTGACCAAGTATCAGGAAAAGAAAAAATCAAGCAAGGTTACGATTGATAATATCCGCCGCATTCTTTCAAGCTTCTTTTCGTGGCTTGAGGACGAGGATTATATACTGAAAAGTCCTGTCAGGCGAATACACAAGGTCAAAATCGGCACGAACATTAAAGAAACATACTCCGATGAAGCATTGGAGCTTATGAGAGATAACTGCACCGAGCCGAGAGATTTGGCGATGATTGATATGTTGGCTTCAACGGGTATGCGTGTTGGCGAAATGGTATTGCTCAACATAAATGATATTGATTTTAACGAGCGTGAATGCATCGTGTTCGGTAAAGGAAACAAGGAACGAGTGGTCTATTTTGACGCAAGAACAAAGATACATTTGCAAAATTACTTGAACAGCAGAACCGACGATAACCCGGCACTATTTGTATCGCTGAAAGCACCGCACGAAAGGTTGAAAATCGGCGGTATAGAAACAAGACTCAGAGAATTTGGAAAGCAATTAGGGTTGCACAAGGTACACCCACACAAGTTCAGGCGTACCCTTGCAACTATGGCAATAGACAAAGGAATGCCCATTGAGCAACTACAACAGCTCTTGGGGCATAGAAAGATAGATACGACCTTGCAGTATGCAATGGTAAAACAAAGCAATGTTAAAATTGCACATAGGAAATATATCGGATAAGGAGAAAAGGATGGAGACTAAGAAACTGATAGATTGTTGTGAATTTATTTCTGATGGCGACCATTTACCACCACCTAAAAGTGATAGTGGCGTTCCTTTTATTACAATATCTAATATTACGGGACAAAACAAACTTTCTTTTGAAGACACAATGTTTGTGCCTGAAAGTTACTATAACGGATTGAATGAAAATAAGAAGGCAAAAAAAGACGATATTTTGTATTCGGTTGTTGGCTCTTTTGGTAAACCGGTATATGTAGATTTTGACAAACAAATGGTTTTTCAACGACATATTGCTATCTTGCGACCAAAAAGAAATGTTAATGCAAGATTTATTTACTATACAATGCTAAACCCGCAGTTTTATAAGTTGGTTGCTAAACTTGCTATTGGCTGTTCTCAAAGAACGGTAACATTAGATACTTTGCGAAATATAGAAGTAAATTTACCAGATAAAGATATTCAAGATAAAATGGTTGGGATTTTATCATTGATTGATGAGAAAATAGACATCAATAATAATGTAAACGATAATTTATCAGCAATGGCTTATGATATTTATATGCATAATTTTTTCTCAAAAAAGCCTAATGCTAAACTAAAAGACATTTTGACCGAAGCTGAAAAGTCAGCTATTCAGGTCGGAGAAGCAAAAACATCAAATGGCGAATATCCATTCTTTACAAGCGGTGCAACTATTTTGAAATGGAACGAACCATTTGTTGACGGTAGAAATTGCTTTTTAAATACCGGCGGTAACGCTGATGTTAAATTTTATGTTGGTAAAGCCGCCTATTCAACAGATACTTGGAGCGTTTCTGCAAAATCAGAAATGTCGGATTATCTCTACCTAATGTTATTTTCAATCAAGCCTGAACTTGACCAAAAATTCTTCCAAGGAACGGGGTTGAAGCATTTGCAAAAGCCTTTACTTAAAGACAGACCTATCTATGTTCCTGAAAAGCTGGAATTAGAAGCATTTAACCGTCAAGTAATACCGATGTTTGATATTATTTCTGAGAACACAAGAGAAAATCAACAGCTAACATCTCTTAGAGATTGGCTTTTACCTATGTTGATGAACGGTCAGGCTACCATCAGTGATTGATGTGGTAAATTATCGTTTACAGTAGAAGGAGAACCTATATGATGAGTGTTTCAGATTGGATAAGTATTATTTGTGCGGGAGTTGCTTTAATAGTCACGGTTATTATTGCAGTCCTGCAAATAAGACAAAGCAACTGTATGGAGAGGTTTGAAAAAAGGCAGGACAAGCGTGATGAGCAACGTCATCAAGAAAGTGTAAAAGCACAAGCAGTATCATTCATTTCTAAATATTATAAGGACAGAGGGCTTATTCCGTTATGTGCAATAGCCACGATGTATAATGATTTGTTTTATTACAACAGAGAGATGTATAGAGAATTTTGCTGTTGTACTAAAGAGGTTCAAAATAGAATTTTGGAATATTGTGATTTGGATTTACGAGTCAGTGAGTACAATATTTATGAAAAGTGTTTGGTTGCAATAGAAAGTGTGCTAAATAAACGCTTCCCTGATGATAAAAGTGTTTTTTACGATGGAGGGAAGTATTTTACTCATAGCTTAGAATACTATGCTGATAAACCGATTCCACATCAAGAGTTTGAATATCAAAATCATATTACAGATGTTTTGGCTAATGCGTTTAACAGCAATGACAAAAAGGAAACACCAATTCAGCAGTTGTCGGTGGAATATAGTTTTGGAAGTTGCAAAGAAATAGAGGCGTGCCAGTTGGTTACTGTTATAGCAGAGTTTGCAGCAATCTATGGGAATAAAAATAAAAACATTGATAAATCATACGGTTCTCCGGGCGGATACGATGGAGAAGTTATAGAAACAATGGAAGATTTATTCCTTTTAGCTTTATTTGAAATATATACAAATTGTGTTTTATAAATTATAAGGTAAGTAAAATGATTTTTCAGAGAGGATAAACGAATGGCATTTGATTTTAAGAAAGAATATAAAGAGTTCTATATGCCGAAGAATAAGCCGCAGATTGTGACAATTCCAAAGGCAAATTATATAGCGGTAAGAGGTAAAGGAAATCCTAATGAAGAAGGCGGAGAATACAAAACCGCTATTGGAGTTTTGTACGCTGTTGCCTATACTCTCAAGATGAGTTATAAGACGGATTACAAAATAGACGGATTTTTGAATATGTTGTACCACCGCTTGAGGGATTTTGGTGGCAGGACAATGTTGAAAGTGTAGATTATACCAACAAATCAGCTTTCAACTGGATTTCTGTTATTCGTCTGCCTGATTTTATTGCAAAGAAAGATTTTGATTGGGCGGTGGAAACTGCTTCAAAAAAGAAAAAGATGGATTGCTCTGGTGCAGAGTTCTTGAGTATTGACGAAGGTTTGTGCGTACAGATAATGCATATAGGAGCTTTTGATGATGAACCTGCAACCGTGACAATGATGGATAAATATCTTGAAGAAAACGGTTATGTAAATGATTTTACTGGTGAGCGACGCCATCACGAAATCTATTTATCAGACCCAAGAAAAGTTGCACCGGAGAAATGCAAAACAGTAATAAGACACCCAATAAAGAAGGCATAAATTGAGTAAAATGAAATTAGGTCAGAGGACAACTAATGGCATCAAGTAAAGAATATTTGGAATTTGTATTAGAGCAGTTGGCAGAATTGGACGAGATTACTTACCGTGCGATGATGGGCGAATATATTATTTATTATCGTGGTAAAATTGTCGGCGGAATTTATGATGACAGATTACTTGTAAAACCGATAAAATCAGCAATTTCATATATGCCGACAGCTACTTATGAATTGCCGTATGATGGGGCAAAGGAAATGCTGCTTGTAGAAGATGTGGATAATAAGAAATTTTTAACAGGACTATTTAACGCAATGTACGATGAATTACCAGCACCTAAGCCAAAAAAGAAAAAGTAGACAGATACTATTGATGGAGCGATTGGTATATAAGAATTATGGAAACAAAGCCAAGAATTTTATATTTACAAAAGATTTTACTGGAAAGAACCGATGAAGAAAATCCTCTTTCCACAACACAGTTAATCAATATATTGAATGACGAATACGGAATATCTGCACACAGAACGACGGTCACGAAAGATATTGCTGCACTTCAGGAGTTTGGAATGGACATTGTTACTATCCATTCTACTCAGAGCAAATACTTTGTAGCCAGTCGTAAGTTTGAATTGCCGGAACTGAAGTTGCTGATAGATGCAGTAGAGTCATCGAAGTTCATTACAAAGAAGAAAAGTGAAACTTTGATTGAGAAGATACATACGATGACCAGTCCGGGGCAGGTGGCAAAGCTGAAGCGTAATAACTATGTGGTCAATCGAATTAAGCCGGATAATGA
>ULVX01010455.1_pt1 | contig 12985 bp, 10 predicted proteins | sample 1959811 | NCBI WGS metagenome assembly ULVX01 (sample SAMEA4835797, study PRJEB28245) | human gut metagenome | biome: gut microbiome; material: fecal sample | place: Denmark | collected 2008
AAAAGCCCGTCGCCGTTTCTCGGGCTTCGATGCCAAAGTCACGCATCATGCGCACGGTCATTTCCACATAGGGACGGCTGATGAGTTCGCCCTTGATGTCAATCCAAACCCCCTCTTCGGAAGCAATGGTCGGCGCAAGCATCAACAGGGCCGTCAGATACTGGCTCGAGACATTGCCGCGCACGCTTACTCGGGATCCCACACAAAAAGCTGGTTCAAACGTAAGCGGCAAAAAGCCTTCGTTGATCTCGCAAGTGATCTTGGCGCCGAGACTTCGCAGAGCCTCCAACAGATCGCCGATCGGACGCTCGCGCATACGCGCAACGCCGTCAATCCGGTAGTTTCCGCCCGCAAAAGCCAAAAGCGCCGTCAGCGTTCTGGTGGCAGTACCGGCATTACCGATAAAGAGTTCCCCTTCTTTGACGGGAATCCTTCCCCCGCACCCCGTGACGGTCACCTGCGTGTCGTTGTCAAAACTCACCGGGATGCCGAGCGTCTTGAGCGCATCAAGCATGCGTTCGGTGTCGTCTGCTCGAAGCAGTCCGGTGAGCGTCGTTTTGCCTTGGGCCATCGCCGCCAAAAACAGAGCACGATTGGAAATCGATTTGCTCCCTGGCAACTGTACGGTTCCTGCCGCGGTCGTGATCGGTGCGATCGTGATGCTCTCACGGGGACAAGAGGCAACAGTTGATTGCATCATAGAACCCCTTTAGCTACGTTTTTTGGGAAGATGCGGCGCAATGCGACGGCGAGCGTCGGCAGCGCGAGCAAACACACTGCGCGTCACCTCGACCTCGTCGTTTTCAACGGCTCGGCGCAGCAATGCCAGATCTTTTTCAAAATAAGAAAGCGCTTCAAGCACCGCCTTTTTGTTCGCGCGGAAAATATCCACCCACATCTCAGGACTGGAAGCCGCAATACGCGTGAAGTCTCTGAAACCTGCCCCGGCAAGTGATAACTTGCGTTCGGCACTTCCGGTATTGAGAATGGAATCAACCATTGCGTAGGAAAGCAAATGGGGCAAATGCGAAACAGAAGCAAAAACAGCGTCATGCTCTTCGGGCGTCATGCGCAACAAATCACTGCCGGCCGTTTTCCAGGCCTCTTCCCAAAACCGTACGGCTCGCTCTCCGATACCGTCGACAGGCGTGGAAATCGCCTTGGCTCCGACAAAAAGATCGGCGTCGGCGTAGTCGACTCCTGGCATTTCACCGCCCGCAATCGGGTGCACCGGCGCATAGTTGACAAATTTTTCCTTAAGCACCCGACGAGCCCCGTCAATCACAACGCCGCGCACGGACCCCACATCCGTAATGAGCGTGTCGTCTCCCAGGAAAGGTTCAATCTGCTCCATGACCTTTTCAATAGCCAGCACCGGTACGGCCACGAGTACAGCATCGGCTCCTTGAACACATTCCTGCAACGTTGAGCTGGCCGCATCGGCGACGCCCATGTCCACCGCTTTGAGCACGCTTTTCGTCGAGAGGTCAAATGCCGACACCGTATCAAACACGCCGCCGCGCTTCATGGCCCATGCCGCCGAAGCACCGATCAAACCCACGCCAATCAAGGCCAAACGCATTGTCAAATTTCCTTTCTTCGCGAAGACTCAAAGTGCCGAGAGCGTCTCGCGAAACGCTTTCATGAAAATATCGTTTTCTTCGGGAGAACCCACCGAAATACGCATGTATTCAGGGAGCCCGTAGCTCTTGAGCGGCCGCAGAATCACGCCTTTGCGCAGCATCGCTTCGTTGATTTCCGCCGCCTCGGGGCCGACGTGCACCATGATGAAGTTGGCCTGCGAAGGCAGTTGCACGAGCTTGAGTTCATCAAAGAAAGCCGCCAGACGCGCACGCTCTTTGGCATTGGTCTGCACGACCTTCCGCAAAAACGCCTGATCTTCAAGCGCAGCTACCGCGGCAGCCTGCGCGGCCGCGTTCATGTTAAAAGGCGGCCGGATGCGGTTCATCATCTCGATGAGCTCTTTATTTGCCACACCGAAGCCCGCACGCAACCCCGCCAGACCATAGGCCTTGGAAAAAGTACGGGTCACCAGTAGGTTGGGAAAGCGCTTGACCCACTCAAAACTCGGCGTTCTGAGCTTTTCGTCCATAAAGTCCGTGTAGGCCTCGTCGAGAACCACGACGCACTTCTCGGGCACTCGCTCGAGGAACGTCAAAAGTGCGCCGGGATCGAGCGGTAACCCAGTCGGGTTGTTCGGATTGGTGATGTAGATAAGGCGTGTGTTGATGTCGGTTGCCGCAAGCAACCCTTCCAAATCCACCTGAAAGTCCTTGGTCGGCACCTCGACACACTCGGCAGCACATTCCTGCGCACTCAATTCATACACGGAGAATGAATACTGCGAGTAAACGCACCGATCACCGGGCGACAAAACTGTTCGTGCGATCAAACCCAGAATTTCATCGGAGCCGTTGCCAACAATCACTTCGTCAGGGGAGACACCGGCAAAGGCCGCGGCCGCTTCACGCACAACCTGCGCCGCTCCGTCCGGATAGCGTGTGCCGTTCGTGACCGCCTGCATCGCCGCTTGTTGAGCCTTGGGCGACATACCGAGCGGATTTTCATTACTCGCGAGCTTCACGATACACGTCGGATTCAGTCCGTACTGCCGCGCGGTCTCTTCGATAGGTTTACCCGCTACATAGGGGCTGATCGCTTCAAGCGCTTTGCGCGCCACAAATCCCTGCATTTTTTCTCCCTTCTTGTTTTTTCAGTACGCTGCCGTGTAGGAGCCCAGAAGCTTCAGATACAAAGCAATATGGCCGAGTTCATCGATAGCCTTGGCAATGGGCTCGTCCTCGATATGCCCGTCAACGTCCACATAAAAGTTGTAATCCCAAGCGCCGTTGCGTGCCGGACGACTTTCCAGTCGCACCATGGATACCTTGTACTTGGCAAAGGGGGCGAGCGCATCCAAAAGCGTTCCGGCACGGTTGGGAACCGAAAAAATGAGACTCGTTTTGTGAAGCACGTTTTGCGCCTTGCGGCCCGCCTCCTTGCCGAGCACCAGAAAACGCGTGAAATTGCGCGGATCGTCTTCGACAGCATGTGCTGCGATATGCAATCCGTAAAGCGCCGCAGCGCGTTCGGCTGCCAGAGCTGCCACCTTCGGATCAGCTGCAGCTTCTATAGCCGCCTGCGCGTTGGAGCTTGAGGGAACGAGCTTGGCCTGCGGCAGATGCGTCATCAGCCATATGCGACACTGGGCAAGAGCCTGCGGATGGGCGTGCACTTCAACAATGTCTTCGCGCTTGCCCGAGCGATTCATCAGATTGTGATGCACCGCCACATTGACTTCACCGATCACCTTAAGAGGTGTCGTAAGCAACAGATCGGCCGTACGCGTCACGATGCCCTCGGTACTGTTTTCCACCGGAACAACCGCAAAGTCAGCGGTGCCGCTGGCGGCCTCATGAAACACTTCGTCGAGACTTCCGCAGGCAAGCGCCTTGAAACTCGAGCCGAACTGCCGAACCACGGCTTCCTCGGTGAACGTTCCCTTCGGCCCAAGAAAGGCCACGCAAGGCAAAGCCTCGACGGCACGGCACGCGGACACAATTTCGCGTACGATGTTGCGAATCGCCTCTTCACTCAAAAGCGTACCTTCAGCTTTAGCGCGTGCCACGGTTCGTTCGAAAATTTCACGCTCGCGCTCGGGCTTATAGACGGCTCCGGCCGCTTTGAGTTTGCCAATCGAACGCGCCAGCTTGGCGCGCTTTTCCAAAAGTCCGAAAAGCTCGGTATCCGTTGCATCAATCACCTTGCGCAACTCTTCGATGCTGCCGCCGTTCGTGCAGAGATCCGTCATTTCATGTTCCCCCTGTTTTCCTTTTGTTTTTAGCCGTGGCGCTTGGCAAAATCCGCCATGAAATCGGCCAGCACCTCTGCGGCCCGCACAGGCAACGCGTTGTAGAGCGACGCGCGCAAGCCTCCGACCAAGCGATGGCCCTTAAGGTTCACTAGCTTCGCGTCGGCGGCTTCCTTAACAAAGAGTTCGGTGAGTGCCTCTTCGCGCAGGTTGAAGACCACATTCATGCGCGAACGCGTGCTGGGCGTGATCGTGTTGATGTAAAAACCGTCGCTGCTGTCGATGGCGTTGTAAATCAGTTTGGAGCGCAGTCGGGCGCGCTCATCCATCACTTCCACGCCGCCTTCGCTCACAAGCCACTTGCAGACAAGGTTAGCCACCCAGATCGCAAACGTGGGCGGCGTGTTGTACATACTGCCCGCCTCGCTGTGCACTTGGTAATTGAGCATCGTGGGACAGGTTTCGCCCGCCAGCCCCAGAAGGTCTTTTCTCACAATCACAACCGTGAGACCGGCCGGCCCGAAGTTTTTCTGCGCCCCTGCAAAAACCAGAGCGTGGCGCCGGAAATCAATCGTGCGTGATAGGAAGTTGCTGCTCACGTCGCTAACCAGCGGCACACAATCCGGACACTGCGGAATGTAGTTGAATTCCATGCCGTTGACAGTCTCGTTCATGCAGTAATAAAGATAGGCAGCATCGTTGGGCACATTGATGCTGTCAGGATGCGGCACCTGTGCGCGCGAAGGTGTTCCGATCACGCTCACGCGACAGAACTTGCTTGCTTCGGCCGCCGCCTTCTTCGACCAAACGCCGTTGACAATATATGAAGCTTCCGCCGCAGCGCCAAGCAGATTCAGGGGCACCATCGCAAACTGCATATGTCCGCCGCCCTGCAGAAAAAGAATGTCGTGCGTTTCCGGCACACTCAAGAGCTCACGCAAGAGATCGCGCGTCTCGCGAATGATCTGCGAAAACACGGGGCCGCGGTGACTCATCTCCACCAGACTCATCCCGCAACCGTGATAATCGGGAAACTCCTTGGCGACTTCTTCGAGAACAGGAACCGGCAGCACGCCTGGACCTGCCGAAAAGTTATATACGCGATTCATTTTTTTGTACGCGGCCTACGTACTCCGAAGGAAAACACGAGGTCGCTCTCCTGATGAATGATTGATTCCAAACGATGCTCTGCCGGAGCGCTTTTCGCCGATCTTTGCAAAATCGCCCTGCACGGAACAACAACCGCACAGGGCGTTTTTTGTCATCCGTTATTTATTTTCGCCGTTCTCATCGCTTGCCGGTACAGGGAATTCACCTGAGTCAGCGGTCGTTTCAGCGGCAAGTGCCGAGGCACCGTGTGATTCCGCATCCGTCGAGACGTCTTCGGAGTCTTCGTTGGCCACACGCGTCACACTCACAACCGTTTCGTCCAGCGTTTCCATGAGTTTGACACCCTGGGTAGCGCGGCCCGACTGACGAATCGATTCGACGGTCGTACGGATCATGCGCCCGTTGTTGGTGAGCACGAGCACGGTGTCTTCCACATTTACCAGCGTTGCGGCAACCAGCTCGCCGTTGCGCTCGCTCGTCATGATGGCAATCTGGCCCTGACTGCGGCGGCCGTGCTTGGGGTGATCAGCCAGCGGCGTGCGCTTGCCGTAGCCGTTAGCGCAAACCGTCAGCACTTCCATGTTCGTATCGGCGTGCACGGCAAACATGCTGATGCACTTGTGTCCTTCGGGCAGCTTCATCGTGAGCACGCCGCGCGCGGCACGTCCCATCGGACGCACTTCGTTTTCGTCAAAGCGCAACACCTTGCCGTTGCTGCCAAAGACCATGATGTCCTGCGTGCCGTCAGTGATCACAGCCGTAAGGATGCTGTCGCCATCGTCAAGCGCAATGGCGGCCTTACCCACGCTTCGGATCACGGCGAATTCCTTAAGGGACGTCTTTTTCATCACACCATTGACTGTTGCGAGGAACACGTAGTGCGATTCGTCAAAACGGCTCACGGGCAAAATCGTCACGATCGATTCGCCTTCGGCGATGTCAAGCAAATTGACGATAGCCTTACCCTTACTTGTGCGCGAGCCCTCCGGAATCTGGTAGATCGGCAAAGCGTAGACGCGTCCGAAATTGCTGAAGCACAGGGCCTGATCGTGACTGCTTGCCGTGATGATACGGTCAATCTCGTCGCCTTCCTTGAGTTTGGCAGCGGCCTTGCCCTGACCGCCGCGGCGCTGGCTGCGGTACTCGGTGAGCGACTGACGCTTAATGTAGCCTTCGCGCGAAAGCGTCACAACCATCGTTTCTTCCGGCACGAAATCAAGCGGATTGAAGTTGGGGTCACCCGACGGATCGATTTCCGAGCGGCGATCATCGCCGAACTTGTCCTTCAATTCAGCCAGTTCGTCGTCCATGATTTTCACGACGCGCTCTGGACGAGCGAGGATGTCGAGCAAATCGGTGATCTGTGCGTTGGCCTGGCGGTATTCGTCATTGATCTTGTCCTGTTCGAGACCGGTGAGTTTTTGCAGAGCCATCTGCAAAATCTTGTCGGCCTGAACGGGACTGAGGTGATACAAACCGTCGGCCTGCAGGCCGTAACAGGCGTCAATATCCTGCGGACGATAGTCCTGCGGATTGAAAGCAGCGTTCAAAAGACCCGATACCAGATCCGACTTCCAGCCGCGCGACAAGAGCTGCTCGCGGGCAATCGGCGGATTGGGAGCATTGCGGATGATGCGCAGGAATTCGTCGAGGTTGGAAAGTGCCACCGCCTGACCTTCGAGAATATGTCCGCGCATGCGGTTTTTGTTCAGTCGAAAGATCGTGCGGCGATTGATGACTTCGCGACGATGACGCAGGAAGGCCTCAATGATTTCGCGCAAATTCAAAACACGTGGGCGGCCGTCGACGAGCGCCACCATATTGATGCCGAACGACCACTGCAACTGGGTGAGCTTAAAGAGATTGTTGCGGACAACTTCACCGAATGTACCTGCTTTGAGTTCCATGACAATGCGCACGGTCTTGCTCGACTCGTCGCGCAGTTCACTGATGCCCTCAATCTTCTTGTCGCGCATCAGTCGGGCGATCGATTCGACGAGCACCTTCTTGTTGACCTGGTACGGAATATCGTCAACAACGAGCACCTGACGACCCGACTTCGTTTCTTCAAAGTGCGTATGCGCGCGCATGATCACTCGGCCGCGTCCGGTGCGGTAGCCCTCGTGCACGCCCTTCAAACCGTAAATAATGGCGCCTGTCGGGAAGTCGGGCGCAGGCATCCGCGCAATGAGTTCGTCAATGGTCGCGTCGGGCTTGTGCAGCAGATGACGGCACGCATCAATCGTCTCGCGCAAATTGTGCGGCGGAATGTTGGTGGCCATACCCACGGCAATGCCGGCCGAACCGTTCACAAGGAGGTTGGGCAGACGCGCGGGCAGTACGGAGGGTTCCTTTTCGGAGTTGTCAAAGTTGGGAACGAAGTCAACCGTGTCCTCTTCCAGGTCGTCGAGCATCGCATCGGCAATGCGAGCCAGACGGCATTCGGTGTAACGCATGGCGGCAGCGCCGTCGCCGTCGATCGAACCAAAGTTGCCCTGGCCCCAGACAAGCGGATAGCGCATGGAAAAGTCCTGCGCCAGACGCACCAGCGTCTGATAGACGGCCTGATCGCCGTGCGGATGGTATTTACCGATGACGTCACCCACGATACGGGCGCACTTCTTCGTGGCATGCGAGAAGTCGTTTCCGAGTTCGTGCATGGAAAAGAGCACGCGGCGGTGCACGGGCTTAAAGCCGTCGCGCACGTCAGGCAATGCACGCCCCACAATCACGCTCATGGCGTAATCAAGATAGGAGCGCTTCATTTCGGTTTCAAGCGAAATCGGAAGCGTTTCCAAAGAGTAAGAAATCGGCATGCCGTTGGCTTCGCCTTGGGCATTGTCCTGATTGAGCTTGGTATCGTCGTTCGTATCCATGGTACCCCGATAGACAAAGCGTCAGTCTGTCAATTAACTGAACGCTTGAAATTGATTTTCGCCGGCGGAAAAAAAGCAAAGCGCAAACACCCCCTTGATCCCCGCGGCAGAACCCCAGGCATTTTAGCGATTTACGCTCTAAAACGCGTGTATGGTATTTTGCGGTTCGGACGGTCTTAAGCGGACTTTGCCGAAAACATCCGTCAAGGCCATAAATCGACGCATAGTGCGATTTTGAGCCTCACGGACATCGAAAAACGCAGCAACTTCCGCATAACTGTCCGCCTATCAGAAGATTTTTGCGACAAAAATCGGGGTTTTCGCACATTTTGTTGCGTCCCCCTTCTCCTTTTGCTTCAAGATGCGGCACAATACGGACAAAGTTCTGTCTTTCTGAGACGGAAGTTGTTTGCGTATGCTTTTTTGGAGCAAACGCGAACGAAGGTTTTAGGGCCTTTGACCCCAACCGCGCCGGATATGAATCCGGCTGACGCGGGACACACCGACGAAACAGTGCAGTGCCCGTCTTTGCATACTAAAAAGAAAGGAAGCGTAAATATGAAGACTTCGATCAAGCTTTGCGGCCTCGCCGCTGCTGTGTTGATGGCCACTGCCGGTAGCGCAATGGCTTCCGATACTGTCGTTCCCTATGTTTTGGATTCCCAGAGCAAGGTTGTGACGAACTCTACCGGTCTTTGCTGGCGCACCAGCTTCTGGACGCCCGCTCTTGCTGAACAGGGCGGTCCGGACGGCCTCGGTTGCACCTGCGACAAGGACATCCTGTCTGCCGCCGCCTGCACGAAAGCTGCTCCTGTGGAAGAACCGCGCGTTGCCAAGGTGACGCTCGCTGCCGATACGCTGTTTGCCTTTGACAGCGCCAAGCTCTCCGAAGACGGCCGTAACATGCTCGATCAGCTCGTGAGCCGTATGGCCGGTATGGATGTTGAAGTGATCCTCACGACCGGTTACGCTGACCGCCTCGGCAAGGATGCATACAACCAGAAGCTCTCCGAACGTCGCGCCGAAGCGGTGAAGACCTACTTGAGTGAAAAGGGTGTTGACGGCGGTTTGATCCAGACCGAAGGCCGCGGTGCCGCCGATCCTGTCGTGAACTGCCCGAAGCCCGCAGCCGGCAGCCAGATTCGCAACATGCAGGACCTCATCAAGTGCCTCGCCCCGAACCGTCGCGCCGTGATTGAAGTGATCGGCACCCGTACCGTTCAGTAATCGGCATTTGATCTGAAACCTGGCGCAGCGCGCTGCGTCAGGTTGAAAAAAGCCCCGAAGGATTTCTCCGACGGGGCTTTTTCTTGCACCGTTTCTCAGCCTCGTTACACAGCTGCGTCGCCCGTTTCACCGGTACGGATGCGAATGGCCTGTTCGATATCAAAGACGAAGATCTTGCCGTCACCGATCTTGCCGGTGCGGGCACTCTTTTGAATCGCTTCGAGGCACTGTTCAAGCAGATCGTCGGGAACAGCCGCTTCGATCTTGACCTTGGGGAGAAAGTCCACCACGTATTCGGCACCGCGATAGAGCTCCGTGTGCCCCTTCTGACGGCCGAATCCCTTGACTTCGGTCACGGTAAGGCCATTGACGCCAAGTTCAGCCAACGCTTCGCGAACTTCATCCAATTTAAAGGGCTTGACGATTGCGGTAACGAGTTTCATGAGACTTCCTATCCTTCTTGAGCGGCTAAATCCATTCATGCCAGCGTTTTTGCGCTTCGATGCGTAATTTTACGGAAACTCGGGCGGCTCGTAAGCGGCAGGCGAACGTCTCGTCCGAGCATCGCGCGGCTCACTTTGGGGCCGACCGGACACTGCGCCCGCTTGTACTCACTGCGAAGCCAAAGTTCAATCACACGATACACGTTGTCGGCGTTGTGGCCCAAGGCTTGCAGTTCAGCTGCGCTTTTCCCCTCTTCGAGCAACCCGCGCAAAATGGCGTCAAGCTCAGCATAGGGCATCAGCGCCGATTCGTCCGTCTGTCCTTCCTTTAATTCCGCAGAAGGCGGACGCGTGATAATTTCCTCGGGGATCACTTCTCTGCCCTTCATAACGTTGTAGGTACGCAGCATCTCCCAGACGTCCGTCTTCAACACATCCTTGATGGGAGCGAAGCCGCCGACGGTATCACCGTATAGCGTGCAGTAGCCAGTGGCACTTTCGGACTTGTTGCCGGTGGCAAGCGTCAGCCACCCGAACTTGTTGGAAAGAGCCATCAGGAGAAGCCCGCGGCTTCTGGCCTGCAGGTTTTCTTCGGCAAGACCTTCGTCAGTTCCCGCAAAGTCGTTCGCAAGAACAGACTTGGCTGCATCGTAGATGGCACCGATCGGTCGCACACGGTAATCAATGCCCAGATTCTCCGCACAATCCTTTGCTAACTTCAAGCTCAAGTCCGAGGTGTAGCGCGTGGGCATCATCACCGCGTGGACGTGTTCTTTGCCGAGCGCTTCGACGGCAATGGCCGCCACCAGGGCGCTGTCGGCACCCCCGGAAAGACCCAATAAGGCATCAGAAAAACCGTTTTTTCGGGAATAGTCGCGCACGGCACACACCAGTGCGGCAAAAAGCGTTTCGTATCGACCGGGCTCCCGAACAAGTGCCGTCGTCTTGTCCTCAAAGAGATTAGAGACTGTTACCGCCCCTTCATCAGCCTCGAAGGCCTTGAGGCGCACCGTCTCACGACCTTTGCAATTGACTGCAAAACTGCGACCTTCGTAAATGACGTCGTCCTGGCCCCCAGCCTGATTGGCAACGGCAAACGCAATCCCCTCGCGAGCACAGTTGTCCATCATCAATTCCCGACGCTTTGCGCAGTCGCCCGAGTCAAACAGACCGAAGTCCAGCGCGCAGACGAGTTCAACGGCGTCGGCCTTAAGCGCACGCACGAAGGATTCATCCGTCAGATCATCCGCAAAGCAGTAATTCACCTCCACTCCGGAGTGATTAAGTATGGAGCGAGCGTTCTCAAGAACACAGCCTCCCTGCAGCGGTTTATCGATACGTTGGAAAATCTCGCCGCTTCCCAAAACGTAAATCGAGCGATTGATTTTTCCTTCGGATCGACTCGGCGCACCGACAAGCACGATTTTTCCGTCCCGCGACTGTCGGTAGAGCGCTTGCGCGAGCCCATTGATCGCCTCTTCAAGGGACATCCAGAAGTCCTCGCGCCCAAGCCACCCTTCAAGCGGCCATCCGGTGAGCGACATGGCAGGCGTCACGCAGATAGACGCACCGAGTTCGTGAGCCGTTTTAGCGGCGTCAAGGATCTGTTTGGCGTTGCCCTCCAAATCGCAGGCAACAGGATTGGTCTGGGCCAGGTATACAAACGGTCTATCGATCATGGCAGTCGTTTTTTTGGTTGTGGGTTGAGAGGCGCAAAAACTATAACGCCGCCGCGTCCGCCGGATACGAAAAGCCCCCGCTTTTTTTCAAAGCGAGGGGCTTTTTTTTTCGGAGAAAACCGCAAACGGAATTAGGCCGTCTTAGGCTTGACTTCCATTGATTCGTAGCCGTGGACGCCTTCCATGATCAGCTTTTCGGCTTCTTCAGGGCTCTTCCAACCTTTGACCTTCACCCACTTGCCGGGTTCGAGGTCCTTGTAGTGTTCGAAGAAGTGACGGATCTGATCGAGCACGTCGGCCGGAACGTCGTCGGCGGTCTTCCACTTGGCGTAGCGCAAGCAAACCTTGCTCACAGGCACGGCCAGAATCTTCCAGTCGATACCGCCTTCGTCTTCCATCACGAGCACGGCAACGGCACGACAACGGCAAACGGTACCGGTCATCAGCGGGAAGGGCGTCAGAACACACACGTCAACCGGGTCACCGTCGTCGGCGATCGTCTGCGGAATGTAGCCATAGTTGCAGGGATAGTGCATCGCCGTGCCGACGAAGCGGTCAACAAACAGGGCACCCGACTCTTTGTCCACTTCATACTTGATCGGAGCGGAATTGGCCGGAATTTCAACAATCACATTAAAGTCGCGCGGCAGATCGCGGCCGGCGGTCACTCGGGCAAGACCCATTTCTCAACTTCTCTATTTGGAATTGGAAAAAACAGCCCGTTGACTTGAACGGGCCGACTTCAAGGGGCGAAATTTTAGTTGCAACCGCTTGATTTCGCAAGCAGTTGAACGATTTTCAGACTACGTCAAACGCAGCAGATTGGAAACGATGTGTTCACGCACGCGTTCATCGAGCGTGCCCGTGATCTCCACATGCACGAAACCGGCTTCACGCAGGCGTTCGGCACAACGCGGATGAATCGTCACAGCCGCACCGTGCAGGAACCACTCGCGGGCTCCCGGCACAGGACGGATGGCGTGCAGCAGCGTAGCCACCGAATCCGAACTCGTGATATAGACAATCGGTGAGGGACCGTGAATGGCTTTCTGCAAATCATCAATCTGTTGCGTGGACAGCTCAATGGGAACACGCACATAGGCGGCAAGCTTTTCCACATCGGCGCCAAGCTGCGTCAACTGTTCGGCAAGCCACTCCCGCCCCGTCTGACCACGGGCAATCAGCACGCGGCGCGGAATCTGGGTGTGCTTCAACAACTCGAAAAGAGCCTCACTGCCGGACTTTTCTGCATCACCCTCGGGGAAAATCACCGGAACATCGTCGCCCCAGGCCGCGCGGATCACGCGCGCAGTTCCTTCTCCGACGGTGGCAAGCGTGATGTGCTCGGGCCACTTCTGCACCCAATGCGCCACAGCTGCCACAGCGGCAGGCGAGGCAAGCACCACCATGTCTACATCGTCCAGATGCGACAGACGCTGAGAAACAAGTTCCTGATCTTCGGGAAGCGTGATCGTAAAGGCCGGCCAGCACCAAGCTTCAATGCCGTCGGCCTTGAGTTTTGCAGCCAAACGATCGTTGGCTGCCCCCGGGCGCATCAGAATAACCGGTTGATGAGAGAGTCCCATGAACTTATCTTTTGTAAAGCTAAATCAACTTCTTAATTGAAGTCGCATTCTACTCGGCTCCTTACAAAAGTTCACCGGCCTTGATTGCGGCATACAAAAAAGAAAGCGGCTCTCGTACTGAGAAGCCGCTCCTAGATTCGATCGTTGTCAAGTCAGGCTTATTTCGCTGTTGCTGCGAGTACTTCGGCCAGAAGTGCTTCGGCACCCTGAGCCTTGAGGTCCGCCACAACCT
>ULVX01055492.1_pt1 | contig 12884 bp, 10 predicted proteins | sample 1959811 | NCBI WGS metagenome assembly ULVX01 (sample SAMEA4835797, study PRJEB28245) | human gut metagenome | biome: gut microbiome; material: fecal sample | place: Denmark | collected 2008
CGAGATTTATTTCATGGCCTGTCAGAAGGAGCTTTTGCAGACAAAGGCGGGGCAAGATTTTTTGACGTTGCTCGGGTCAACTGACTGGAAAGAGGACGCTGAAAAGCTTTTAGGTTACGACTTCTCGGATTGCGGCAAAGTGATGGAGGTGCAGGCCGCGATTCCTTGGTTCTAATTATCCATTAACTCAAAAGGCTGCCTGGCAATACACGCTTAACAAAAGCTTGTATCGCCTGTTGTTTTGTTGTCCCTGTTTTGACCTGAAAGCGAAGAAAGAAGTAACTCTGATAGGGTCTGCTTCTGAAGTAGAGCTCTGAAACGCCACCCACGGCAATGGTTTTTAGGCCGACGTTTTTGAGTTGGGTTGCTGTAACAATTTTTGATGTCTTCGGCATGTTGAGTTGATCATGGGCAGAGTGCAGATTTGATATTTCAAACCCAGTCTACCCGTCATCCTGCCCATCATCCGGGTCAAGCTCATTGCGTTGTTGTTCAGGCATACGGGCTTGTGCCGTGGTAACCCAGTGGCTGAGTGTCTTGGGGTTAACTCCCAAAGCTTGAGCAACCTCGATTTGTGTCTGTCCCTGATTGACGAGCTCAAGAGCTGTTCTTCTGATTTCTGGACTGTAACGTTTCGGCATTCTGAAACCTCCTTTTGATACATGGCTTATAGCCGTATTCGTTTTGAGATTCAAAATTCCGCAACGATGACCTTAGTTCATTCAACCTGTCCAGAATTTCGATACCAGTTCAATTGATGCCGGTATCTTCGAGGGCGACATCCTGGTGATCGACTGCCCCGTCGAACCGCGCGCGTTGCGGAGACATCGTACTAGCGTTTCTGTACGGCGAATTCACGCTCTAAAAGCTCGAATTTGTCGACGGTAAACCGGAACTGCATCCGCAAAACAGCTTCGGCAACTATCCGGTCATCCGTCCCAGCAGGTACGACGACTTCCAGATCGAGGGTGTCTTGGTGGGTTCCGGGCGCAGGTATCGCAGTTGAGGTTAGTTCCCTCTATCTCTAGACTACCCTTGAATGGGGGTCGCTCTTTAGTCAAATTTCTTGCGAGAACAGACATGCTTCGGTTTGTGAAAGCAATTTTTCTTACTCTATGGCTTGCTGCAATTTCATCTGTGCTCACAGTCTCAGCAGCATTCTCAGGAGAGAATCAGGGCGATGTTGTGCATCTAGGTATTTCCAACTATGCGACGCCGACGCCCCACGAAGTGTTGTACACAAAAACAATCGAAACCCTACGCAAGGTTGTTGAGCCGCGACAATTGGACGTCCGGTACTATTCTCCCGGAGAACTGTCGGAAGCAGTGCAGCGAGATGAACTTGATTTTGTATTTGGATCGGCTGGGTTTTATCGTCGTACTGCACTCAAAACAGGCAATCGAGAACTTGTCAGCATAATGACCAACGAGTATCCCGATCCTAATCACACCGACGGAGCAGCAATTGTTGTACGAACTGACAGGACGGACTTGTCGTCGATAGAGAGTTTGCGCAATAAAGAACTCACAGCCAACAGGCCGTTTACTTTTACCGGATTCCTTGTGCCGATGGGAGCAATAGCAGCAACTGGTGTTGATCCGGAGACTTATTTCTCGAAAATATCGTTTAAAGGCGAGGGTGACACCATGCAAAAAATTGCTGAGGATGTCATTGCCGGACGAACGGATGTCGGATTCCTGCGCCTTTGTATGTTGGAGACATTGATCGAACAGGGGAAAATTGAACCGGGAGCTCTTCGTGTCATTAATGAAACCACTCAACCTGGTGAGAAATGTCGCCGATCTACGCCGCTTTACCCAGGATGGACAATCAGCACGACTCCAAAAGTAGCATCCGAATTAAGCCGTGAAGCTACTTTGGCTTTATTGAGCCAGCCAAGTGTCGGCAATGGACTGCGTTGGGGCATTGCAACTAATTACCAAAGCGTGGATGACCTTTATCGCTTACTGCGCCTAGGACCCTATGAATACTTAAGAAAGTGGACAGTGGAGCGTTTTGTACAGCAATATTGGGCCTGGCTTGTTGCGATTTTCTTTGCAGCCGTTTCATTGTCTGTTTTTGCTGTCGCACAAAACCTCAAGCTGAAACAGTCGATTAAACGTGAAAAAGCACTTGAAACTCAATCCCGGCTTGCTGCAGAAAAAATGGATGCTATGCAGAAACTCTGGATTGTGGGGCAACTTTCCAGCACAATCGCGCACGAGCTTCGACAACCCTTGGCTAGCATCGCATGTTTATCCCGCGGTTTAATGTTCTTTTTTGATCGGGGAGAAGTTAATTGGGACAAAACAAAAGAAGCCATCGAAACCATTGAATCTCAGGCGGTACGCGCCAATGGTATCGTCGAGAAAGTTCGATCGTATGCGAAAACGCCAGCGGGACTACGGGAAAGGATCAGTCTCAAAACTTGCGTTGAAAACGCTATCAAGGCTATCCGCAGTGCCGGCCGCGACCCGCATGGGGCGTTATTGATCCGTCTGCTGGATCCTGTTGTTGTCCTAGCCGATAAAGTTGAGCTAGAGCTTGTTGCTGTTAATCTTATAAAAAACGCTTTGGATGCGGTCGCACAAGTACCCACTCCGCGTGTCACGATCTCTGTTTCAGTGGGTGATCAAGTTGCTTTGTTCGTGGTAACGGATAACGGACCGGAAATCTCAGAAGAAGACTTCAGCAGACTTACGCAGCCGTTTCAAACTAACAAACCCAATGGTTTGGGGCTTGGGTTATCCATCGTTTATACCATTGTCGAGCGTCACGGAGGAAGACTTGCTTTCTGCCGGGGCGGTCACGGCAGAGGTTTATCGGTTAGCGTGAGCATACCTTTGGAGGGCAGTGTTGGTGAGCGATGAGAAAAATGTTGAGGTACTCATTCGAATTGTGGATGATGATGATGTTTTGCGTTCGTCTTTGGCATTTATGCTTCAGGCGGCAGGTTGGAAAACGCAAACTTATGCCGATGCGGTAAGTTTTCTAAGACAAGATGCATTGAGCGTGCCTGGTTGCCTGATTCTTGATGTTCGAATGCCGGGCATGTCCGGGTTGGAACTTCAATTGGAACTCAATCGAAGGGCATGCTTATTGCCAATTATTTTTCTGACCGCTCATGGCGAAATGGATATGGCCGTTTTCGCTATGAAAAAAGGAGCGGTGGATTTCATATCCAAGCCGGTAGATCCAGAAAAACTGATTGATGCCGTCAGTTCAGCTCTCGCAAAACAACAATTTAGGCGAGCAGGTCTGAAAACACCAGCAGATATCGTTGCTCGGTATGCATCATTAACTAGTCGAGAGCGTGAGGTTTGTCAGGAACTTGCCCGCGGGAAAACTAACCGAGAGACGGCAAGAACGCTACACATCAGCGAGAGGACGGTAGAAGGGCACCGAGCTTCTTCATTTAAAAAGCTTGGTGTTCAGACTGTACGAGGGCTTCTTGATTTTTTAAATGAGCTCTTACAAGTGGAAAACGAAAAAAATCCCCCCGGCTAAATTCAGAACCGGGAGGCTACTATGTCCTTTGTTTTCAACAAATAATCAGTTACTGAGATTTCTTTTCAAACTTGAACTTGTGGCATGTGTTGCACATCGGTTCAACTTTATTGGAATTAGGATTGTGGCACTCGACGCAATTGACTTCACCCATGTGTGAGTAGTGTGGATTGGGGGTGTACTGCTTCGTCTGTGCTGCTAATTTTTTATAGTCTCCATGGCATTTCATACATTCGGTTTTGATGGCAAAACCAGTCGTATTCTTGGGCCAGGTTGCTCCGTGTTTTTGTATCAAAGTTTGTTGGGCAGCGCAGACGGAGGTTGACAATGTCAAAGCGAACAAGGTAGAGCCCAGCAACAAAACGATTTTTTTCATATTTCACTCCAAAATCATTGAACAAATTCGACCTAGGCTTTTTTACCTTTTGCTCTGGCCGCCATTTCGCGACCGGCAATGCGGCCAAAAACGGTTGCTCCGCCAAACTGAGCGCCACCGATATAGTTGCGGAAGAACAAGCCACCAGCAGCATTGCCGGCTGCATAGAGACCAGGGATTGAACGCAGTTCGTTGTTTTGAACCTCAGCCTTGGAGTTAATCAGAGGACCACCGAAAGTTGCGGTCATGCCGCCCTCAAACGGGAACGCATAGAAAGGTCCATTGGCAAGAGGGATCGGGTTTTTGTAAGTACACGGAGGATTCATATCCATTAATGTGTTGTTCTTAATGCCGTCGTTGTATCGTTTGACATTACGGAGAACGACTTCGGCAGGGGCTTTGATGAGCTTGCAGAGTTCCTCAATGGAATTGGCCTGATAGAAGGTTGTGTTGAGTAACTTGAAGCGTCGTGTCACCTTGGCAAGTGCCTTGCATTTGCTGTCGACAATGACCCAGGCGCGGTTTTCCAGAGTCTGACGAGCGCATTCAAGGGACTTGATGACATAAGTCGAACTTTCATCTACGAAACGCTTCCCATGCACATCAATGATGATGCCGTTGTAGCTGTTGAGAATTTCGTTGGGATTGACGTGTGTTTCAGAGACAATCGGCCCAGTATGGAACTGATCCATGTTGACGAATTTCGCATAAAGCGGCATGCACAGCGAAATGTTTTCTCCTGTCGTATAAGGTGACCCGCGCAAAGCTAAACGAGAGGCCCAACCTCCGATGTACTTGTCGGTCATTTCCTGATTGGCAGAAAAGCCACCGGTGCAAATCGCCACACCACCCTTGGCAGAGAACTTTCTCTTGTCAACCGGAGTTTGCGCAATAACGCCTGTAACCTCACCGCAATCATTCGTCAGCAGTTCAACGGCTTTGTGTTCCCAGAAGAACTGAACGCCGAGTTTTTTTGCAGCTTCAAGCAATTTGAAGACAACGTTTGCGCCGCCTGTTACTCCTTCTCCATCAATGGAACAGACGCGGTTGAGTCGAGGGTAGGCAGCTGTACGAGGCTTTCCAAACGGAATCTTGAATTCTTTTTCCAGCCAGTCGGTGTCGCCAGGAATGTTTTCGGTGTAAACGCGAGTGAGTTCCGGATCTGCACGACCAGCAGAGATATCCATCATTGCGGTGTAAAACTCTTCAGCAGAGTCCTTGATCCCTAGGGCCTTTTGGTGACGGGAACCCCAAGCGCAAAAACCACCCAAGGCACAGATGGCATTGCCTGCAGGGCGATCCATTTTTTCGAGCAGCGCAACCTGCGCACCATTATTCTTGGCTTCGATGGCAGTTACAAGACCGGCAACACCACAGCCCAAAACGATGACGTCAAAATCACCACCATTTTTGGCAGCTCCTTTGATTGGAGCGGCTGCCACATGAGTGGTTGCAGCGATGGCTGCACCACCGAAAAGCGAGGACTTCAGAAGATCACGCCGAGTGAACGCAGGCATATGTTTCTCCTTATTTTTGTTTTGAAAACAAGTCGTTTCACAGACTCTGTTGATAGCTGCATGGTAAATCGGAGGTGGTACGTGCGTAGTGTGACTTTCATCAACAAACCGCTGATTAGCTGAAATTAGTATCAATAACCCTCTTCAAATTATGTGTTTTGATCTCTACGAATAAGAACCAATTGCCGACTAGCTGACCGGAGAGCGAGCAGCTCAGGCGCTTGCAGAGCGCCTCAAGGAACTCAAGGGGCGTGGCATTAAAACTTGTGTCGGGACGATTCGGGACGAGATCCCTGAGACAAAAAAGGCATTGACTTCAACGATCTACTTTGTCGTTACGGCAAGCAAAGGTTGTTATCAATGCTGACCTATGCCGTTCCGTATTAAGGCGGCGTGACGGCTACCTTCGGGGGACCGCTCATCAACGTAAAAGCAGAAGTTCAGAACCTTGAGGGGCGCACGATTCGAGGTTTGTATGCGGATGGAAACATAGCCAGAGGTCTTTTCTGTAACGACTATATTGGCGGCTCTCAGCTTGGTGCTGCAACTGTCTTCGGCCGTATCGCCGCCTGTGAGAAGCGCAAAGAAGTGCATTACGGCTACAAAGGCCACTTCCTGCTGTGTGCCGTCAGCAAGCTCATTGTCAAGGTCTTTCCCACGACAGCAAAGGTACACGACGTCAAGGTCATCGACCGGTATTTACACTGGGCAAAAGACAGCAAAAAGGAAGTGCTGTTCTTTGCAGATGCCGGCTACACAGGCAAAAAAATTGTCGAGAAGCTGCTTGAAGCAAACATGCCGCCCCTAATTGTGAGAAAGGCCGCAAAGGTGTTCCGTTGACCGCCGATCAAAAGCAAAGCAACAAAATGATTTCGAGCGTGCGTAGCCGTATCGAGCACGCGTTCGGTTTTATCGAAGAATCCCTCGGAGGAAGCGTTGTACGGTCAATTGGCCTGATTCGGGCGAAGTTCAACATCACGCTGACATCGCTTGTGTACAACATCTGTCGACTTGGTCAGATTGTCCGAGGAGGAGTAAGGAGAATCGGCGTGTCCGAATCATTACATCGATGTTAAGAACGGAACACCGATACAAAAGATCAAGAATTTGACAGAGCGCAGTTTGCGGAAGTCCGCAGGTATAGTGCCGTCCATTTGCATAGTTGTTTTAGTAAATCTTCAGCAGATGAAATAAATTTCTTGTTATAGAGGCTCGCTTTGAAGATTTAAGGCGGTTAGCTGACCGTAGTTAACCGCCCTTCTGCGAAAACGGCTGAATTTGTAGATCCCGCCTAAAGTGAAAAAGCGGAATTTGTTTTTGTACCGAGTGAAGATTGATTGGACGACTATTTCGGGTGTTCCGGCACCGGGAGTGATGCGGGCACGGAAATTGGTGGCCTTATGCTTTTTTCGCTATGCGCAGGTGTGTCGGTAATCGTTGACTTGGGGACGAGCGCTTTCTGGCGGAGCTGCATTTCTAAACCGGAGGCGAAAATCAAGTAGCCAACTCTGATAGTTTCGGAGGTTTGGGCAGGTCTCGACCGTAGTTGGACTTGAGGTAACGTTTAAACTCACCAATGCGCTTTTCATTGTCGCGGGCTGTTTGCTCCGTGAACCATTGTGCAAAAACACGCACGCGGCGAATGAGCCAAGCGTTCTTTGAAACTACGTTGAAAATCGGAAGCGGTGGTCTGAACCAACCAGGAAGGATAGGGACCAGACGTCCTTTGAGCAGCTCGTTGACACAAAGGCTGAGAGGAATATCTACCGCAACACCCAAACTGTTGATTACGGCATTGAGGATGCTTTCAATATTGGGAATCAGGATTTCTTGTTTGCCTTCGATGAGCCTTGTTTCTCCGTCCTTGGTTACAGCGCAAGTGCGAGAGCGTACAGGGCCGTTATAGACATACAAACGGTGCTTCCTAATGTCGGAGGGATGTTCAGGCATTTCGAAACGGCGAAGATAGTCGGGCGAAGCCACCGGAATGTAGTAGTTAAGACCGCGATAAAGAGCAACGACATCGTTGCAGTTCACTGCGCCGGTCTTGACAGTCATATCGCACTCATTTTTCAGAAGATGGTCAATGGAAAGGCCTGAATTGACTTCAAAAGTCACCTCAGGGTAAGTCTGGTTGAATTTGTCTAGGTAAAAAGGCAGCGCAGTTGAAGCAAATCCTGTTGAGACGGAGATACGTACGGTTCCGCTCAGGCGCTGATTGTCTTCTCTGAGGTTGTTTAGCATGGCCTCATGCACGGCCAGCAGCTCACGAGCCGGATCGATCAATTCCTGCCCTGTACTCGTCAGGCGCAGCGGCCGCGTGGAGCGGACAAAAAGATCATGCCCCAAAGACTTTTCCAATGCCCGAATGGAGCGGCTGATCGTGGAAATTTCTTCGTGCTCAAGCGCAGCGACTTCCGTCAGACTGCGTTTGTTGGCGAGCATTAGAAACAATCGCCAAGCATTTATGTTGTCGCACGCGTCCATATCTTTGAAGTTTCCTTTACGACATATTTTGCAATTCTAGCAAAGTGACTTGCATTAATTGCCTTGGTTTTAGCTTTTTTTACGAAAGATAATGAAAAGCGAATCAGGGGAGGGATGCTTTTCCTTCTTATTTTTAACGCTCTCTTGAGGTGGACCTATGCCTGCGCAAGTCATCATGCCTTGGATCGGCATTCTGATTGTCGCCGTGACGAGTTATTTCCTTATCAAACGCAAGCAAACAAATATGGTTTTGCTGCTTTCAGGCATCGCGATGCTGCTGGTGGCTGTCGCATGCGGTGTGACGAATTTTCTTCCCAAAGGGGTAAAACCGACGGGATTTATTGGTTTTGATTTTTTTGAACTGCTTCGCTCGATTTCCATCAAACAGGTATCGGGCATCGGTTTCATCATTATGGCCGCAGGAGGTTTTGCCGGGTATATGGACCGGATTGGAGCGGCAGATGCGCTTGTGCAATTGTGTATTCGCCCCTTGCGCAAAATGCAGCAACCTTATCTTGTGATGGTGTTTGCATATCTTGTCGGACAGATGCTTGTTCAGGTAATTCCGTCAGCTGCCGGTCTGGCCATGCTTCTTTTGGTTGCCTTGCTGCCGATACTTAGAGGAGTGGGTGTCAGTGCAGCCAGTGCGGGTGCCGTTATTGCTTGTACGGCGGGTCTAACGTTTGCTCCGACAGCAGGGACGGCCAATCTCGCGGCAAAGATTGCTGGTGTTGATCCTATTGTGTATGCAGTGCAGTATCAATGGCCCGTTGCTCTGGTCACACTCATTGCGGTGAGTGTCGCCCATTACTTTGTTCAGCGTTATTACGACAAAAAGAACGACGACGTATATGTCGAAGGCACCGAAATCAAAAAAGAACTTGTTTCGGCTCCGGGATGGTATGCCATGTTCCCAGTTCTTCCGATTATTTTGCTTGTCATTTTCTCCAAGTTTTTCGTGAGCAGCATCAGACTGAACACGGTTTCCGCGCTGATGTTGGTGTGGTTTTTGGCAGTGCTTGTTGAGCTTGTTCGATTCCGCGACTGCAAAAAAGTGTTCGATGACGCAATGGTTTTCTTTAAGAAAATGGGAGCGCTTTTTGGTTCGATTGTTGCCTTGATTATTTGTGCTGAATTATTTGCGACGGGAATTAAGGCCACGGGTGTCGTGGGACTGTTGATTGACTCCTCTCAAAACATAGGACTTGGCATGACCGGCATGTCGGTGGTTCTGTCGGGCATTGTCGGGGCAGTGACCTTCCTTACGGGTTCCGGCGTAGGTGCATATTCAGGTTTTGCCATGTTGGCTCCAGATGTTGCCAATGGGTTGGGGGGTTCGACGGCGGCACTTGTTGTACCGATGCAGTTCATTGCTTGCACGGTTCGTTCGATGTCTCCCGTTGCCGGAGTTGTCTTGGCCGTCGCTGGAGCGATTGGGATTAGTCCCCTTGCACTTGTTCGGCGTACTTTTATCCCAATGATTGTAGGAACTGTCTGCATTCTTGTAATGAACTGGATCCTTTTTATTTAAAGAGATGACGTTATGACGTGCGAACACAAAAAGTGGATTTCTCCGGCCTGCCAAAATGAAATGACGGACAACTCGCTGCTGCGTGATGAATTTTTCTGGTTGTACACCATTAATAAAGCTTCGGTTGTCGTCAATACGAGTCTGGGTTTGCTTGATCGTCAATTGGCTCGACGCATTGCGCAAGGTTTGGAGGTTGTTTACAAAAAAGGTTGTGCAGAGAAGGCAGTGAGGCCGTTTCGTGTGATTGATTTTGAACCGTTTCTGATTGCAGAGGCGGGGGTTGAAGCCACAATGCTCCATGTGGGACGGTCAAGTCAGGATATGCACGCCACGTATCGTTCGACGATCATGCGCGACAATTTGATCAGTCTGATGCAGTCGCTTGTTGAAGTTATGCGGACGCTTCAGTCAATGGCTCAGGCCAATGTTGACACGATTGTTCCGAACTATACCAATGGTGTGGCAGCCCAACCCAACAGCTATGCGCACTATCTCTTGGGCTTTCTGAGTGCATTTAATCGGGATGCGGAGCGGTTGAGAGAACTTTATCGACGCGTCAACGAGTGTGCGATGGGTACGACTGTTCTCAACGGCACAAGTTGGCCGCTTGATCGTGAACGCATGGCAGCCTATCTGGGCTTTGACAGGCCGGTTGAAAATGCGTACGACGCCGCTCAATTCAAGTCCACGGATGAAGCTACGGAACTGGCCGCCGTACTCACTGCAATCGCATTGCATGTTTGTACGTTCATTCAAGACGTTTCAGTTCAGTATGCGCAGCCGCGTCCGTGGATTCTGCTTCAGGAGGGCGGAGAAAATACCTACGTTTCCTCAGCAATGCCCCAAAAGCGAAATCCCGGACTGATGATTTACACGCGTATCGCAGCGAGCAAACTTTTGGGAGAAGCCAATACCATCGTGATGCTGGCGCATAACATCGTGCCGGGTATGACGGATCCGAAGACGCCTTCTGACAACACAGTTCATTTCCGAAGTGCAATCGATACCTTGAAACGTTTCAATCGTGTGCTCAAAGCTCTGCGAATTAACCCTCTGAGAGCGCTTGAGGAACTGAACCTTGACTGGACGGCCAGTCAGGAAATCGCAGATGTTTTCGTTCGCGAACACGGGTTGCCATTTCGCATTGGTCATCATGTTGCCAGTCACGTCGTGAGCTATGCCAAAGCCCATAACATCTTGCCGGCAGATTTCCCTCATGACCTTCTTTGCAAGATATACCGTGAGGTAATCGAAACCGAATATCCGCAAGGTTGTCCCGAATGTCCGATGAGTGAAGAGCAATGGAAGCGCACGCTTGATCCCAGAAGCATCATTCGGAATCGTCGAACTTCAGGAGGTCCGCAGCCCGACGAGCTTGAGCGCTGCCTAGCCGGCATGCAGCTCAAGATCGAAGCTCATGAGAAATGGTCTGAGCAGGCAGTTCAATGCATTGACCAAAGTCTTGAACGGTTGGACGAAGATTTTGCCGCATTCCTAATTTAATGCGTTTGTACTTCAAGTCCTGAAGGCGTCCGACAGACAACTTCAGGATTTTTTTATCGGATTTTTTACGATGCTGAACGGTCTTGTCGTTAGTTTGGTTCTTTTACTGTCGTTTGCCGTACTTGCCGGAAAAATAAAACTTAAGACCGGAGGGCTGAATTCTCCTCTGGTGACGGGGGTCTTGTTGGGAACGCTTATTGGAGGGTCAAGTACCATCGGAACGGCTCAGCTCGCCTTTGTCTACGGCAACAGTGCTCTGTGTTTTCACCTTGGTGCGCTTTGCGGTTTTCTCTTGCTGGGGTTTTTCTACGGCACCCGGATCCGGTCGAGCGGAGCGCTAACCATCACGGAAATCGTGACGGAAGAATACGGCAAGCTTGTCGGCACGATGACTTCCACGCTTAATTGCGTCGGTACGTTCATAGCCATTTTGTCGCAGTTAATTTCGGCTACGGCAGTGCTGACGATTATTCTGCCGTCTTTTTCCTATACGAACTCCTTGGTTCTTACGGCTTTTCTGATGTTTTTCTATGTGCTTTTCGGCGGCACTCGTGGCGCTGCCGTCGTTGGGCTGCTCAAACTTGTTCTGCTCGTGATTGCAATGCTGTGCTGCGGCATTCTCGCGATATCGCTTTCGGGCGGCTTCGAATCAATGTTTGGGCAGGTGTCGAAACTGTCGCTTCAGAGCGGTATGAATTTTATGGGGTTCTTCAACAGAGGACTTTCAATGGATCTCGGCAGTGCCTTTTCGGTATTGGTCGGTATTGTTTCCACGCAGATTTATGCCCAAGCCTACATCATGGCTCGAAGTGAAGCACAAGCTAAAAGCGGCTTTTTTTGGGGAGCTTTTCTGGTTCCGTTTATTGGCGGGGCGGGCATTGCCGTAGGACTATTCATGCGTGTGCATCACTCAGAGATTGTGCCTCGGACGGCGCTGACGGAATTCATGATGCAGTATCTTCCGCCGGAGATTGCGGGTTTTTTCCTGGGAACGCTGCTGATTACCGTACTGGGAAGCGGAGCCGGATTGGCATTGAGCATTTCGTCCATTCTCAACAACGACTTGCTGAGTCGGTTCGTCAGGCCGAGCCTCAAGCCGGTCAGCTTACGCGTTCTCATTGCCTTGACGCTTTTGACTGGATTGTTGGTTTGTCTCAATGCGAGCGAAGGAATGATTCTGAACTACACCGTTGTTTCGATGGCACTCAGAGCTTCAGTAATTTTGGCTCCTCTTACTTTTGCCATCTGGGCGGTCGGCTATGTTCCGGCATCGTTTGCCTTGGTTGCATGCGTTTGCGGGCCTGCGGTATTTTTCATCCTGCGCATTGCCGAGGTGCCTGTCAACGCGCTTGCCAGCTCGATAGCCGTTGGATTCGGGATCATGATCGTCGGCTGGTTGATGGGAAAAAGAAATGCCGCCTGACCTGCGCGCAAGACGGACGTAAGAAAAAAAGCATGCCGTCGCTTCGTTTGCAAGGACGATGCGACAGCATGCCGATGTTGCAGGAGATCTCAGTGGTTGAGAATCTTCGAGAGGAACTTCTGAGCGCGCTCCGTGTGCGGCTTGTTGAAGAATTCTTCCGAGGGAAGATTTTCGATCACTTCGCCGGCGTCCATGAAGATCACGTGGTCGGCCACCTTCTTGGCAAAGCCCATTTCGTGGGTGACGACCATCATGGTCATGCCTTCGTGGGCGAGTTCGACCATCACGTCGAGCACTTCGTTGATCATTTCGGGATCAAGCGCCGAGGTCGGCTCGTCAAAGAGCATGCACACCGGATCCATGGCAAGCGCACGGGCGATGGCCACGCGCTGCTGCTGGCCGCCCGAGAGCTGCCCGGGGAACTTTTCCGAGTGCTTGAGCAGTCCGACGCGGTCGAGCAGCGCCAGGCCGCGCTCTTCGGCTTCGGCCTTGTCGCGGCCGAGCACCTTGATCTGGGCAAGCGCCAGGTTGTCGCGGAT
>ULVX01027587.1_pt1 | contig 12844 bp, 10 predicted proteins | sample 1959811 | NCBI WGS metagenome assembly ULVX01 (sample SAMEA4835797, study PRJEB28245) | human gut metagenome | biome: gut microbiome; material: fecal sample | place: Denmark | collected 2008
CAATTGATATATATAAAAGTCAAGACTAACCTTATCTAATCTAACGAAAATAGTGTGCTTTAGATCATATAGGAACTTAGGAAAACGTGTTGTATGTGTATTTATTTTATATATCATCCCATGAATTTTTAAATATTTGCGATTCTTGAATCCATTTCATACACATTTCATAAATGATTGCTAATATAGTGTCGGATAAGGAGTTGGTTGTTTTGATACATAATGCTTATGCATATATCACAAGAAAAAAAGTAAGAACGGGTATCTTGTTTTTGATACTTATGGTTATCCTGATCAGTCTTTATGAATGTTTGAGTATACTTTCATACAACGCACAATTAGAACGGTCTTTATATTCTGCAAGTCATAGTTCGATCGTGGTACAAAAAAAGGATGGTTCTGAATTTGAACATACATCTTTTGAAAATTCTGTGTATGAATATGAATTTGTTTCTAAATTAAAAGAAGCTAAGGTTGTTTCTATTAAGCAGGGTGTAACACTGGATTCTTTGCCTAAAGAATATAAGAATGTGGTTTCAGTAATTGGAACTAATAACACTTCAAAAAATGTTTTATTTCGTAGTGGCGTGTTTACTTTAACTTCCGGAAAAGATATTGATTCTAAGGATAGAAACTCTATTCTTATTCATTCGGATTTAGCTAAGAAGAATCATTTAAAAGTAGGGGATACAATAGTTTTGAATTCTCATACTTATACCATTAAAGGCATCTTTGTAGGTAAGAAACATGAAACCTATACAGGTTTATCATCCGATTTAAGTGAGAATACTATGTTTGTGGATTATAATTCTCTGGATACTAAGATGGTTACTAAGTTGACTATAGATTCAAATCATTTAAAACAAGTTCAATCCTTATATCCATCAAGTGAATATGTTGTGTCTAAAGATAAAAATGCCTATCAATCGTCTTTAGAATCTATACAAAGTATGAATCACATGATTCAAATTCTATCTTGTTCTATCATTGTGTGTGGACTTGTTGTCTTATCTTTAGTCTTAGTTCTATGGCTAAGAGATCGCATCCATGAAATTGGTATCTTGTTGTCTATAGGTAAAAGTAAGGTGGAAATCATCATCCAATTTATATTCGAACTTGTATTTATATCGATTCCATCAGGAATCATTCTATGTGCTTATAGTGTAATCAAACATAATGCGTTATGCTTCACATTAAGTTATGGCTTGCTGATGAGTATTATTATCGTTTCTGTACTAATTGCGAGCCTTATGATCATGATCAAAAAGCCAAGGGAAATATTATCAAAATTGAGTTAGGAGAAATAAATAATGAGTATATTAGAAATAAAAGATGTAACGTATGGTTACACAAAACTAGAACATATTTTATTTGAAGTAAATCAAAACTTTGAGTGCGGAAAATTCTATGCGATTATTGGAAAATCAGGAGCTGGTAAATCAACCTTATTATCTTTATTAGCTGGACTTGATGAGCCGGATTCTGGTGAAATTTTATTTGAAGGAGAAGATATTTCAAAAACGGGATATACAAATCATCGTAAGAATCATATTTGTCTTGTGTTTCAAAATTACAATTTAATTGATTATTTAACACCATTAGAAAATGTACGCTTAGTCAATTCTAAAGCTTCGCCTTCCATTCTTTTAGATTTAGGACTTGAACAATCCCAAATCAATCGTAGTGTAATGAAATTATCGGGAGGGCAGCAACAAAGAGTTGCGATTGGCCGTGCCCTTACAAGCAGTGCACCTATTATCTTGGCAGATGAACCAACAGGAAATCTAGATAGCGATACGGCTAGTGAAATTATTGATATCTTAAAGGCTCGCGCTAAAGAAAGAAATAAGTGTGTGATTGTTGTGACACATAGTAAAGAGGTAGCGGATGCCGCTGATGTTATCTATGAATTAAAAGATAAAAAGTTAAAGAAGAGGGGGAAATAGAATGTTTAAGAATGCATTTAAATATGTAACTCGAAAAAGTGTGAAGTCAATAATTCTATTTCTTGTTGTTGTAATTATGTCAAGCCTTTGTTTAGTCGGACTCTCTATTAAAGATGCGACAAACAAAGCGTCCAATACATCATTAGGCTCGATTACCAATAGTTTTACAATGGAAATTAATCGTCAAGTCAATTTTGGCACGCCTAGAGGTGCGGGCAATGTTAAGGGAAAGGACATTGAAAAGATTTGTTCTTCAAAAGACATTGATTCATATGTGAAAAGAATCAATAGTGTAGCTGACTTAGTCGATCATGATATTATTTTAACTTCAAATGAAAATGAAGAGCGTCTTACTAAATTTAAATCGACCGTGATGCTTACTGGGGTGAATGAATCAAAAAAAGAAACAAAGTTTGTATCGGGTGCCTATAAATTAGTTGAGGGTAAACATTTAAATAGTAAGGATAAACATCAAATCTTAATGCATAAAGATTTAGCGGCAAAGAATCATTTAAAAGTGGGAGATAAACTATTACTCCGTTCAAATATCTATGATGCAGATAATGAAAAGGGGGCTGACGAAACAGTAGAAGTAACCATTAAGGGTTTATTTGATGGTCATAATCAGGGTGGTGTTGCAGCAGCACAAGAATTATATGAAAACAATCTAATCACGGATTTGGATACGGCTGCCAAAGTTTATGGCAATACAGAAAAAACAGCTGTATATCAAGATGCCACATTCTTTGTGAAAGGAAATAAAGATTTGGATCAAGTTATTAAAAATCTAAGGAAATTAGATATTAACTGGAATGCGTATGTACTGGTAAAAAGTACATCTAATTATCCGGCTCTACAAAAATCAATAAGTGGTATGTATAGTGTCGCAAATAAAATGTTTATTGGATCTTTGATTTTTGCGGGTATCGTTGTTACTTTATTGTTGCTCATGTGGATGAATGCACGAAGAAAAGAAATCGCAATTTTAATGGCTTTAGGTATTTCTAAAACGAAGATTTTTATTCAGTTTGTTCTAGAACTATGTATGGTAACCATTCCTGCCTATATCTTTGCGTACTTTATCGCTAGTAAAACTGCATCAGGTCTAGGCACAAAAGTATTGAATCAAGTAAGCACTGGTGTTGCTAAACAAATCGCAAAAGAATCTGCCTCAAATCAACTTGGCGGTGGAGCTGAAGTGGATGGCTTTAATAAGATGTTGACGCATATTGATGCTCATGTTGAACCAAAATATATAGTGTATGTTATTATATTTATGTCAATTGTAATGTTAGTCGCACTTGTTGTGGCTACCACACACTTGTTAAACAAGAACTGTAAAGAATTAATGAATGAGGAAGAATGATGAAAATATTGGTAGTGGAAGATGATACACTGATTCGCGAAGGATTAAGTGAATTTCTATCGGAGTCTGGATATAGTATTATCCAGGCAAAAGATGGTAAAGAGGCATTGGAAAAGTTTAATACAGATATTCATTTGGTGATATTGGATATTCAAATTCCATATATCAATGGGTTGGATGTGTTAAAAGAAATTCGTAAAGAAAGTGATTTACCCGTTTTAATTTTAACGGCTTTCAGTAATGAAGAATTCAAAATTGATGCCTATACAAACTTGGCCGATGGCTATATTGAAAAACCATTTTCACTACCCGTATTAAAAGCCCGTGTTGACGCGCTTTTACAGAAGCAGGATATTTTTGCATATAAAAATGTTTGTGTGAACTTCAAAAGCTATACGGCGAAAATAGATGGTAAAACGATGGATATCAATGCCAAAGAACTAGAGATATTAAAATATCTTTTAGATAATGCAGGGATTGCCTTAACTAGAGCACAAATATTAGATCATGTTTGGAAAGATAGTGAAGAAGTTCCTTATGATCGAGTTATTGATGTATATATTAAAGAATTGCGTAAAAAACTAGGCTTAGATTGTATTACGACCATTCGTAATGTGGGCTACAAATTGGAGAAATCATGAAAAACTTAAAGATATTTCCTAAAATATGCATACAAACATTCAGTGTCATCGCTATTATTGTCTTATTTATCCATCTCTTTGTATATTTGATTTTTCCAAGAACCTATTTGGATGTAAGAAAAGAAGAAATTTATACTAAGGCCAATGAAATTACAGAAAACTTAAATGGTAAATCGGAAGACTATATTGAACAAGCTTTAGATTTCTATTCCAACACCAATGAAATCAAAGCGTTTATTAAAAAGAATGCCTCATCGAATGAAGTAGAAATTAAGAATGATTTAAATGTCGATTTAAAGAGTTCTAATAACTCTTTAATTATTGAGGAAAGAAAATTAAAGCTGGATACAGGAAAGAGCATTCGCCTCCAATTTGTTTCAACGGCAGACATGCAGTTACAAGCCAAAAATCTAAGTTTACAATTTCTTCCTTACTCATTAATCCTATCCCTATGCTTTTCGGCCATTGTCTCTTTTGTGTATGCCAAATCCATTAAAAATTATGTGGTTGAAATCAAGCGTGTAACTGATCAGATGATGGCATTAGATAAGAAGGCTCGTCTAGAAATTGATTCGAATGATGAGATTGGTCAATTGAAGGCACAAATTAATGATTTGTATGAAACACTTCTTGATTCCATTTCCAATCTAGAATTGAAAAATAAAGAGATTTTAAGATTAGAGAAAATAAAATACGATTTCTTTAAAGGGGCCAGTCACGAATTAAAAACGCCTTTGGCAAGTCTTAAAATTATCTTAGAAAATATGAAATATAATGTGGGTAAATATAAAAATAGAGATCTTTATATTGATGACTGCATTGATTTAGTCGATCACTTAACGAAGAATATCCAACAAATTTTATCGGTATATTCCATTGAAAATCTAAAAGACGATGAAGAAATTGTTTGTATAAAGAATGAATTAAGTTGTGTACTTCAAAAATATGATGTATTGATTCATCAAAAGGAATTAAGAATTCAAAACGATGTAAAAGATGAAACAATGTATATTGGTAAGACGGCTCTAAATATCATTTTATCGAATCTTATTAGTAATGCGATCAACTATACGTATGAAAAGGGTATGATTCAAATTGGAATCGAACAAGACTATTTCTATATTCAAAACAAACAAGATCCAACCCAACCAAAAGGGAATGGTCTAGGATTATATATTGTTCGTAATCTATTAGATAACTATAAAATGAAATATGAAGTGATTGAAGGAGAAGACTTTATCTTCAAGATTCGATTTAAGCACTAGGCTTTTAAATTTGTTGGATTTCACCTTTACCAACATAAAATGTAAGTTCGAGGTGAAAACAGCTTAATTATATATGAGATATTAAAACAATTATTGCTTCAATCTTCCCAAAAAAAAGAAGGTGGTAAAACTCATTTTGTTTGAGTGATTACCACTTTTTTTAATCTAATATCTCAATATAATTCACATTGACATATTGTGTGGATATTGGTTCCTCATTGACTTTGGCATGCAAAAAGAATTGGTCTACATCCTCATAATTTTTATCATCCATACAAATATAGAATAAGCCATCCTCGTATTTAGCTTCAATAATATGATCATCACCAAGAATTTCTATGGCTACTTTACAAGGCTTTTGTAGGGCATAATATAAGTCGAATAAATCCATATAGTTAGGATCAAATTGAATCAGAGAATATAAATCGTTTACGATATATTTCATGATGGTTAAATCTCCAAAGAATTGGGAATAGATCAATCTTTGAGATTGAAACTCTTTCGCAATCAATAGAAGTTGTATGGCCTGGTCCTCATTACCTTCTTCCACATAGATTTTGGCAAGGCGAGAATAAATTTCAGGAACCGGATCAAAAGTATTTGTAGCACCTTGAATCAATGGATATAAGCTTTTCATGATTTCGACATATTTCGCATAATCCTTTGAAACATAATAACCATTCTTATACATATCCGCAAGCTTGTAGGCAGCCACAAGATTTCCTTTTTCACTGGCAAGCTTATAATAGTGAAATGCTTTTTTGTAGTCTGGTTGACCAACTCTACCATAATAGTAGATATATCCTAAACATTCATAGGCATCTACATACTCAAGACTAGCGGCCATTAAATAATATTCTTCCGCCAAATCAAATTGTCTTTGTTCATAATACCAACCACCAAGTTCTACCATATATTCAGGATCCTTTGTTTCTTGTATTAAAAACTCTAGTGCATGGATCAACGAAATATCATCCTCATATTTTGTATGTGTTAAATCATAATAATCATCTAGAATTTGTTGTGCTTTTTCAATTGTTAATGCCATATTACCTAACCTTCTTTGTTTGTTTCTTTAACTTTTTGTATTCCATTTCTAAAATTGGAATAAATGGTTTATTGACCTCTTTCATCCTTGATTTCTTGCTTAAGAAACCTTCCAACATATCTTTTATACCATTTATTGTTAATTCATCCTCGACATCAAAATATTTAGGTGTGAATTGCCAAACCGAATAACTATCATTATACAATTCTTCCATCTTCGCACAACGCGGAATCCTCTGATAATGAAATAAGTATACGATTTCTTCATCCGTATTGATATCTTTTAATATAGTTCCGATTGGATAATAATTATAATACGATACATTTCTAGATATGTATGCATCTTCTTTCAATTCCAATACTTCTTTGTTTTCTTTTTTTAACTGTTTGTTCACATAACGATTCACATTCATGTTAAAAATATATTTTAAACCATGTGGATCTGGCTTGATTTTTCTTTCCATATCTGTATTGATGAATAGATTTAAACCCTTTAATTCGATATTACCATTTGTATTTGAACAAATATATCCATATATTTTATCGCCTTGAATTTTTGATAAAAAGTAAAGGGAAGATTTATATTCCACTATATCTCCTATTTCAAATGTAAATTCAATGTTTTCAAATAAATCAATATGATATACATCACTATTTTTCAATAATTGAATTTTTCTTTGGATTTGAATCAAATCTTTGTTTGAGACTTGTTTTAAAATTCCCTTGATATTTTGAATGGGAATTCGATACACATTGTTTAAATATAGATAGGAATCGCTAAAAGTGCCTGTTTTCTTATCTTTATGTCCATCTTTTAAAGTATATTGAATCTTTGGATTCTTTTTCTTTGTGCTTCCCGCATACCCATACAAATACTCTTTGTCTTTTTTGATAATCAAAAAGGGACGTATGCGATGGGGGTTATTGATATCCACTAAATTGTCTTCGCACACTGGCATACGACAAAAGACAAGGTGTCCAGGTTGGATCGTTTTAAATAAATCCAATTGTTCATCTAAATAATTTGTTGATTTTGCGACATACGTTTGTTTCATCTTTTTTGGTGGATTTAAATCTTTTTTTGTTTGATCTCAATAGGTTTTTCACGATGGAATAAACGCTTAATAAATTCTATGATTCTCATGTTGTGTTCCTCTTAAGGTTAATTTTATCACATAAGTTCAAATTTCATGAATTACATAATATAATATATACAACAATCAAAACTAGATTGGACATAAACAATAAAAAAGGAGGAGTTTCATTGGTACGTATACTAGAAAACGCAAATCGTTTACGCAAAGAAAAAGTTTTTGAAACTTATAAAAGAACATGTCAAAATGATTACTTTGACTATGATTCTATGACTCGTAAAGAGATGTTTGAACACATGATTGAAACATATACACCTGAATATTTAATATCTATTTGTACGACATGGGAATTAAAAGCTTTAAGAAGATTATTGCGCAACCAAGATTTAGAGGATGATCGCTATCGCTTTGAAAGAACGGCATTAAGCTCTAAGTTTTTATATTTTGATCAAGAGTTGCCAGAAGAATTCAAAAAGAATGTAAAATTGGCTGTAAAAAACATTGATTTAGACCAAAAGGCAGAAAACGATGAACCAACCATTGTCATTCTTGGCATTATTCGTGCTTTCGGTATTATTGAACCCTCATTGATTCAAGCTGTATGCAGTGCATGTTCTTTTCATTATAAATCCATTATTGAAAGTGCACTTTTTAATTTCTGGGCTTATTTAAAAGAAGATTATCAATTAATTGATGATAGTTTTGCGAATGAATATGTATATTGGGACTATAATGAAATTTTAGATCGCATTCGAGATAGTCGTATTCAACACGAAAGATTCGAACCTAAATTTTTAGATCAAGATAGTTATATTTCTATTTTTTATCATGGATATGATGCGACAAATTCGGATATTAAAAAATTCTTTACAGCTTTAAAGAAAGAAGTATTGGATGTAACTCAATTTAAAGACGAGTTCTTTAATCATCTATTAAATGGTACAGTCAATGAAGAAAAGATGGAATGGATTCCATTCTTTTATCAATTTTCGAAACCACTTTCAAATCGCTATCATAAGGCTGTTGTACAAATCGCATTGCCAAACTATTATGGTTTGAGTATGGATATGTATCAAAAGATGAAGAATCAGGCGCATTTTAATGAAAAACTGCGCCAGTTAAATGAGCCTCAGACAAATGCTTGTATCGAACAAAAAGATACGCGTTTATTCTATAAACTATATTTTAGTATCTTGGATTATGTGAATTCATTCGAACAAATTATTCCTAATAAAAAAATTGATCCAAATATTTATATTGAACCCGATGAACTTGTTAATTTGATTGAAGTCTTCTGGAAAGATAAGGATCGTTTTATTGATGAATATATCGAAAAGAATCCTTCTAATTTTACATTCCGCAATCTAAATATCATTTCGGATTTTAGATATGGTATGCGCAAAAATTTCTTGTTGGTGGCATACGAAAAGAATTATACGGTATTAAATGATGAAGGTATCAACTATATGGTGAAAGGCTTAAATGAAAACTTAGATCAATTCATTGCCCCAGAAAAAACACCTATGTTGATGCAGACAGCCATTATGCCATTTAATGGACGCATTATTTATGATGGCTTTATTTCAACATCGAATATACGTCTAGCCCAAGATATTATATCAAAGGCATTTGAAGATTATAGTTACGGACAAAAGATTTATTCATTATTGCCCGAAAATTTAAATTAAAAGAGTATGTTGTTTAAACATTTCAAATTGTAGCTTTAAAAAAGATAAATAAGATCACGATAAATGGATCGATATAGAAAAAGACGGGAATTGGATATAATCCCGTCTTTAATTGTTTTCTACAACAATCTAACCAGATTGAATAACTCTATTGATTTTTCTTACGTTTGAAATATTCTCTAATGGATTTTCTTCAAGACATACTAAATCTGCTTGTTTTCCTACTTCAATCGAACCATAGTCTTTTTCAACACCTACACATCTTGCGGAATTGATTGTTGCGATTTTTAAAATATCCATGTTTGGGATGTTTAATCTTGCCAAAAGCTCCATTTCATAAGCTGTATTGTTGTGATAGTTAAATGGTGTGCCGGCATCTGTACCTAGTGCAATCTGAATACCTTGTTTATAGGCTTTTTTAACACTTTTGACGTGTGCATCCTTAACCTTCAAGGTTTTATCTACCATATATTTGGCCACTCCATTTTCTATACCCTTATCAATAATGCATTGAGGAGCACAAAGGGTAGGGACTAAGAATGTATTTTGTTTTTTCATAAGTTCAAGACATTCCTCATCTAAAAAACAACCATGTTCAATGGAATCAATACCTGCATATAAGGCGTTTTTAATACCTTGTAAATTTTGGGCATGTGTAGCCGTTTTTCTTTTCGCTTTATGCGCTTCTTCAATCATGACCTTCATTTCTTCTACACTAAATTGGGCATTACCCGGCTCAACACCTTTAGTCATAACGCCGCCTGTAGCCATCATTTTAATGAGGTCTACACCACTTTTTAGTTGTGTACGAACTGCTTTTAAACAACCATCTTTACCATCTGCTTCAATACCTTCTTGCCATCCATGACCGCCTGTCATACATATGACTTTACCTGCACAATACATATGAGGTCCTTGAATCACGTCATTTTGAATGGCTTCTTTAATTTGTAGATCATAATTTTCTTCCGTGCCTACAACACGAATAAATGTTACTCCGGATTCAAGATAATCTTTACAGTGCTTTTGTGCATAGAATATCTTCTCTATTAAGCTAAATTCTTTTTTTGAGTCGAATCCGACAGGATAAAGGATGTGGACATGGCAGTTAAAGAAGCCTGGCGTAATTGTATTTACTTCAATGACATTTTCCTGTATTTCATGATAATCTTCTATCGCTTTGATTTTATCATCTTCAATTGAAATTAATTGATCCAGTTTGGGTGTAGCACTTATGCCATCAATCAATAATTTTGCGTGTACGAATAATTTAGTCATAACTAAACTCCTTTTTAAGTGATTATGAACCTTGAATACTATTTATGCAAGTATTTACAGAAAATAAATGTAAAAAAAGAGGGAATCCTTGGATTCCCTAAAGCATAGACTTAAATAGAATGTCATTATAGTCTGGTAAAGGCCAGTCTTCTTTCGAAACATTGGTTTCAATCAAATCTGTCAATTGACGAATTGTTTCCATTAATGGAAGTAATTCATTGGCCGCAAAACAAGCGGCTTGTTTTTCTGTTGTTGTTTCTTTGTGAATCAATGTTTCCAATGTATCTAAGTGGTTTGAAACGAGTTCTAAAGGTGTGTTGATATTTTTTAAGATCTTCACTTCTAAAGGCGCATCAATTCCACTTGATTTTTTAGTTTGAATGATTTGAGCTAGTTTAGCCTCATAGCTAAAGATTGCAGGCAAGATTTGTTTGCGCAACATATAAGCCATCGTCTTAGCTTCGATTTGAACCACTTGATAATAGTTAGTAAGAAGGATACTTTCACGTGCGTGCAATTCACTTGCAGAATACACATTGTGTTTTTCAAACAATTGAAGATTTTTTGGATCCGTATAGTGAGGAAGTGCATCCGCAGTTGTTTTAAGTTCTAATAAACCACGTTTTTGTGCTTCTTTCTTCCAGTCTTCTGAATATCCATTTCCAGAGAAGATAATTCGTTTGTGATTCTTTAATGTTTTTTGAATCAATGCAATCAAGGCTTTTGTCATATCTTCTTTTTTAACACATTCCAATTCATCCGCAAACTGCGTTAATTCTTCAGCTACGATTGTATTTAAAATTGTGTTTGGACAAGAAATGTTTAAGTTGGATCCAAGCATTCTGAATTCGAATTTATTACCAGTAAACGCAAATGGAGAAGTACGGTTACGGTCTGTAGAATCTTTTGCGATTGGAGGTAGTGTTGAAACACCGAGTTCCAATCTACGATCGATTGTATCTACATATTCATTTCCAGCTTCAATAGCTTCTAAGATAGCTGTTAATTCTTCACCTAAATAGATAGAAATAATAGCTGGTGGTGCTTCATCTGCACCTAAACGATGATCGTTTCCAGCACTGGCAACAGAGATTCTTAATAAGTCTTGATATTCATCGACACCTTTAATGATGGCCGCAAGTACTGTTAAGAAACGAATATTGTCTTTTGGAGAATCACCAGGCTCTAAAATGTTTTCGCCCTCTTCTGTACAGAAAGACCAGTTGTTGTGTTTGCCACTACCATTGACACCATCAAATGGCTTTTCATGTAATAAACATACCAATCCATGATGTGAAGCCACCTTTTGTAAAACTTCCATTGTAAGTTGGTTTTGGTCATTCGCAATATTTGTTGATGTAAATACAGGTGCCAATTCAAATTGACATGGAGCCACTTCTTTATGTTCTGTTTTGGCATATACACCTAATTTCCAAAGTTCTTCATCTACTTCTTCCATATAGGCTTTTACACGTTCGGATAAACTTCCAAAGTAGTGATCATCTAATTCTTGACCTTTTACTGGAGCCGCACCAAATAGTGTTCTTCCTGTAACCAATAGGTCTAGACGTTCTTTAAACATTTCTTCATCAATTAAGAAATATTCTTGTTCAGGCCCAACCGTTGTTTTGATTTTATGGATATTGTAACCCATAATATTCAATAAACGAACAGCTGCCTTGTTTAATGCATCATTACTTCTTAATAATGGTGTTTTCTTATCCAAAGCACTGCCATCGTAAGAACAGAATAAAGTTGGTATATACAATGTCTTTTCTTTAACGAAAGCTAAAGAAGTTGGATCCCATGCTGTATATCCTCTAGCTTCAAAAGTAGCACGTAATCCACCACTTGGAAAACTGGAAGCATCAGGTTCACCTTTGATCAATTCTTTTCCTCTAAAGTCTGAAATAACAGATGTTGGCCCAGTTGGATTAATAAACGCATCATGCTTTTCAGCAGTGATACCTGTCATTGGCTGGAACCAGTGTGTATAATGAGTAGCCCCTTTATCCATCGCCCAGTCTTTCATGGCATTCGCTACGACATCTGCGATTTCTTTAGGAAGTTCTTTTCCTTTTTCCATTACATCCATCATTTGTTTGTAGACGGCATGAGGCAAATATCTTTGCATAGCTGATGTACTAAATACGTCACATCCAAAATATTCATCGACAATTTTCATTTTTTGTGTATCCTCCTGTCGCGTATATAATATCATTATTTTCATAAATTATTTGAGAAATTTTTCTTTTTTTCAAAAAAACCTTCATTTTTTCGTATAAGAGTATGTAGGCAATCTGACATTTAGTTTTTAATGCATATAGTTAAATCCTTCTTTGTTGTTAAAAAACGAAGGTGAAATTATTTCTTGGTTTATGATAGTTCGTTTTTCTAGTACTATGGATATAAAGCCTGTAGCTTCCATATTAAATATGTCTGTGGATGAACTTGAAAAGTATATATAAAAAAAGGAAAGGGCTGTAACGAGTAAGTGAATTTTATTACTTATGGAGTTC
>ULVX01045073.1_pt1 | contig 12552 bp, 5 predicted proteins | sample 1959811 | NCBI WGS metagenome assembly ULVX01 (sample SAMEA4835797, study PRJEB28245) | human gut metagenome | biome: gut microbiome; material: fecal sample | place: Denmark | collected 2008
AAAGGCGCATGGGTAGCCTGATTAAATAAGGTATGCTTCCCCCAGAAATCGTGTTCGCCCAAATGCCAACCATGATCACCAAAGAGTACGACAATAGTATTCTCCTCCAACCCCAAGCGTTTCAACTCATCGAGCACGATGCCCACCTGAGCGTCGATAAAGCTAACGCACGCATAATAAGCGTGACGAGCCTCACGATGGAAGTTCACATCCGACGTATTATCTACATGAGTATACTGGAATATCTCGCGCGAGCTTTGAACCTGCTCCGGCAAATTCTCTGAACGATAACGGTTATCGGCAATCTTTATCTCCTCACGTTTATATAAATCCCAATACTTCTTTGGAGCAATAAAAGGCAAATGCGGCTTACGAAAACCAACCGCCAAGAAGAAAGGCTGGTCTTTATCTTTCAGCCTACCTAATTCGGTCACGGCCTTCTTCGCTATCATGTTATCTTCATAACTACTTTCGGGCGCATCGGCTCCTTCGCAATAAGGCCCTCTATGACTCTTGGGGTGCAATTCGTTTTCTGGAATCTCATTCTTCCACACATTCCATTTATTGTATAACGCCCAATCTCCACTAGCGGGACTCACAATCCACGGATTTTCACTCCAACTGTCGGTACGGTCCATAAAATGATGGAACACCTTGCCTACCGACATCGTATAATATCCGGCATTTTTGAAAGCCTGCGGAAGAGTAACCACTCCCGGCAGATCTTTTTGCGACCATGTCTCGGCATCTACAAAACGCCCCTTTGATATATCCGGATAAGCTCCTGTAAGCAAACTGGAACGAGAAGCTCCGCTAACTGGCACATTGCAGTAGGCACGCTGAAAAACAACCGACTGACTTGCCAACCTATCGATATTTGGCGTTATTACAGCATCACTACCATAGCAACCTAACTCAGGGCGTAAATCGTCTACCACAATAAACAGCACGTTTTTTCTCTCTTGCGCCTGCATCGAAGAAAGATAAAGACAAGAAGCGGACAGCAACGCCACCCTAACCGGCAATTGTTTAAAAAAAGAATATTTCAGCATTATTTTAATGTTATTGGTTCAAAATTATAGACCTCGGCAAAAACATAGCCGTATAATAGTTGCCTTAATAAGTTATTTTATCAGCAAAACGTTGTTCCTTGGCCCAAGCGTCTTCCGACACCTTCAACCAATTTCCCAATTCCTTTTTCAACAACTGCGCTTGCTTTGCCGGTATCTCTTCCATCTTCAGCGAGTACATCTGATACGGGTCTTTCAGATTATCAAAAAGCAAATATCCCCCATCCTTTGTCACTACATACGAGTAGCGATCTGTACGTACTCCCTTCTCTTTTCTCTGATAGAAGAACTGAGAAACAGGTTTCTTCACCTTCTTATATTTACCGGTAAGAATGCCTTCTGAATAATCTTTCCCTTTAACCGTCTCGGGTAGTCTATCGGCCAAATTCATCATTCCCAGCAACGTAGGCATAATATCTGTAGCCCCCAGCATCAGATTGTTTACTCCCGGCTTAAGATGGCCTGGATAGCGCACGATAAACGGTATTGAAAACGATGCATCGTAAATAACACTCTTTGCCATACGTCCGTGGCTACCCATCATTTCGCCATGATCGGCGGCAAAAATCAGAATGGTATTATCCGTCAGTCCTTCTTCATCAAGCACTTTCAGTACACGACCTATCTCATCGTCTACACTCTTAACCAACGAGAAATAAACCTTTGCCTGAAATGTCAGAGTTTCCAGACTTTCTACTTGAGTGCCTTTGCCATACTTTACATTAGGACGAAGCAACACTTCGTCCGATTTCAAGTCTTTATAATATCGGTTGAATACCTCTTCCTTACAATCGGATAATTCCTCATAAGGAGTATGAGGAGGATTTATACTCCAAAACAAGCTGAAAGGCTTAGACGCATCGCGCTGCCCCGACTTGTTTCGCAAATACTGTATTACTACATCCGCCTCCACCTCCGGAGTAAACCGATGATAAAAGTAAGCTTCGCCGTCTTTCTTTCCACCTACCAGTTCCGGACGATTAGAATATGACGCAGCGTTAAAATGATTGTCCTTTACATGCTGAAACCAATACTTATTACTCTTGCGTCCTCTTCCTTCAGGAATATAAGTATCGTACGGAAAAATACATTTTCCACCGGGCGGCTGGGTAGTACCTACATAATTATTTCCCTTATCGAACAATGCCTCAGTACGATACCAATGTGTTTTGCCAACATAGGCCGTTTCGTAACCGGCAGCAGCAAGCACATCAGTAAAACAAATCAGGCTGTCGATAATGCCATTCTTATTATTCACATGACAATTTCCAGGCACCCCATTCTTCTCGGGATATGCGCCCGTCATCAGCATGGCACGATGAGGGCTACTAAGCGGACATGTACTGCATGCACGGTTAAAAATGACACTTTGCTTTGCCAATATGTCGATATTGGGTGTATGCACTGGGTCGCCTACAGTACTGAGTACAGTACGATACGCAGGATCACTCCATAAACTCAGCGCATTCAATCGGTACTGATCGGGGAAAATATATACTAAGTTAGGCCGTTGTTCCTGAGCAAAGCCATGCGCACACGTACCTGCCAAAAGGACAACGGGCAGACTACTGATAAGTCTATGGAAAATAGGTTTCATTGCTATTATTTATTTAAAGACAGAAGCTACTTTTCATCGCTTCATCCGATTCAAAAAAACGAGTTTCAGTAAAGATATACACAAAATGTATTACTGAGAAATATGAATCTGTTTTTATGCTATAGATTTGAGGTTTCTGTACGGACCGTACATCATATAAACGAATTACACAGCCCCTGCGCCACATAAAATGAAGCGCAGGTCTGTGTAACTATACTTATTAATTTAGATTAAGAAGAACCTTATCTAATTACCATCCAGGATTTTGTCCTAAGCTAGGATTCTTGTATTTCTCTGTATTCGAAATTGGATAGAAATACAAGTTGTCCGTAATGGTTCTGGTTTCATAAAGGAATTTATCATAGCTGAAACCGCTATCAGTCTTTTTAACCTTCACTCCATAGATATTGGCAGTCTGGTTCAAGTCTTTCCAACGGCGTACATCCCAGAATCGATGTCCTTCGAACGCCAATTCTACACGACGTTCGTTCTTCAGACGCTCCAAGAAATCAGCTTTCGACATACCCGCAGGCAATTCCGGCATATTTACGTCAGAACGCTTACGCACCTGATTTACGGCTTCGCGAGCACTAATGGGGAACTGTGCATCGGTATAATCAGGACCGAATGCATTGGTCATTGCCTCAGCGTAGTTCAACAGTACTTCAGCATAACGGAAAAGAATCCAGTTATGATGTTTCTTGGTAGATGTAGAACCAGAAACGAAGCTGATATCCTTATTAACGTATTTACGCAAGTAATATCCGGTAGTAGTAGCGTTGTTCAATGGCAAACCATTTTCTCCGCCTTCCCAGATTTCTACTTTTGCCTTAGCCGGCCATACCATATCATTGTAAACGATAGTCATGCCCAAGCGTGGGTCTCGGTTAGCGTACGGATTAGCTTTCATAGTAGGATTATTCCAGTCGAACGCTGTTCCATCCTTCATTTCGAAAGCATCTACCAAGTTCTGAGTAGGACAAGTAGAAGTTTTACCACCTTCTACTCCCATCGGGAAATTAGCTTTCTCGAAATCGCCATGCTCACCGGTAGGACGCGCCAGAATAACTTCAACGCTCTTGTTATTGGCAGCACTAAACAAGTTAGAGAATTTATCCAACTTATAAGTATTAGCGGCAATTAGTTCGTAAGCGGCGCTTGCGGCTGCTTTCCATTTAGCGTCATCGTTGGCAGCAAAAAGCGGGCTTGCCATATACAATGTTACTCTCGACTTCAAAGCCATAGCGGCACCACGTGTAACACGTCCTGTCTCTTTATCTACGAAGCCCTGATAGTTAACCGGCAACAAAGTAGCCAAATCAGAACATTCGTCAACGATAAATTTGGCAATCTGCTCGAAAGAAGACGGCTTCACTGCGTTAGCCTCATCCAACGTCAACACATCCAACACGAAAGGTACATTGTGATAACGCTTAATCAATTCAAAATAATAGAATGCACGGAGGAAACGAACTTCATATCTGTAATTAGTGAAGTCCTTTATCATATCCTTATATCTATCCGAGTATTCCCAATCTTTGAAATCCTGACCTTCAGACTCTTTAAGGTAAAGGTTAGCCGCACGTATAGCCTGATAATAGAAACTCCAGACATCGTCAACAAGACGATTGGCAGACCATGTACCGTCTACAAATCTCCATATAGCAGAAGATTTATATACATGGATAGCGTCGTCGGTAGCAGCATCCAACATTGCATCTGTAGTTAAATCCGCATCAGATGTAGAAGTAGCTTCCGTGCTCGTTCCGGCAATCTTACCAAAGTCATGAGGCAGATAACTGTAAATATCGGTCACCATTCTTTTGGAACGGTCAAAGCTGTCGAATATCTCTTGCTTTGAGTAATCGGACGATTCATCGCAATCCATGAAATCGCATCCTGCCAGCGTACCCACTGCCAGGAACAGCATTATATTTCTAAAGTTTATAAGTTTCATTACTTCTATTATTTAATTAGAAATGTAAATTAACACCAAAAGTAAATTGACGCATCAAAGGGTGATTAGCACCTACTGACTCTGGGTCAGAGATTCCATCCAGCTTATTCATGCTGAACAGATCGTAGCCGCGAGCAAATATTTTTGCCTGCTTCACGCTGTGCAAACATTTCAACCAGCTTTCAGGCAGCTGATAGTATACTTCCAAAGTACGCAACTTCAGGTAAGAGGCATCTGCCACCCACAATGAGTTGTTATTGTAGTTGTTGGCCGAGCTAGTAGCAGTAAGACGCGGGAACTTTCCGTTAGGATTGCTTTCTGTCCAACGATTGTCGTAATAATACTGTGAGATAGTATTATTGCTGATCAAAGGACGATAAACACTTCGTGTATCCAATACTACGCTATAATTAGTAGCGCCTTGGAAGAAAGCAAGGAAACCGAGGCCTTTATATTCAGCACCCAAGTTAAAGCCGTAATAGATTTCAGGACACAGGTTATTGTAACCCAAGGCTACCTGATCGTATTCATCGATACGGTTATCACCATTCTGATCTTTGAACTTCAAATCGCCCGGGCGAACTTCCGACAAATACTGTTTAACCTCGCGCTCATCAATTTCTTTCTGGCTCTGATATATACCTTCCACTTCATAACCGAATATCTGGCTTATAGAATGTCCGGTACGTTTCTGATAATCGTAAGGACGATAAACTTCGTTCATTTCTACGATTTCATTTCTGCTGAAAGAGAACTGTCCTCCCAACTGATAGCTGAAAGAGCCGATACGGTCGCTCCAGTTAGCGCCCAAATCAACGCCATAAGAGTTCACGATACCATTATTAACTTGAGGAGCAGTAAGACCAAGTACTGTTGATACGGCACCGGCACCACTTACCAAGATATCTGTACGATGGTCGCGATATCCGTCAACAGTCAATGATAAACGATTCCAAGCCATTAAATCAAGTCCGACATTCAGCTTATGCGATTTTTCATAAGTCAGACCGTTTACCGCCAAACGACGTTCTTGTGTACCACCCAAAGAAGCCGGAGTATCCTTAAAGTAATAACTACCGCCTGTGCCGTAAGCGTCTCTAAACAGATTTACGCTATAATCAGCACGTCCGGCCATACCGTAAGATGCTCTCACTTTCAACAGGTTCAACCAATCGGCTTTAAAGAAGTCTTCTTCAGACAAAATCCAGCCTGCACCGATAGACGGGAAGATACCCCAGCGGTCGTCCGGGTCTAATACGCTGGCAGCTGATCCTGACAAAGCAAAGTCTACCATATAACGTCCGTTATAAGTATAGTGAGCCTGACCCACTATGTCCATAAACGCTCTTCCCTTATTTTGTCCACGCTGTGTAATCTTATCCATGCCATAGAACAAAACAGAATTAAGTTTATGCTTTCCCCATACTTGGTCATAATTAACCTGTGCATTGATATTAAAATGACGAACCACATTATTGATACTGCTTGTGAAAGCCAATGCCGATTCTTCTGTCAACTTAGTATATTGGTCTTTTGCGCCATCCCAACCTTTAATAGCCGATTGCGACGCGAAGTTACGCTGGTTGCGTTCCCAATATTCAGCTTCGTTATCAAAACCAACACGAAGAGTAGCCGACAAGCCCGGAGTAATGAATCCTAAATCTTGATTGAGCTGCATGTCTGCATACAATTTACGGCTCTGGGTACGTTCGTATCCACGACCTGATATATAAGCTATCGGATTGTTTTTATAAACAGTAGTAGCTCCCCACATGCCATGACTGGTCTTAACCGGCATTACACCAGAAGGAACCTGATACAATGCATTGAATATATCAGATGTAGAAGTAAACGGATGATTACTTTCAGAGAAATTACCACGCAATCCCAATCCCAACCGAGTGGTCTTACCCAACTTGATATCCAAGTTTGTAGTAAAGTTCAATCTTGAATATTTATTCTGAGTAGAATATCCCTCATTGTCGTTAGTCGGAGCAAAGATGCCTTTATCATTCAGATAGTTCAGTTGAGCAAAGTACTTGGCAACATCACCTCCGCCACGCATTGAAAAGTTGGCATTGTTTCCAAAGCTGTGATTACGCAACGCTTCATCCCACCAATTTACATTCGGATAAAAATCAGGATAAGTCTGATCTCTGAAAGCGTCGAGTTCACGCTGGCTATAACGAGGCGACAAACCATCGTTCTTCAATCCTTCGTTCATAGCCTGGGCGTATGTATAACCATCTACAAATTTAGGCTTATAGGTAGGAGTACCCATCTTGAACTCATAATCGAAAGTTATTTCCGGCTGACCTAAGAAACCACGCTTTGTCTTGATATAGATAACGCCATTGGCACCACGAATACCATACAAGCTAAGCGCTACCGCATCTTTCAATACAGTTACTGACTCAATATCGTGTATAGAAAGTGCGTTAATATCGCGCTCAAAACCGTCTATCAATATCAATGGACTCTTACTATTGGTAGTCCCAACACCACGTATATATAGTGTAGCCCCGTCATCCCATACATTGCCAGAGTTCTGCAATACCTGCAATCCAGGAATCAAGCCGAACAATGAATTCGAAGGAAGCGTGCTAGTGCGATGTCCGAGTACATCCGATGTAACTACGGCACCAGCTGTAGTGGACTCTTTTTGATCGAACGAGATACCCCGTCCATATTGCTGCTTGCTGTTTGTTACCTGAGCTACCGAAACAGAAGATAACATCAGCCCCGCAATAAATAGCTTCATACTTTTTTCCATAAGTATATATTATTTCTTTATTCTATGAATCGTATTCAATCATTATTCCCAACCCGGATTCTGTACAAGACCGTATCCTTTGTTTACTTCTTTTGGAGGGAAAGCACTCAGATACCATTTAGCAGAAAAACCACCGGCTTTTTGCCATGCTCTCTGTTGTAGAGCCGGGAACTCGAATTTGTATTCACCTGTAGTTTTATGGCGATAGATGTTGATACCATGCAAACGTTTAGTGAAGTCTGCTTCGCGTTTCCAACGAATAAGGTCGAAGAAACGTACTTCCTCGTAACCGAATTCACAAGCACGCTCACGCAATACAGCTTCGCGGAACTGCTCTTTTGTCAATCCAGACTTCAACGCGCCTAATCCTACACGTGCACGTACCTTATTAACATAGTCGTATGCATCGGTAGTTCTACCTACCTCATTCAGAGCTTCTGCATACGATAGGTAAACTTCTGCAAGACGAAGGTAAGGCCAATGAATAACACGGTTCTTATATTCACCTTGGCGATCGAGAACGAACTTACGAGCTGGTAAACCTGTAGCCATACTCTTACCGTCTAATACACCACTCTTTCCTATATCAGCACCCTTTGGATAATTCTTTTTATCGTCGGCTTTCTGCTTGCGGATATCAGCTACACCACTACCGAATTTATCGCCGTCCAACAAAATTGTTTCTGTCAAACGTGGGTCGCGATTGATAAACGGATTCTTGGCATGTTCCGGATTATTCCAATCGAAATCGCTACCATCAGCCATAGGGAACATATCAAAATATTCCTTTGTAGCACACCATGCTCCCCAACGTGCAGACTGCATAATAGCACCAATATTATTCGTGCGGTAATGACGACGAGAAGAAATTAACGATTCTGTAGTTCCACGAGTATAATATCCGTCGCGGAAAGCCATACGGTATTCTCCAGTCTGTACCAAATTATAGAATCCTTCTTTCTGCATGGTTTTCATAAACTCTTCACCTGCAGCTACCGCAGCTTCCCAACGTTTCTTATCATAGTTTCCGAACCAAGTCATCAACTTCTGAGAAGCTTCTCCATCATAATAAGGAGCGTCTGAATTGAAAAGCGGGCTTGCTACGAACAAGAGTACACGCAATTTCAATCCCATAGCCGCAGCGCGAGTCAAACGGCCGCTCCAGTTATCAGATTCGTCTTCTCTAATAGCCCAAGGAAGTTGAGGACAGTCTTTTGCCTCATCCAGCAAACGAACGATAAAGTCTACCGTTTCCTGTAGAGTAGCACGCTTCGGTAAGTTGGTATCTTCTGGATCGATAGCGCGGTCTACGATAGGCAACGCTCCGTAATGACGAAGCATTTCAGCATATTGAATGGCGATAATAATCTTTGCCTCAGCTTTCAGACGGCTCTTTTCATCGTCCGACATATCTGGTACTCTATCTACGTTTTCGATAAGAATCCAAGCGTGGCGAATACATTTCCATGAGTTACGGCTGGTAAAACGAAATTTTGTAGCGGAACCACCGTTATTAGCAGTTGCGTCTTCAGAGCCAGCATTATAAGATCCGTTATAATACAACATGTTAACTCCGTCCCATGAAAGGTTAGAGTCGTTCAAGTCTGTCAAACCTTCCAGAATACCATACCACATGGCAGTTGAGAAGTTATAGCCTGTTGGATATCCATAAGGCATCAATGAGTAGCTATACCACAACACCTTGCGGGCATATTCTGCCGTAGAGAATATAGTATCGACGGTTACATCGCTGCTGGGAGGTTTCTGAAGAAATTTCTCTCCGACCGCAAAGTCCTCGCATGACACTGTCATTACTACCAACAGTGACAGCATCAATCCTTGAAAATATCTTTTGATTGATTTCATAATTACTTTTCCTTTCTTCAATTTTTAAAATCCAACTTTCAATCCCAGATTAACAACCATCACAACTGGATACTTAGAGCTTGTACCGGTTTTAGATTCCGGATCTACTACTTTCAGTTTATCGAATGTCAATAAGTTATATCCTGTAGCGTAAACTCTCAGACTGCCGATATGCATTTTCTGAAGTGTGCTCTTCGGGAAGTTATAACCTACTTCTACATTCTTCAAACGGATGTAAGAAGCATCGCGTAGCCACAAGTCTGATTTTCTTGTGTTATGAGTCATGTTGGTAAACGAAAGAGCCGGATATTTGGCGTCGTCGCCTTTCTGAGTCCACGTATCTGTAGTAAAGTACTTAGCCAATCCACGTGAGTTAGAGCTACTATAAGGTCTGCTGAATACGTCTTCAAGCATACGAGACACCTTAGTAGATCCAGCCCAAGTCATACTGAAATCGAAGCCTTTATAGCTAAATCCTAAATTAAGACCTGCGCTCAACTGAGGATAAATAGTATTACCGATAGCGGTAACGTCATTCTGATCGATCTTATTGTCATTGTTCAAGTCTTTATATTTAGCGTCGCCCGGATGAGGAGTAAAACCGGCACCGTAGTCAGGCATAGTCTTGCCACGCTCAGTTTCATATCGTGCCACATCTTCTTCAGAGAAGAATCCGTCGAACTTATATCCGAAGTTCTGTCCTACAGAATGACCTGTACGCTGCATGTATTCATAAGGATATTCCACTTCGTCCATGAATATAATCTTATTCTTGGCATAAGACAGGTTTACACCTATATTATATCTGAACTCTTTGACACGGTCTCTCCAGTTCATTGTTACTTCAAAACCTTTGTTATCTACCTTGCCAAGGTTAGCAGTAGGCAATGTTACAGCCAGATACCCCGGGTTGGTACCTCTTGAAGTAAGAATGTCTTTACGGTGTTCGATAAAGTAGTCGAAATTAACCTTCAACTTGCTGTCAATCATATAAAGATCTACACCATAGTTCTGCTTTGCAGCAGTTTCCCAAGTTACGTTAGGATTACCTTTCTTCAACTCTGCAGCTCCCTTGATAGCGCTTGAACCATTACCGAAGAAGAAGCTTCCTGTATTAGGATTATAAACGTCGGGCAAATAAAGGAATCGAGAGTTATCGCTTACACGGTCATTACCTACGATACCATAAGATGCTCTCAGTTTCAAATAGCTCAGATAAGGTTTTAAAGGCTGCATGAACTTTTCTTCCGAAACAATCCATCCCACAGAGAACGCCGGGAACATACCGAAGCGCTTGCCTGGGGCGAAGTTTTCAGAACCGTTATATCCCATATTGACATCGGCCATATAACGAGTCTTCCAGTCGTAAGTAGCACGGGCTACCAAGCCGATATAACTTCTCGGAATAGACAAGAACTCACTGGGTCCCGAAGGATAATAAGTAATAGACTGGTTATACATTACCAATCCAGATACATGATGATCGCCGAAATCACGCTTGTAGTTTACAGCAGCTTCTACATACCAATCGCGAGTTCGACCAATGCTTTCACTGTAGCTAAGGTTTGTCCTTTCGCCTACACGACGATAGTTCAGCGTATTATCCTCATTCATGATTACTTCATAATACGGATAATTGCAAGAACGGGTCTTATTCAGTGTTACAGAGCTGTTATAAGAACCCTTGACATGTGCCTTCAAGCCCTTTGTCAAGAAGTCTAATTTCTGCTCTAACACGAAGTCGAAGTTCAATGTATTTCCGGCCGATGTTCTATAACCTGCACCATAGCCACCCATACCGTCCTTGAATTCGGCCGACATATTAGCAATCTTCTTAGTATCAGCCTTGAGCCACTTACCGTCTACAAGACCTGCACCGGCAAATGGTACCGCCCAGTAAAGAGTCTGGAAGAAGCTGTTCAAGCTTTCATCTGCATTCGGAGTACGTTTATCGTTCACACGTCCACCCACGTTCATACGCAGTGTAGTGCTCTTAGTGATATTCATATCCAAATTGATACGATAGTTATAACGATTATATTTAAAGTTACTGTTATACTCGTCTTCGAATGTCTTGAAAAGACCTTCCTGAGTGAATATACCCAATGAAGCAAAGTAGCGCACTTTCTTTGTACCACCAGAGATGGTCAAGTTGTGCTGAGTCTGCATTGCGGTATTCTTAACTCGCAAGTCCAACCAATCAACATCAGGATAAGCGATAGGATTGCTGTGAGTACGGAATGCTTCGATTGTCTCTTCAGTAAATGCCAAACCATTTTCGGGCACTCCGTCACGACGCTGAGCATCTACATAATTACGTGCATATTCATAACTGTTAGCGAATTCAGGCAAACGTGTAGGCATCTGAACCGCAACAGAAGTAGAGAAGTTAACCTTGGCCTTGCCTTCTTTACCTCGTTTGGTAGTAACCAAGATAACACCGTTAGCACCACGTACACCAAATACGGCTGTAGCAGAAGCATCTTTCAATACAGTAATATCTTCTACTTCATTAGGGTCAATCTGGAAGAAAGAACGCTCTACACCATCAACCAACATCAACGGAGTTGACATAGATTCAGAAAGAGAGCCCACACCACGAACATAAACCGTAGGGTCGTCACCACCCGGCTGCCCTGTAGTCTGAATAGACGAAAGGCCCGGCAATTTTCCAGCCAATGCGTTACCGATACTTGATACGGGGCTTTTCAATACATCTTTCGATGTAACAGAAGACATGGCACCTGTTACCGATACTTTCTTTGTAGTACCATAAGCGATTACCTGTACTTCCTGAAGAGTCTGAACATTTTCATTCATCTCAACCTTTAAAGTAGACTCGCCTGCATACTTTATTTCCTTATCTTTATATCCTACATAAGATATAACGATAGTAGCGCCAACAGGAACTTGCAATGTGAAATTACCGTCCATATCGGTAATAACTCCATTGGTAGTACCCTTAACAACTACGCTGGCTCCAATAACCGGACCAAAACTATCAGTCACCGTTCCTGTAACCTGCTTTCGATTCTGCTGCGCAATGGCAGAAGCCTCTCCCGACATATTATTTCCGATAGGAAAAGCCATTTATCCTAAAGACAAAGACGCCGCCAATAACAACACCTGCTTCTGAGGTATTTTCATTGGGAAGAAGAAGTTTTTCATCTTTTTTAAATTTAAGAATTAGAAACTATTTTAATGGTTTTAAGCAACCGTTTACAAAGCTAAACGTTTTTTAAACAAAAGGGCTCAGTTATTATTCTTGGGGATTTAACAATTTGCCATA
>ULVX01000542.1_pt1 | contig 12494 bp, 7 predicted proteins | sample 1959811 | NCBI WGS metagenome assembly ULVX01 (sample SAMEA4835797, study PRJEB28245) | human gut metagenome | biome: gut microbiome; material: fecal sample | place: Denmark | collected 2008
CCGCCGTTCGCTCGGAAGGCGGTGACGGTCGGCAGGAGTCTATGGATAAACATCACAGCGCGATGTCATGGCACGGTTGCCCGACGTCGCGCTGTGGCGTTTTTTTCGTGTGTAGCCTGATTTTGTCAGAGCCAGACGGGAGCCACGTATTTTGCAAGGAGATAGCCGCCGCCGATGAGCCAGAGGTCGAGTATGAATGCAAGGACAAACGGTTTCGCACCTGCTTTCTTGAACTTGTCGATGCTGGTTTCAGCGCCGAGAGCCGCCATAGCCATTGTCAGAAGGAAGGTGTCGAAGTAGTTGATTGCGTCGACGAGGATTGTCGGGAGAAGGTTGAACGAGTTGAATCCGATGACCACAAGGAAGCCTACTGCAAACCAAGGAATGTTGACCTTGCCTTTTTCGCCTGCTTCGCCCGTCGACTTGCCACGGCGCGACACCCAGACTCCGAGCACCAGAAGCACGGGAACGAGGAGCATGACACGGATCATCTTGACGATGATGGAGACGTTTGACACTTCGATGCCCATCGCGTTGCCTGCGCCGACGGCGTGGGCGACTTCATGGAGGGTCGAGCCGGAATAGATGCCCATTTCCTGAGGGGTGAGATCGACCCAGCCCGAACGGTAGGCCACGGGATAGAGGAACATTGAGATTGTGCCGAAAATAACCACTGTCGCCACTGCGACGGCTGTCTTGTAGGCTTGTGTGCGTATGGCCGATTCAGCGCCGAGCACTGCCGCCGCTCCGCAGATGCCGCTGCCGATAGAGGTCAGAAGCGCTGTGTCGCGGTCCATCTTGAGCATGCGCCCGATCCAGATACCGCCGAGGATGGTGGTGACCACGATGATTGCGTCGATGACGATGCCTGAAACACCTACATTTACAACGTCTTGGAATGTCAGTCGGAAGCCATAGAGGATAATGCCGAGGCGCAACACTTTCTTAGAACAGAACTGGATGCCGGGGACCCACGTCTCGGGCAGATTGTTGCGGAGCGAGTTGGCGTAGAGCATGCCGAGGATGATACCGATGATCATCGGGCTGAACGACAGATCCTTGAAAAACTGGGCTTCGCCGATGTAGAAGGCTGCGCACGCAAAGAGTGCAATCAGAAGTATGCCATGAATCATGCTGACACGTTTTTCTGTAAACTTTGGCATAGTTAAGAAGAATTGATTAAGTTATTAAAAAGTATAAAAGTTTTCTTGTAGATTATTGAGACCGGTGGAGCATGTCTGCCGGACGCGATGATTATAAAACAAGGATTATATATATTTCTTTCGTGTGTGTGTCTGACGGCTTATCGGGCAAGCTGTCGCCACATAGTATGTATATAATGTCTTTATGTCGGAGCGAGAGGCGGTGTATATGAAAAAGAATGAGTAAAGATAATTTCCGAAGAAATTAATAATTACTCATTCTCCTCTCTCCTCAGCGGTATGGACGGGACTCGAACCCGCGACCCCCTGCGTGACAGGCAGGGATTCTAACCAGCTGAACTACCACACCAAGTTTTACACGTGAGATATGCTCCACGGCAGCTGCGCTTCTACTCTTATGGGCGATAGTGATTACTGCCGTTTTGCTTGTGCAAAGTTAAGTGAGTTTTCTGATATATGCAAATTTTTTGTGAGAAATGTTTGAAATCAAATTTTGTTAGCAGCAAATAGCGGCAAATCCCTCAACTTTTTCCAATTACTATTGGACTAAGTTGAGGGATTTGCCGCTATTCTTGGATACACCTGATGAAGCAGGCGTCTGAATAGCCACTTTTTTGGGGGTCTTTATCATCAATGGATTTCCAGATATTATCACGTCTGATTTTTTCAAAATCAAAAGTCGAATAATTTATATCCCATGCGGGATAATAGAATGTCTGTGGTTTATTATTTTCCTCTTCTACAGATGGACTGCTTTTGTCAAACCAATAAATTGCTCCCTCTGAACGGAATATGTCCAAAAAAAGAGGAGCGTCATATACACCGTATTTGTAAATGCCATTATCGGTGGTATTAAAATATCCCCAGCGGTCATTGCATGAGTACCTTAATACCCCATAGTATGTAGAACCATCTGTTGGGTGTTTGAGATTATGTTTTCGATGCCCATAGCCTGAAGATCCGATTGGGAAAAATATATTGCCTCCTGTCCTCGTATCATAGACGAAACATCCTCTCATACCTGTCGCGCTTCCTCCCGGTTTATATCCGAATGCATCGTCGATAGTGTTGGCTGTTTTGTCGGCTTCATCACCATAGCAAATACCGTAACCTGTTTTGATATGCCAATTTTCCACTTCTGCAGCGTTCGTCAGATCCTTAGGAACTAAGGTGCTGTAATCCTCCATAGTCGCGATGCGTCGGTTTCCACCTGGTTTTGGAAAACTGGTTTCTGTAAGCAGATTCTCATTTGTTATTTCATCCCACGTGAGCGGCTCAGAATCAGTCATTTCAAGCTTTTTGTTTGCGGCGTTTTGCTTAAAATTATCGGGCGTTATTTTTCTCCAAGGAGTTTTGCTATTTACATTGTTTCCTGTTTTTATTCCGTTCCAGTTGCCGAATTTAAATAATGTTCCTTCGTCTAACGGATTATTGGTAATTTCATCTTTGCTTATATTGTTTCCTGTACACCACTTTATACCGTTATCAAATGTGTCATGAGCTTCATAGCCTTGACGCACAAAAATCAGATGATAACAAGAATAATAATTGTATTCTACACGTATAATAGCATATCGTGGGACACCGTTGGATGTTCCATTAAAATTTATTCGGAATGCAATTTCGGTATCATTTCTTCCTTCGATTGACCTGCGTGTAAGGATATCTCCAGAATACTTGAATGTGTAGTCTGCTTCGGATGTTGTATCAGGTCTTTTGTCAGTAGAGAATCCTTCTAGTGATATGAAATTTTCATCCGATTCCCTTATGACATATGCACGCCATGGGCCTGCACTTTTCAAATTTTTGAATTCGACATCGGCATCATCTTCCAAAACTTTTAATTCAACATCGAAACTCTTAGTATTATTGCTACTACGATATATTCCTTTGGGATTTACAAGTCTGTGTACCTGTTTTACTTCTATGTTCTGAATAGCATCATCCGGATTCATAGTAACTTTTGAATCAGAACTGTCAAGAATAGTCCCGTCTTCTAATTCAACGACTACATTCACAATGGCTTGACGATAATAAGCGTTGTAAGGGTTGTTGCCAGTATATCCAGTTCTGGCAATAAGCTGTCTGGCTCGTGTCCATATAGGTATTTTTACATAATATGTTCCATTGTCCCAACTTACATGTGGCTTATCATCATCCATAGCCTCATATAATTGATAATCACTTATTTTTAATTCATCTGCGGAATATAAACGATATCCTAAATTTTCGTCTTCGTAATGTTCTTTGTTTAAAATTGACGGCTCATTATGTTCCAGATTCTTAGGTTCTGGAAGTGCGACAAGGTTAACCGGTTTTCTTAGTGAAAGAAAACCGTTCCATGGTTTATTATTTACAACATTAGATGTACTTACATATCTGGCATAGGCTCCATTCCACCAATTAGATGGCTGTGCTGTGCCACCATCGAATCCATCTTTGCAATCCAATGGAGACCAGTTGTTGGTTATTATTCTTGCCGTGATATTTTTTATTTTAACATCCTTTGGCGCATCGAATTCGAGAGGGATCATTGCGGTCTGTCCATAGAGATAGGAGATATAGAATGGATGTGGAAAGCGTAGTTTTGTCTCAGGCTCTTTTCGGTAGTCGATATGCCAATCCACGTCGTTAGCCCACCCTTTGAACTTAAGGGTGAGTTTATAGTGATGGTTTCGTTCGGCATTGTAGTCAAGGGCAGCATCTTTGCCAAGCATAAAGCGATAGGTGATTTCACCTTCACCTTCTTTTTCATTTCCTGATTTATAGTAGGCTTTAACCTCTATATATGATCCGTATTTCTTGGCATCTTTCCAAGAGATATTGGTTGGGTCTATGCCATCGGGATAAGACACAACGCCATCAGTCTTGTCCTGCTGGTTGACCTGCTGATGTTTGTCGGTAGGTGTTCCTTCCTTTCCTTTGCCTTGTAGATTCTCATAGAAATAAAACGCGTTGGTTGTTTCAGAGTGTAATGCTGCAAGTTTTTCAGAGTCAGACATTCCGTCTTTAAGTCCGTCTGCTCCAAAACCGTTGATATTTTTTGTTTTTGATACGTACCCCGGCCAATTTTCATTGTAGCTTTCAGCCGGAATTGCTGTTGTCGGGTCTATATTGTCGGGATAATATGTAATTATCTGGTCGGGGGTGTCTATTATTTCGATTTTTCCGATTTCGTTATCCGAACCGGCGACACCATCCTCTGAAGGGGTCTCAGGATTGTCAGCACCGAGATAGCAATATTTCGGGATGTCTTTTATAGTGACGGATTTGATAAAGATTTCGACTCCGTCTTTAAGGCCTGTGCCGTCGAATGCGACTGTCACTTTCGACGCAGCGCGTTTAATCCATGCGTGGAGAGTGACGTTTTTCTGATTGATGACTATTTCGGGCGCGTCGAATCCTATGCTTGCATTATTTGCGGAAAAGTAGCCGAACATCTGATTGTTGGCAGCTACGTTTTCCTCGTTCCATTCGAGAGTGAATTTTTTCAGATTTTCTATATTTTCGACAATCTCGTCGGTCAACAGCTCCTTGGCCACATTGGCCACCGCATAGATGTGATATTTTCCATAGGAAAGTTTCGGGATTTTGACTGTAGCCTTCTTTGTCGCAGTCTCCGCGCGGTGAGGGCTATTTTCGTTATATTTGACATCGTCGGGTTGAGCCGTCGATTTTTCAGTCGTCGGTTCATCATAGAAGAAATGATTGACGTATTCATTCTTTTCATTATAGAAAACGATACAGAGATTTTCGATTTCCTTTATGGCATCGCCCGAAGTTCCGCCGGTGACCGCACGGCTCAAAGCCGGGTAGAGCGGAGTGAAAGTCACCTCCGCGGTGACTTCTGCCTCACCTTCGCCGATATACGAAGGGTCATAGAGAGGGTCTTCGGCGCAGGAGACGGCTGCAAGGGAAAAAACGAGGGTGATTAATATGTCGTAGATCTTCGATTTCATCGTGATAATGGATACGTCCTGTTACTATTTATATAATATATAGGTGGTGGAGATGTCTGGGCGGTAGCTGTCGCAGAGGCGCGGGCTTCATTTTCGGTCGATGCCGAAGTGGGGGTCGAGCCATATGCCGGTATAGGGCACAAGCTCGACCGTAGCCTTGTTTACGCCTAAGTCGATATTGATTTTTACATGTGTGTTTCTCGGAAGGATCGGCAGATTGTCGAGCGTAAGTTTCTCGGAAGTCGCAACGATGGTCTGGTCGCCGAACTTTGTATGAAGAACCAGTTCGACGGAATAGGGCTTGCCGTCGGCAATGGTCTCTCCATCTAAAGGCAGAAACTTGCTTTCGCAGAAATATATTGGCAGACTGATTTGCGTTGTCTTATCTTTCAGGTCAATGCTGTCGCCATTGAATTTAAATGTAAACGGCGAGTGATTGGCCGACTCGGGGATTTCATACTCGGTGATGAACCGGCCTGAGAGGTCGATGGATGTGTCGCCGGTGTCTGACGGTTTTTTGGAGCCGTCGGTCGAGCCGGAGTTGTCAACCTTGTGGAATGTCGGTTTTTCCGGAGAGTACACGGTTTTTTTAGGGAGAAAATATTCCCTGTCGGCAAGACTGTTGAACGTCAGCGATTTCAGGTAGAGCCCTTTGCCGTAATCCGACTTGATGTTGAAGCTGAACTTCACCGCAGCGCGGGTGATGAAAAACGGGCCTACTTTCTGCTCGCGGAGTTCAGGAGTTTCGGGCATTTCGATGTAGACATCCTTATAGACCTCCGACATCGGGATATAGTGAGCGCCGCTTTCGTTGGTGTTGTCATAGAGAATGCCGTTTGTGCCGGCAGGAATCTGTATATTCTCGATATAGTCTGCCGTGTATGGGCTGTCGGGGGTGAGGCTGCTGAGATTGACTGTCTCCCCGGCGGGAAGATTGGCGTTGATGCTTTCCTCGTTGGCGAGAATATAGATGGTCTTGTTTTCGCCACCGTGAACCTTGATGTTCATGTCGTCGTAGCGCACCACACCGTTTTCGTTGAATGTGAAAAATCGGTTGTGCTCGACTACTTTGTCATAAGGCTTATTGGTGTCCGGGTTGATAATCTCGTTGCCGTCCGAGTCCTTGACCGGGTTACCTTGGAAGTCAGTGCCCGGGCGGAGGATTATGATGCGGAGAGTGTGGATTTTCTCATATTTTGAAGCTTCCCGCTCAAAGTAGTTGTCTTTGTCAGGAGTGGTGACGAGTGCTCTCGATTCGGACTGGCGGACGGCATCGGGGGCTACTACTGAAAACGTCAGGTTGACCATCTTTTCGGCGGGTATGGGGTCAGGGGTGTCGGCGTTGCGGTCACCGTCACACGAAATTCCCGTCAGGCCGGCAAGAAGGCACAGGGCGATATGTCCAAATCGTTTAAGCGTCATAAGTCAGTGTCGTTGATGCGCACCACCCATCCGTTGATTGTGATGTAGGTCGAGATCCAGTAGCCGTTCTGAAGAAAAAGAACCATGTTCCATGTGTTCTCGCGGTCGAGAAATTCCTGAGAACCCATCGATGAATACTGGTCGCTCTTGAGGAGCAGGAGCACATTGATGAGTGGAAGTGAAAGCACTTTTGATCCGTCGTTGGCATTGGTGATTTCGAGCCGTGACTCGTGGTTGGCCATGAGGCGCGAGATGCTGAACTCGGCATAGGCCACCTCGAAACTTTCCTCTGTGTCGGGGTCGATTCCGGCGGTCTGCTGTCCGCGTGCCCACGGGCTGTAGGTGGTGACGGTGGTGGGGATAATGTTGTTTTGCCAGTCGAAAAGGGTGTTGTCGGCGGTGATCGAGAAGTTGAAATCGCGGTTGTCGACAGAGGTGTTGTTGACGTTCTGAAGGACAACGCGGATGTTGTTGGTGTCTCTCATCATCTCGACTGTCGCTTCGGTGTAGTCGGTCGACTCTTCGGGGACTGTGACTTCGAGCGCTCCGTAGAAAAGGTTGTGGAGTTGCGTCCCGACGGGCGATGTGATGCACCCGGGGTTCATCGCAACGCCTACGTTTTCGATCGGTAGCGATGCGTCGGGGGTGGCTGTGAAGCTAAACGAGGCGTCGTCACAGGCCATGCCTCCATAGGCGAGGAGGCGGTAAGTGCCGGCAGGTAGATCGAGCTGCATGCGCCAGTTTTCGTCTGAGAGCAGCGAGGCGCTCGATTCGGTGCGGGTTTCGATATATTTTCCGTCTTTGTCGTAAACAAGGAGCGTCAGGCAGTCGACCTGCGAGGGGAATGCGTTGGCAAACTCCATGTTGTAGTCATAGACGAAACGTAACCGCAGACCCTCGTCGCAGGGATCGAGATCGTCGTAGATGATCGCGTCACACGAGGCAAGGGAAACCATCCCGGCGACGGCAAACGCCGCCGGGATGATAGATGAGATGATATTTCGTCCAAACAGTTTCATTGCTGTTTTTTGTAGGATTACTCTTAAATTTTGGTTCGTCGGAAGTCCCGATTAGAATTCGATGTTGTTGACACGTACAACCCAAGGAAGGACTTCGGAAGTCACGTCGATATATACGCTTTCGTCTTCGTCGTTAGTACCGGGAGTGGGTTTGTCGGGGTCGTTTTCAGAGATGCGCGGGTGACCGAGACGGTTGATTTTGGTCACAGCGAGCTTGTAGACGTTGTTGCGGACAACAGCAAATTCCATCGGGCCCATTATACCGTTGAATCCGTTGTCATTATGACGGTTCCAGTAATAATAGTAGCAATAGTAGCCCCATCCGAATTTGGGATTTGGGTCTTGACTACGCTGATAGATGGTGAACTTATTTCCTACTACAGCTTTTTTGAAAGCGTCTTTGAGAGTGCCTTCAGATTTTTTACCATCCTCAGCCCATGCAGTCCATGCGGCATTTGCACTGTTAGCATCCGTCTCTTTTTCATCCTTTATAGTGGCTGTTTTCTGTGTATTGTCAGCAGTGTCGGTGTAAGTGAATTCGAATTCTCCCATACCTCCAGTGCCAAACACGGCCTTGTAAAGACTGTTTTCGCGATTGATTTCAGTAATTTTCCAATGGCCCTCCATTGTTTGTTGGTTGTCAACAACAAACTTAATCTGAGCATCGGCTGCGTCCATGGCTGCTTTGCGCACATTTTCCCAAGTGCAATAAAGATTTCCGGCAAAAGCATAGAGAATGGGATCGGTATAAGAGCCACCGGCTGCAGTGTTGTTGATGGCTGCGGCAAGAGCCTTGGTGTTTTCATCAGCATCTTCAGCAGGTTGGGGGGCAATCATTTTGCCTTTGAACACTACGCCTGTAGAAACGCCATTGATTTGTCCGGCGATAGAGGGAATAGTGTTTTCGGTTGCGTAGCGCCAGATTTTGTAGTCTTGATTTTCTGCAGTCCACCCATTCGGGTTATTGTTTTCACCTTTGACAACTTCGCTGCAAAGATATGTAGCCCAACGGTCATTACTGATGTTGTTGTTGTCAATAATTCCGGAGTTCTGGAAGAACGGATAGTTGAAATGCTTATCAAAGTCAGAGGACGGAGCTGCGGTAGTTCCGTCTTCACTGTCTTCGGAACTACCACTTCCGTTTGGCGACCATTTATTGTAGATGTCATTTTTCCAAATGCGGTCAGCGTCAACCATATAGTTGCCGAATGGCTCATTGTAACCGCCTTTTCCATCAAACAGCCACTTTGTCTCAGGTTTGCAGACACCTGCGAGTAGATTTGCATTATCGAGACTGGTGATTCCGGTCCCTTTTTCATCAGTAGGATCTGCTACATGGGGGAGATAGTAGAAAGTCTTGTTAAGATTGACAAGAGCCATCTTCTGGAGCTGTATGTTGACAAGCGGAATTTCAGTAGTCACATCGTTTTCTTTAAGGAAAACGACATTATATGTGAAATCTTTATTTTCTGAGGCATCACGGAAGTCAAAACGTGCGGCAACGCGTTCTACTTTGATAGCTCCACGGCCATCTTTATTGTCAATTACAGTTCCGTCGCCAATATTGTTGACTTCTGAAAGTTTGAACGGATTGCTCTCGTCGGTAAAGAGATTCCATTGCTCGATAGTAGATGGAATTTCACGTGTCGCGATGAGGGCATTTGTCATGAGAAATGAATTCTTCGACCAGATATTAGACGATGAAGTCAGATTCCCAATTCCGTTTACCCACTCGTTTGTACCCTGTTTCGGGGCTGTCACATTGTTTTCTGTGTTACCCAAAATATAGTCACGAAGTTCTCCTGTCGGGTTGCAGAAGATAAAGATGTTGGCTTTGAGTGTTCTTCCTTCAGGTTCTTCGGAAAGGTTGTTATAGAAAGAAGTAAGGTCAGCCTTGGAGAACTTGGAATGGGCCACGTAAGAAGATTTATCAGCACTTGTGGCATTAAGGTCACCTGTGTTTACAGGCGCAGCTGCAATGAACTCGTTTGCATTGGCATTAGCGAGAATGACTATAGCTTCGTTGACTGCGTTTTCATAATCTTTGCCTATTTCAGTGCCACTGTCACTGGCGCTGCCGCTGCCGTTCTCTCCGGGGTCTATTGTAGTGCTTCGTGAACTGCGAGCGTTAGGCAGGTCGATGTTAAGAGCGAAGTAGACACCTTCGTCGTTGTCAACGGGGCCGTTCGGGCTGTCAGGACCGTCGCTGAGTTTGTCGTCGGAGCAAGCTCCGAGCATCATGGCAGCAATAGCAGCCATGCTGAGGAATTTAAATTTTCTCATTTTGTGACAAATTTTGGTTGTTTAATATATTAATGTGTTGAATAAATTCGGTGAATGCGTTGTGTGTCTGTTACTTAGACGAAGGCTTGATGAGATATGTCACGGGGTGATATGTGTTAAGCTCGCCTATCTGATTGATGAGCGTGTCGCAACCGTCCATGCCCGCATCGGCGGCGGCTTTGAATCGCTTGACGGCCTCGGTGTAGTCGGAGCGCTTGGCCGCGAGGATTGCGCGTGCATAGTGGGCTTCGGGAGTGTTGCCGGCTTTGAGCAGGTGGCTCTGTGCCTCGTCGAGCTGTCCGCGCTTCATGTCGTTGTTGGCAGCGTTGAGGTTGAGCATCGGGTCGTCGGGGTAGACCTCGACGGCAGTCTCGAAAACCTTGCAATATTCGTCAGAGCCTTCGGGGTAGGTCTGCGCGAGGGTGTAGAAGTCTACGTTGCGCAGACGCGTCGGGTCGGTCTCGAAAGCGTGGCGTATCTCGTTGATGTCGGTATAGGTCTTGATGGCATACTCGACAGTGTAGTCCGAGTGTCGCAGCCAAGGGTAGATTTCCTTGAGGATTACGGCGTAGTCCTTTGGGAAGCGGACCTTTATTTCGCGGTCGCGCGCGTCGTAGCCGAGCGGGCCGTCGACAATGTCGATGATCTCACGGCGGTGTTCGATGGGGAAGTCGAGCGAGTCGGTCAGATAGTTTCGGAGACCGGCCCAGTCCTCGGGGTCGTAGCTCGAAGTGACCACCGTGTCGGGGAAGTGGTATAGGTCGCGGACATGGCGGCGGAGGGTCTCCGTACGACCTTTGGCAAGACGCACGTTGTTGTCATACGGACCTTCGGGCGATGCGAAACCCTTGATGTGGACGTGTGTTATGGTCGCGTCCTTGTCGTCTTTGACATACTGGATGGAGTTGTAGATCTTGCGCAGCTCCTGAGGGTTGATCATGTAGTCCGGCTCAAGTTCGGTGCGGTTGACAATGAAGGTGATGAACGCCGATCCGCTGAGCGACTTGATGACAGGGCCTGCATCGACCGGCGGAGCGTAGACGAAGGCTGGTTCGAAAGCGGGTCGGGTCACGTCGATCTGCGCGAGGGGAATGTTGCCCGAGGGCGACGGGCCTGTGAGACGGTCGGGCGCGTCACAGCAGTTGGCCGATTCGGCGCGCATCTCGACTGTCGACTGTTCCATCCATGAGGCGAAGGGTACTTCGCGGGTGTAGACGGCGTGGGCGTTCTTCTTGCCGGCGCGGTAGATGGGTGTCAGAGGGTCTTCGAGCTCGCCGTCGCGGAGGTAGTGGAACCACCGGTTGCGTCCGGCGATCACGATGGGGTCGAGCGCGAGGCTGTCGGAGAGATTGTCGGCCACGATGACGGGGGTGAATATGATTTCGCGTTCGGAATTGACGCTATATTTCTCGATGTCGAGGTCAATGTCGATTCTGACTTTGGCGGCAGCCTCGTCGACGGCGACGTTGATGTCATAGAGCTTTATATCGGTGCTGTCGGCTGTCGACTTGAACGCCATGAGGGCGGGTGTGGCGACGGCGAAGGCACAAAGTATGCTTGCAATCCGTTTCATGGTTCGCATGTATAGAGGTGGTTAAAATGTGTAGATGAGATTGATAGCGGCTTTTGTCGGGCCGAAGTAGTTGTGGTGTTTGCCTGAAAGCTTTTTTGTGCCGCATTTGGCGCACGGATAGACATCGTAGATTGTATGTACCCATCCGAGACCTATTTCAGCTTCGATGTTCCATCGGCGGTCGATGATCCATGAGTAACCGTAGGCCACGCCTGCGCCGAACATCCATCCCTGATGGCGCTCGTCGGAGAGTTTCGAGAAATCAGTTCCGAGAAACTTGATGTTGTTGTCGAGGTTTCCGAAGTTGTATTGTCCTCCTAAGATGTGAGCGCCGACGAAATGTCCTGAGAATCTGCGGCAGAACCAGTAGCGCCCTTCGGGCATTACGAGCCAGTGTTTCCAGTAGTGCTCGTTGACATCCCATGCGTTGAGCTGCCCGGTCAGTTCGAAAGTCCATTTTGGAGCAAGTCCGACTTCGGCGCTTACCGAAGGCGACAATACGATGTCGGACAGGATGTTGGTCTTGACGGCCGCATCTTGCGCTTTGACTTCACATAGGCTCAGAAGCCCTAAAAGGACTCCGGCCAAAAGAATCTTGAATCTCATATATGTAGTTACTACGTGCCGCCTGCGTGTATCATTGATGCAGGATCGGTTGTGATAATTAAAATCGGATAAAAATCGGATAACGAATTTTAGGATACCTAACTTTTTTGCGAGGAGTGAAGTTATTGTGTGAATGGAGGGGAGGGTGGACCGCAGTGCCCTCTGGAAGGGTGGCGGCGGGACGGCTGCCGCCGGCGGGAGTAATGCAGCAAAGCCCCGCCGGTCAGATCCGGTAGCGGGGCTATGCAACAAATCCCCGCAAACCGAAATCTTGGCCGATTTCAGGCTGTGGGGGGGGTAAATAATTGATTCCCAATGCGTTAAAGCAAATGGGGGGGGGTAAAATTATCTGTGCGTTATGTTGGATGTCGCTCATGACATTCGTCTTGAAGTTACTGATGCTGTGTATAATAATTAATCCATATGTTTTGTGCGGCATTAAGCCCTGAAAAAGAAGAGAATGGCTTGC
>ULVX01058068.1_pt1 | contig 12419 bp, 5 predicted proteins | sample 1959811 | NCBI WGS metagenome assembly ULVX01 (sample SAMEA4835797, study PRJEB28245) | human gut metagenome | biome: gut microbiome; material: fecal sample | place: Denmark | collected 2008
CGCGTCCAGCTCCCCTCCAGGGGAGCCACCGCAATCATAAGGTAAGATACTGGCTCCCCTTAGAGGGGAGCTCCGGCGAAAGCCGGTGAGGGGTGGTTCCTCGCGCAGAGCCTGATAAATGGGATATGTGCCTGGGCTCATCCGGCGGCCAGAGGGCTGGCTGCCCTACCGTACAGTTACCAACAAAAGGCCTGTAATTTATACGCTCCTCCGGGGCGTCGGGGACGCCGCCCCCTACGGCATAGCAAGGTATATTGCAATTTTTAAATTGTGTATTGTTCCCAGTATTTCGGCAGGGTGGGGTCCCCCGCCCTACTGGCCTGGCAAATATTTCACCGAACCTATGCCCACAAATACAAAAATGCCGCAGCAGACTGTTACATCTGCTGCGGCATTTCTATTTAGGGGGTAATGGGCTGGGTTACAGCTCATTGTTCAGGCTGTGGGATTACTGCCGAATGCCGGTGTTCTTATCGAAATGATAAGTGCGGCCATCGATGACTGCATCGCCCTTAGCCATGGTGCCATAGATCGGGTCGAAATAGTAACGCTTGTCAGCGCTCCAGCCCTTGATCATGTGGCCCTGTGCATCGTAACGGACCCACTTGCCGGTGCCATCGGGCCTATCAGCCCACTGGCCAGCTTCGGATTCCTGATAGACATCCTTGCTGGTGGCTTTCTTGCCCTGATCAACAGAGTCCAGCCAGTACCAAGCATCGGAAGCCGGGTCATAGATTTCCTTGCCGCGGCCTTCCAGACCCTGGCGAACGCCCTTTTCGTACCAGTAATCGGCGCCATTGATGGTTACCCACTGTTTATCAAGGCCAATGCCGGTGTTCTGATCGAAGGCGCACGGTACGCCGTCAATTTCGGTAACACCCTTGGCCATGGTGCCAAAGGTCGGGTCAAAGTAGTAAGTGCCCTTCTCGGTCGTCTGCCAGCCCTTGATCATGTGGCCGTTCTCATCGTAACGGACCCACTTGCCGGTGCCATCGGGTCTATCAGCCCACTGGCCGGCGGCGGATTCCTGGTAAACGTCCTTGTTGACGGTCATTGCGCCGCCCTGGACAGCATCCAGCCAGTACCAGGCGTCGGAATCGGGATCATAGATCTCTTTGCCGCGGCCCTCAGTACCCTGCTTCACGCCGTTTTCGTACCAGTACTTCTTGCCGTTTTCTTCAACCCAGCCGTTCTTCTCGCCGTACTTGGCGGTGTAGTCCTTGCCGTTGAAGTTGACAGCAGCGGTGGTAACGCCGCTGGTCTGCTTTACCGTTGCATCCACGAACTGAGCGCTTGCGCAGTTCTTATCGGTGCAGGTAAAGACAGCCATTGCGGTAATGGTGGTCTTTTCAGCAGCGCCATGAGCGGTGCGTTCCTCGGCTTCGAGAACCTGGTTTTCTTCGCCGCCGTTGTTGGTATTATCACCGGTGTTGCCGCCAGTATTATCCCCCTCGCCAGGATTGGTGGGTTCAGTGGTTTCAATTTTCTTGAACTCTGCACTGATTTCAAAGTTACACTCGCTCATGCCAACCGTATACGTACCACCATCTTTGACATTATCGGTGATATCGCTCATACCATGGATGGCTTGTACCAGTTCATAACCAGAATTCGGTGTAACTGTTACAGCCATTTCAGCGTCCTTAGGTGCGCGTTTCAAGCCAGATTTACCATTAACCGTAACGGTAATTGTGCCACCTTCAGCCGGCTTTGCCTCAGTTACAATAGTGTACTCAACAGTCGTGAACTGTACGCTGACATTTACATCGCCGTCCGGCATTTTGAAAGTGTAGGTATTTTCATCTACCTTTGTAGTGGAGACATCAACTTTGCCAGATGTAACCGTTACACCTGCCAGCTTAGTCAGCAAAGTATCCGTATCTATCGGGTCGATCTTCAGTGTAACAGTATCACCAGACTTCAGACCCTCAAGCTTTTCAGTTTCCTGTCCATTGACCGTAACTTTGCCGTCGCCGCCCTTGGTAACAGTTACTGTGTAAGTCTCGGTCGCAATTTTCTCAAACTCAGCGCTGATGGTAACATCGGCGGCGGGCATCTTGAAGGTATACTTGCCATCAGTCAGAGTCAGCGTTTCGTTCTTGTCTTCCGTGCCATCCTTGTAGCTGTAGGTCAACTTCTGGAGCTGGTAGCCGTCCTTAATGTCAGCAACAGTAACGGTAATATCGGTATTCGCCGCAGCCTTTTCCGCACTTGCGGTTACAGTAGCCGCGTTATCTTTGACAGGATTCACCGTAATCGTGTATTCCTTAACCTCTACAAACGTTGCGCTGACAGTTGCATCGCCAGCGGGCATTGCAAAGGTGTAGGTGTTGTCATCAACCTTCGTAAATTTCTCAGCCGGAATCGTCTGCTCGGTGCCATTAGCATCCTTATAGGTCACTTTCAGGCTGCTGGCATCCAGGGCATATTTCGTGGTTTCAGTGTCAGGAGTTGCCACCACCGTAACGGTAGCATTCTCCGTGACTGCATCCAGTGTAGCCTTGGCCTCGTCGGTTTCGTTAAGTTTCAGTGCCAGCGTACCATTGGTCACGCCGTCAGCCACCTTGACCGCATAGGTCTTGGCGTTTTTGGTAACGCTGATGTCCACATCGTCGTCCGGCATGGTGAAGGTGTAAACCGTCTTAGCCTTTTCGGTGGTAGCCTGGGCTGAGGCTTCGTCCTGCGCTGCTTCCTGAACTTCATTCAGAGCAACTTCGGCATTGTCGCTCTTTCTCTTTGCGGTAACGGTAACGATATCGGTATCGGTGCCTTCCTTTTCTACGGTCAGGGTAACGGTATCGTCTGCAAGGTAGTTGTTGTTGGTGGTGCCCAGGGTCAGGGTAACGCCATCAACTTTATTCAGGGTAACGGTGTGGGGTTTGCTTTCGGTTGCGGTATGGCAATCAGAGCACAGGTACACATCTTTGCCAACGGACTTGGTTTCCAGCTCGTCCAGCTTCCAGGTATGGCCCTTGGGCAGTGCGTCGTCAGCGTACACCTTTTCACCCTTGGTCAGGCCGTACTTGTTGGTGCGGTCCTGGGTGTAAGCGGGGGTATCGCACCATGCTTCAACGGAAACATTGGTGGTTGCGCCGCTCTTCAGGTCGCTGACCATGTCGGACATCGGCATGGTTTCAACCAGGTTAGCGCACCACATGAACTCTTCGTTCTTGTTCTTCTCGTCAGAGCTGCCCATGTTCTGGTTGTAACTCGGGTTGTAGTTCCAGGACTCGTTCTTGTAGCTCTTGCGTTCATCATAAGGAGTGCCGGCGGGATCGGTCTTGACTTCTGCCTTGCCGTCCACCAGTTCCTTATAGGTGTTGGACAGGTTGGTGCCGACAGAAACGACCAGCTGATCCTTGGTGGTTTTGATGCCGGTGGCAATTCCCTGCTCATTCCGCACCATGCTGTAGCTGTCACGCAGGGTCAGGCCAGCCAGAGGATGGTTCATGAAGGTGTCCAGATACTGCACACTGTCGGTATTCTGGGGGCTGTCCATGATAACCATGCTCATGCCGGGAAAGTGGGTATCGGGAACCATGTTGCCGTCCTTATCCTTGGTCAGCTTAATGCCGCCATAGACGGTGTTGTATTCCTTCACTTCTTCCACTGTGCCGGTGGTCGGGTCCATACGGTAGATGGCGTTGTTGACGTTGAAGTACAGCTTGCCATCATACAGTGCGGTAGAGTGTACCAGTGCGGGGTAGATCCGCTTTGCAGCAGCGTCTGCCAGGCACTCGGTGTTCAGGTTGTTTTCAACCTTGGCATGCTTATCTTTTGCACTGGTATCGATCTTATAGATGGTGCCAGCTTCGGCCAGGACCTTGGCATTGCTGTCGTCATCATTGAAGTTGCTGCTGGTTTCCTTCAGATCGTTGTAGTACATCAGGATGATATCAAACGGGTCATCCGTCTTGGTAAAGCTGCTCATGCTGAAGCCGCCGGGTCTGCTGCTGGAATCCTCTTTGCGGATATAGTAGTTCGCATTACGCGGACGTGCTTCCAGAGTATCGGGGCCCTGGTTCTGCATCTTCTTCATGAACTGCTGCATCTGGGAGTTGTTACCAGAGCTGCCGGAACCAGAGTTGCCGCTGTTGCCGTTCTCGGACTGCTGGCGGCGCATGTTGTTATACAGGTTCTGGTTGGTCGTGGTATCAACGTAATAGAAGTAATTATTGTCGAAGTAGATGGGGCTGCAGATAGAGGTGAACCAGGTATCCTCGTAGCAGGTATCGGTGTAACGGGTCTCGTTCTTGTTCTCCGCCTTGGTGTAAGAGTAATGCGGCTTGCCGTTGTTCAACACAACATTGCCGTCATCATCCACATCGGGATTCTTGTTCTTGGTGTAGGTGTAGCCATCGTACAGCGAGTCAATGTAATCATAGTACTTGCTGTAACGGCCTTCCAGACCGGAGGGAGAAACCAGGAAGTTGACATGGCGCAGGTCGCCTGCGTTCTCAACGCGGGTCTGGGCCATGCACTCGGTGTTCACGTCGTCATAGCAGACGTCAACATAGTACCAGTTCTTGTTGGCTTCGCCGGTGGTCATCGTAGCAGAATTGCTGTCGCCCTGCAGCTTGTTGACCTTGACTGCGTTGAAGTAGTGGACGTTGTTGAACATGCCGCCGCCGAACGCATTACCGGCAACACTGGTATCAGAAGTATCGCAGTAATACAGGATCTGGGCAAAGTCAACAACAGCGTTATCGCCTACTTCATCGGGGGTCTTCCAGCTGCCGTCATCATTTTTATAGATGCTCTTGTTGTCAGGCAAATTCTGGACCATGTAGTTAAATGCAGATGCATAGCCCAGGCAGATGCAGCCATACTCAACGCCGGAAGCGCCGATCCCGCCGCCCAGCAGGGCGCCGAAAGCCGTCATCTGGATAGGATCGTTGTTGCCGCCGCCGGTGATATCGCCCATGGAGCCCATATCGAATTCTGCAACCTGGGAGATCCAGTCGTGCAGGACCAGCAGCTTGGTGACATAGTCAGCGCTGTCACCCAGCTTGGCAACCTGTGCCAAGCCTGCATCACGGATGGCTTTCAGAGCTTCGCCATAGGTCATAACGTAAGACATAAAGCCCTGCGGCAGGAACTGCAGCATATATGCCATGGTCGTCGGGGGCACATCCTGGTTGGGGTCCAGGTTGCACAGCACTTTGATTGCGCCCATGGTGCCGGTGATGCTGCCATCCTCGCCCTGCTTCTGAACGCCCTTGGAGGTCCAGAACGGGGCAGCCACGCCGAAGTACTCTGCTTCGTCCTGGTTGAACTGCGACAGCTGGAAGTAGTAGTAGTTCATCTGCGCAGTCGAGACATCGTAAGTATTGGTGACCTGGTTGCCCTGGTCGTCCACATACACGGCAGTCTTCTGGCTGTCGTACAGCAGCAGGCTGTTCTTGCCCTTGTTGTCGCCGCTCTGATAGGTGAAGTTCACCTTGCTTGCGTCAACCGGGTTGTTCTGCATATCGTACCAGTTGCCGTCCTTCATTGCGGACACCAGGGTAACGCCGACGCCGCCGGAGGTGGTATCCAGGGTCGGGGTGCCGCCCACGTTGATGTAGACGGAATTGTCATTCTGGTCTACCACAACGCTGACCGGCATGGTCATTACCGGCTGGGTTTTGATTTCTTCGCCGCAGACAGCGCACTTGAAGGTGACGCTGGTGCATTCCCAGTCAATGGTAACGGGAGCGCCGGCAGAAATTTTGCCGGTTTCGCTGTCATAGAACAGCTGGGCGTTGCTGTAGTCAGCGGCCAGCTCGCCCTCGACCTTCTTCATTTCCCAGTTGAAGGTAGCAACAAAGTTGCCATCTGCATCCTTGGACACGACATGGCTCTGGCAGGGCAGGGCGGCAATGTCGTCGGTGCGGGTGGTGGGTTCCTTGTATTCCTTCTTAACCGGGCTCTTGTCAGCGGGCACGCTGGCAGAGTAAACGGTCTTGCCGGCAACGCCGGGCTTTGCCTCGGTGGTATCCTTGGTTACGGTGCCTTCTACCTTCTGGTAGGCATCGCCCTCTTTACAGGTATACACAGCGGTGTAAGCCCAGCCGTCATCGGTCTTGGTCCAGTAACCATCGGGGGTTTCCTTCCAGGTATGGGTGTGGCCATCCTCCGGGTTGGTGTCATTCCAGTACCATTTCGGCTCGCCATAGGTATGGCCGTCTGCAGCGGCGCTGGCCGCAAAGGTATCGGAGTTTTCAGCAACGTAAGCCTGTGCGTAGCTGTCAGCCTGCTGCGCAATCACTTCATCATCGCTGTTGGTCATGGACTCCATCGCAGAGGTCATGCCGGAGCTGCCGGTAAAGGTAACGGCAGTCACAACGCCTGCGGCGTTCGTCTCATAGCCCAGGTCAGTAACGGCGCTGGACAGATGATACGTTTTGATGGTGGCAGCCATCACCGATGCCATCTCGTCCTTGTTCAGGCCATAGGCTTCGGTGTTGATCTTGCCGGCTGCGGCGTTGGCGTACATGGCATCGGCCAGTGCATTTTCCAACGCTGCAAGGCTCATGCCCGCCTTGCTCTGTGCAGTCGCTTCCAGCTTGGCATCGTCCTGCTCCAGTTCATGCACTTCGCCCTGGGCAGCCAGCGTTTGGGCTGTCTGCTTGATCAGGTCTGCGGTGCTGGTGAACTTGGGCAGGGACTGCACAGCGCTGGCCGCGCTTGCTGCGCTAGCTGCAACAGACTGCGCTACCGAAGAATCAATCTTGGTAGTTTCGGCTGCTGCGGGAAGCGCCACGCTCTGGGCAACCATGGCTGCTGCCAGCACGGATGCACCAAAACGCTGAAGGTTTTTCTTCATAGTTTTATCCTCCCTTAAGTGTTACTACTTTCCCCTTTTGTGTGAAAAGTGGTACGGCAGATGTGCGGCACTTTGCAGGTGTTGATTGCAAAACGCCTGGTTGTGCTCCCTCGGTCTGGCGATCCCTTGCCGGGCTGCGGCCTGCTTTTGGGGCTTTTGGCCCCGGCACAGCGGCTGACAAAACGTTGTACCGGCTGCATGCCTTGATCCTGCAAATGATAACCATTCCGACACATCTAGGTATATACATTATATCACAGTTGCCAGAATTTGCATAGTTAATTAGAGCGGTTTCTATGTAAATTTTTGTCCTTGAATCAACTGAAACCTGTTTTTCGCACATTATTTGCGTTGCGGTGCGGTGACCCTTTGGCGGTATTTATTAACATTTTTGAATGGTTTATTCCTGTTTTTATCAAATGATTAAACATTTACCCTGATAATGTTCTTTGCAATCTCTTAATACAATCACCCGGTATTGTAATCGCGCATTTTTTGTCATTTCGGTTTGGCTTGTTGTTGAGAGATTTGGCAGAGATTGGAGGAAACTTGAAGGGAAAATTGGAGGTTGAGAATTGCCCATTATAAATTGTACTGTAGAGAGCGTTCCTGACCGTTCCGAAAACTTAGGGATAGATCAACCCTTGCCCCTTAACCGCGACCTGAAATACACCTTCCCAAGGTAGGGCGGTGTGAGTGCCCCCTTCTGCTCCACTTTTTCAAAGTTCCGAATGGTGTCCTCTCCCCTATCTACAATTCCTGATGTTTTCATGATGCCTTCCTTGGTCTTCCACACCCGGCCTTTGCCCCCTCCCCGTCCCATAAGTCGTACACAACAAAAAGGCCCCTGCCTTAACAGCAGGAGCCTTGAAAGCTATATCACAAGCCGAAAATTACTTCTCGATCTTGGAAACAACGCCGGAACCAACAGTGTGGCCGCCTTCGCGGATAGCGAAACGCATGCCTTCTTCCATGGCAACCGGGGTGATCAGCTCAACGTGCATATCAACGTTGTCGCCGGGCATGCACATCTCAGTGCCTTCGGGCAGGGTGATGATGCCGGTAACGTCGGTGGTGCGGAAGTAGAACTGAGGACGATAGTTGTTGAAGAACGGGGTATGACGGCCGCCTTCTTCCTTCTTCAGGACGTAAACATGGCCATCGAAAGTGGTGTGGGGATGAACAGAGCCGGGAACAGCCAGAACCTGGCCACGCTCGATCTGGTCACGGTCAATACCACGCAGCAGAGCGCCGATGTTGTCGCCAGCCTGAGCGAACTCGAGGCTCTTGCGGAACATTTCCAGACCAGTGATGGTGGTGGTCAGCTTCTCTTCCTTCAGACCAACGATTTCCATCTGATCGCCGACATGAGCAGTACCACGCTCAACACGACCGGTAGCAACGGTGCCACGGCCGGAGATGGTCATAACGTCCTCAACGGGCATCAGGAACGGCTTATCAGCAGCACGGTCCGGGGTCGGGATGTAGCTGTCAACAGCGTCCATCAGCTCCCAAATGCACTTGTATTCCGGAGCATCGGGATCCTTGGAAGTGCTCTCCAGAGCCTTCAGAGCGGAACCACGGATGATCGGGGTGTTGTCGCCATCGAAATCCTGGCTGTCCAGCAGTTCGCGAACTTCCATTTCGACCAGGTCGAGCAGCTCTTCGTCGTCAACCATATCGCACTTGTTCAGGAACACAACGATCTTGGGCACGCCAACCTGACGAGCCAGCAGGATGTGCTCACGGGTCTGCGGCATCGGGCCATCGGTTGCAGCAACAACCAGGATAGCGCCGTCCATCTGAGCAGCACCGGTGATCATGTTCTTGATGTAGTCAGCATGGCCCGGGCAGTCAACGTGGGCATAGTGACGCTTCGCGGTGTGGTACTCAACGTGAGCGGTGTTGATCGTGATACCACGAGCCTTCTCTTCAGGAGCCTTATCGATGCTGGAGTAATCCATGAAATCGGCGTCGCCCTTCAGAGCCAGAACCTTGGTGATAGCGGCAGTCAGAGTGGTCTTGCCGTGGTCAACGTGACCGATGGTACCGATGTTGACATGCTCCAAAGAGCGGTCAAATTTTTCCTTTTCAGCCATTGGAAGTATCCTCCTTTAATTCAAACAGATAAAATAGCCTGTTGTAAGGCTATCATACTAGATTTTTCAAGAAAAATCAAGTATTTTGCGCGAATTTGTGCAGAATCAGCCCTTATTGCGCTCGGTCATGATCTTATCTGCAACACTCTTGGGAACCTGCTGGTAATCAGCCGGCTCCATGGAGTACTGGCCACGGCCCTGGGTCTTGGAACGCAGGTCAGTAGCGTAACCGAACATCTCGGACAGAGGAACCATAGCGGTGACACGGGCAGTGCCATCAGTGGATTCCTGGTTCTGGATCGCGCCGCGGCGGCTGTTCAAGTCGCCAATGACGTTGCCCATATACTCGTCAGGAACAACAACGTCAACCTTCATGATGGGCTCCATAATGACGGGGTCAGCCTTCTTCATAGCATCCTTGAATGCCATGGAGCCGGCGATGGAGAACGCCATTTCAGAGGAGTCAACTTCATGATAGGAGCCGTCCCACAGAGTGACCTTGACATCCACGACGGGATAGCCAGCCAGAATGCCGGACTTCATCGCGCCCTGGATACCGTTGTCAACAGCGGGGATGTATTCCTTCGGGATAGCGCCGCCAACAATACCGTTGACAAACTCATAACCCTTACCCGGGTTGGGCTCAATCTTGATCTTAACGTGACCATACTGGCCCTTACCACCGGACTGACGTGCGTACTTGGTTTCCTGGTTAGCATCCTTGCGGATAGTTTCACGGTAGGCAACCTGAGGTGCGCCAACGTTAGCTTCGACCTTAAACTCGCGGAGCAGACGGTCCACGATGATTTCCAGGTGGAGCTCGCCCATGCCGGCGATAATGGTCTGACCGGTTTCTTCATCGGTCCAGGTACGGAAAGTCGGGTCCTCTTCAGCCAGCTTAGACAGGGCAATGCCCATCTTCTCGCTGCCAGCCTTGGTCTTAGGCTCGATGGCAACGCGGATAACCGGCTCGGGGAAGTTCATGGACTCGAGGATGATGGGATGCTTCTCATCGCACAGGGTATCACCAGTGGTGGTGTTCTTCAGACCAACAGCAGCGGCGATATCGCCAGCGTAGCAGATGTCGATATCCTTACGGTTGTTTGCATGCATCTGCAGGATACGGCCGATACGCTCGTCCTGATCCTTAACAGAGTTGTAAACAGTGGTGCCAGCCTCAACGGTACCAGAGTACACGCGGAAGAAGCACAGCTTACCGACATACGGGTCAGTCATAATCTTGAATGCCAGTGCAGAGAACGGCTGATCATCGGAAGAAGTGCGATCTTCTTCCTCGCCAGTCTCCGGGTTGGTGCCCTTGATGGCCGCAACGTCGGTCGGAGCGGGCATATAATCAACGATTGCATCCAACAGTTTCTGAACGCCACGGTTCTTGTAAGAAGAGCCGCAGACAACAGGAACGATCTCGTTGGAAATAGTAGCCTTACGCAGAGCAGCCTTGATTTCTCCCTTGGTCAGCTCTTCGCCTTCCAGGTACTTCATCATCAGCTCTTCGTCGGTCTCAGCAACAGCTTCGATCAGCTTGTCATGATATTCCTGAGCCTGTTCTTTCATGTCTTCAGGAATTTCCTCAACGCGCACATCATTGCCCATATCATCATAGTAGATATCGGCTTTCATGTCGATCAGATCGATGATGCCGCGGAAAGTGTCTTCCTGGCCGACAGGCAGCTGGATAGGCACACCGTTGGCATGCAGACGATCATGCATCATCTGTACGCAGCGGAAGAAGTCAGCACCCATGGTATCCATCTTGTTGACGTAAACCATGCGGGGAACCTTGTACTCGTCAGCCTGGCGCCAAACGGTTTCAGACTGAGGCTCAACGCCACCCTTTGCGGCCAGAACGGTAACAGAACCGTCCAGAACACGCAGAGAACGCTGAACTTCAACAGTAAAGTCAACGTGGCCCGGGGTGTCGATGATGTTGATACGATGACGGTTCTTTTTGAACAGAGCCGGATCGTGCTGGGTCTCGGTGTGGCTCCAGTAGCAGGTGGTTGCAGCGGAAGTGATGGTAATACCACGTTCCTGTTCCTGCTCCATCCAGTCCATCGTGGCAGCGCCGTCATGAACTTCGCCGATCTTATGGTTAATACCGGTGTAGTACAGAATGCGCTCGGTGGTGGTGGTCTTGCCTGCGTCGATGTGGGCCATGATACCGATATTTCGGGTCATTTGCAGGGATACGTCTCTCGGCGTTGCCATGGCTTAAACCTCCTCAGTAAGCAGATCAATAACGGTAATGCGCGAAAGCCTTGTTGGCTTCTGCCATCTTGTGGGTATCTTCGCGCTTCTTGACAGCGCCGCCAACGTTGTTGGTAGCGTCAATGATCTCGGCGGCCAGGCGAGCGGACATGGTCTTTTCACCACGGCTGCGGCTGTACAGAGTCAGCCAGCGCAGGCCGAGGGTCTCGCGGCGGGCGGGGCTGCCCTCCAGGGGAACCTGGTAGGTGGAGCCGCCGACACGGCGGGCCTTAACTTCGAGGCTGGGCATGATGTTTTCCATGGCCTTCTCGAACATTTCGAGAGGATCGTTGCCGGTCTTCTCTTTGACAGTCTCAAAAGCTTCGTAAACGATCTTCTGAGCGACGCCCTTCTTGCCATCCAGCATCATGCTGTTGACCAGACGGGTGACGAGCTTGGAATTGTAAATAGGATCAGCCAGAACTTCGCGCTTTGCGATTTTACCTCTTCTGGGCATCTTTCTTCCCTCCTTCACATTAATGATATCATCGGTACTCGAAAGTTAAAGAAAACTCCCGTTATGCCACAAAAGGGTCAGCTGACCATTTTATGGCGAAAAGATGTTTCCTTACTTCTTGGCACCGGCCTTGGGACGCTTTGCGCCGTATTTGCTGCGAGCCTGGTTACGGTTTGCAACACCCTGAGTATCCAGAGTACCACGGATGATGTGGTAACGGACACCGGGCAGGTCCTTAACACGACCGCCACGGATCAGGACAACGCTGTGCTCCTGCAGGTTATGGCCGATACCAGGAATGTAGGAGGTGACCTCGATACCATTCGTCAGGCGGACACGGGCAACTTTACGCAGAGCAGAGTTGGGCTTTTTGGGGGTCATGGTACGAACAGCGGTGCAAACACCACGCTTCTGGGGGCTGTTCATGGTGGTGTACTGCTTCTTCTGGGAGTTGTAGCTCTTCTGAAGGGCAGGAGCAGTGCTCTTGGTTACCAGGACCTCACGGCCTTTGCGTACGAGCTGGTTAAAAGTAGGCATTTCTTTTCTCCTTTCTTGATTATTCCGCGCAGTTTTTTGCGGGGGTTGTGCTTCCATTTTGGCCGCACTTGACCCCTTAACTCACGCATTTATTATAATAGCGGATAAACCACGCTCTGTCAAGAGTATTCACAAAAAATATTTCAAATAATCGTGCAAGATGCTGATTTTCTGCACCGTGGGTTCTAAGGCAATACCGCACAATTCCTGCCTAACGGCTCAAGCACCGCTCCGGCGGCTGCGGCACGGC
>ULVX01033662.1_pt1 | contig 12390 bp, 9 predicted proteins | sample 1959811 | NCBI WGS metagenome assembly ULVX01 (sample SAMEA4835797, study PRJEB28245) | human gut metagenome | biome: gut microbiome; material: fecal sample | place: Denmark | collected 2008
GAAAAGGGATACGACATCGACACCATTCCCATCTTCCAGATCGGTGCCACCATTGGCGTACACACCGGACCTTATCCGTTGGGAATCGGTGTCGTGAAGAGAGCTATTTAAAATTTATTTCACCCTGGCAGGCATTTAATAATTCCTGCACATTTTCAAAAGCATAGTCCGGCAGATATTGGGTATTCGGCTCCCCCCCGGGAGTCAGAATATCCTTTTTTTGTGCCTCGCCGGTGAAGAGAACACAGGTGTCCACACCACCGTTGATGCCGCAGGCAATATCGGTGTACAGACGATCGCCAACCACCAGAGTCTCCTCGGGAGTGAAGCCGGAGACTTCAAGGCAAAGCTTTACGACCTCTTTGCTGGGCTTGCCCAGATAGATGGGCTGTTTGTCTGTGGTGGCGGTGATCATGTTGCAGATGGCACCGCAATCGGGGATAAAGCCGAAGTCGATGGGGCAGCGCAAATCCGGGTTGGTGCCGTAGAAAGGAACATCCTGGGTGAATAAAACCTTGCAGACTTCGGTAAGCTTTGCATAATTTAATTCACTGTCATAGGCAACGACCACGCAGTCAATGCCGTCCTCGCAGACCTCGGTTACCCAGAGGCCATTCTTTCGCAGTTCCGCTACAAAAGAAGCGGTTCCCAGCACGAAGATTTTCTTGTCTGCATAATTCTCCTTCAAAAAACGCAGCGTCATATAGCCGGAGGTGATGAAATGATCCTCCGTGCTGTCCAGGTGAAATGCATCGTGGAATTTTTTCACATAGTCCAGTCCGCTTTTTGTGGAATTGTTGGTAATGTAATAAGACCTGCCGCCGATGGCCTGAATGTAGCGGAGAAGATCCGCACTTCCCTCATACAAGGTATCGCCTACGGCAATGGTGCCGTCGATATCGAACAGGAAAAGCTTTTTATCTTTCAGACGAGCCAGCTTTGCGGCATCGCTGTAAATGTGCTTCGGGTCAAAAGTATCCATAATTATCCTCATTTCTAAGCATCAAACGCTCAGGTTCATGTTAGCAACGAATATCCCCACTGTCAAGGAAAAGACGGCTTCTGGAGGGAAACGTGAGTGGAATTGCGGAGGCATTTATGGTATGATGGGCATAGGCATGAGCTGTGTTGCCTGTGGCTCTCATGGAATTCGACGGATTGCATACAAGATTGCGCAAGGGACATGGGAAATAGGATGAAGTGATTTAACGACTACAATTAAAAAGGACAACATTACGGTTATGGACGAAAAGAAAGATAAAGGTTTACAGGGAAATGAGAAAATAGAGGAGGCAATTCTGGCATTACAGCAGGAGCCGACAGAAGAACTTCTGGCGCATGCTCTGACGGTGGTGCGCAGACGTATGCGGGAGCAGGGACAGCTTATCGTGGCGGTGGAACCGCCCTCAGCAGATGTGCAGGAAGCGGTGACACAGGCCGCCGGAACTGCCATGCGCCTGCAGGCGGTGCAGACCTCCGATGGGAAAAAATGGTGGTCGGCCTTCACCGGATTTGAGGAAGAATTAAAGGGAAGCGGCAGCGTAATGTCCACTTTTCTCACGGATATGGAGCAGCTGTTCCGCATGACGTTGACTGCCGATGGTATCGAGGGTGTGATCCTGAATCCCTGGAACCGGACGTTGATGCTGGACAAGCGGTTCCTGCATATTATTCTCGGAGAATAGCAAAAGAGGGAGAAGCGGAGCATGACAGAGAGCTATGAACTGCCCGTGCTTTTTACGGACGATGAATGCAAGGCTTATGCCGCATGGGGCATGAAAAAAGAAAAAGTACTGATGCCGTTTGCCCTGATCACTATACTGATCTATATGGTAGCAACCGTGCTGGTAGTGATGAAGGTCTGGGGTGTGCGGGAGAGTGACCATCTGCTGTTCCAGATGTTGTTGTGGGGTGACTGGATTCCAGAACTGGAAACCTTTTTAAACCCGGCGGACAACACGATCTGCTATCAGAAGAAATGGTATCGGATCGGGGAAAATACCATAGAAAATATTTATCCGCCGGAAAAACAGCATCCATGGATGGATCACCCGGAAAATAAAGCCAGCGGCATCATCGATGTACAGAGACTTATGGAGATCCTGAAAGGGTACGAAGCGTCTTTGAAGGCTGCCCGGAAGGAATGTGAATGGATGGAAAAGCACGGCGGATAGAACGAATAGATGACAGAAAAGCGGATAAAAATTATGACCGGGATAAGATAGCATAAGACAAATCAGGAAATAGGCAGACAAAATGATAACAATCAGAAAATTTGAAGCAAAAGATGTAGCAAGAATGGCAGAAATCTGGAATCAGGTGGTAGAGGATGGCGTGGCATTTCCTCAGGAGGAAGGACTGACAGGGGCAGAAGCCGCAGAATTTTTTGCCGCACAGACGGTAAGTGCTGTGGCAGAGGATGAACAGGGCAATGTGAAGGGACTATATATTCTGCACCCCAACAATATCGGCAGAGTAGGGCATATCGCCAATGCCAGCTATGCAGTGGACAGAGCCTGCCGGGGAGAGCATATCGGCGAACTGCTGGTAAAAGACTGTCTGGAGCAGGCAAAAGCAAACGGTTACCGCGTATTGCAGTTCAATGCGGTGGTGGCTTCCAATATCCATGCGTTCCATCTATACCAGAGACTGGGATTCGTGGATCTGGGCGTTATTCCGGGAGGCTTCCTCAATAAGGACGGTGTCTACGAGGATATCCATGTGATGTACCATAATCTGGTAGAAGATTAAAAAGATGTGACTTCCGGTGATAAATTATTTAGATTGCAGATGGTGTCCTGAAAATGGGACAAAAAATATAGATAATAACAGTAGGACTGACAGGAAAGGGAAAATATGAAACTGATTTCATGGAATGTGAACGGGCTGAGAGCCTGCATGCAGAAGGGATTTCTGGATTTCTTTCAGGAAACGGATGCAGATATTTTCTGCTTACAGGAGACAAAATTGCAGGAGGGACAGATCGCACTGGATCTGCCCGGATATCATCAGTATTGGAATTACGCAGAGAAAAAGGGCTATTCCGGCACTGCAATTTTTACAAAGGAAGAGCCCATACAGGTGACTTACGGCATCGGCGTGGAGGAACATGACCATGAGGGCCGGGTGATCACTGCAGAGTATTCGGAGTTCTATTTTGTGACAGTCTATGTACCGAACGCCCAGAGAGAACTGACGAGACTGGAATACCGCATGCAGTGGGAAGCGGATTTCCTGGCGTATCTTAAGAAGCTGGAAGAGAAAAAACCGGTGATCTATGCGGGAGACCTGAACGTGGCGCATCAGGAAATCGACCTGAAAAATGCGAAGACCAACCGTGGCAATGCGGGCTTCACTGATGAAGAGAGAGCCTGCTTTTCGAAGGTACTGGAGAACGGATTTATCGATACGTTCCGCTATTTTTATCCGGACCTGACCGGGGTGTATTCCTGGTGGTCTTATATGTTCCAGGCGAGAGCAAAAAATGCCGGATGGAGAATTGATTATTTCGTGGTATCGGAGTGTCTGAAAGACCGTCTGGCGGATGCGAAGATCCACACGGAAATTTTGGGATCGGATCATTGTCCCATTGAACTGGATCTGAAATAAACGGACAGCATAACGGAGGAGACTTATGAGCTTACGTTTCTGTTTTGGCCCTTCCGGGTCGGGCAAAAGCCACAGAATCTATGAAGAGATCATGCAGCGGGCGGCAGAGGAACCGGGCAGGAATTTCCTGATCATTGTGCCGGATCAGTTCACCATGCAGACCCAGAAGGATCTGGTCATGCGCAGTGACCGGGATGGCATCCTGAATATCGATGTCCTGAGCTTCGGCCGACTCAGCCACCGCATTCTGGAGGAAGTGGGGACCAAAGAGATGCCGGTACTGGATGACACCGGCAAAAGCCTGGTGCTGCAAAAAGTGGCGGCGGATCTGAAGGAACAGCTTCCGGCCATGGGAAGTCTCCTGCACAAGCAGGGCTATATCCATGAGGTGAAAAGTGCGATCTCCGAGTTCATGCAATACGGTATCAGCACACAGGATATGGACAAGCTGATCACCAGTGCACAGAAGCGTGGCGCGCTGGCCATGAAACTGAAAGACTTAAAGACTCTGTACCGGGGCTTTCAGGATTATATCAGGGATCATTTTATCACCACCGAGGAGACACTGGATGTACTGCGCAGATCCCTGTCCAAATCAAAGATCTTAAAGGGCAGTGTAGTGGTGTTTGACGGCTTTACGGGATTTACTCCAATACAGAACCGGCTGATCCAGGAACTGATGCGCGTGTGCGCAGAGACCATCGTTACCGTGACCATTGGAGTGGGAGAGGATCCGTATAAAATGGATGGTGAACAGAAGCTGTTCCATCTGAGCAAGAAGACGGTGGCGGATCTGGAAAAGCTGGCAGCGGAGGCAGAGGTAGAGCGGGGAGAGGATCTCTTTGTCAAGGGGGGGGCCAATCGCTTCGCCAAGGCACCGGCATTACACTATCTGGAACAGAATCTGTTCCGGTATCAGTATGAACCGTATGCGGGAGAACAGCAAGAGATCCATATGTTTGAAGCCCTTTCCCCCAGAGAGGAAGTCCACCAGACAGCGCTGTACATCCGGCACCTGATCAGAGAGCAGGGGATGACCTACCGGGACATTGCCGTGGTCATCGGAGATCTGGAAGGATACGCTTCCTATGTGGAAACAGAATTCGGACAGCTGGAGATCCCATGTTTCCTGGACCGTACCAGAGGGATCGTGCTGAATCCCATGATCGAATATATCAAGAGCGCATTGCAGCTGTATATTAAGGATTTTTCCTATGATACGGTGTTTCATTTTCTGCGCAGCGGCATGGCGGATATTTCCAGAGAAGAGATTGATGAGCTGGAAAACTATGTGATCCGCACCGGGGCGAGAGGCTATCGGACCTATAGCCGTCTGTTTACCCGCAGAACGGAAGAACTGCAGGGAAATGCGGAGGGGAGCGAACAGGCGGAAGAGAAGACCATGGAGCGTCTGAACCGTATCCGGCAACAGTTCATGGATGCGGTGGAGATTCTGCACATGGGAAGCTGGGAAAAGGCAGGAGACTATGTCAGCCATCTGTACGATTTCCTGGAACAGAATCAGGTGCAGCAAAAGCTTTTGAACTATCAGCAGCAGTTTGAAAAAGAGGGAGACTTATCCAGAGCCAGAGAGTATGCACAGATTTACCGGCTGGTCATGGATCTGCTGGATCAGGTCTATGAACTGTTGGGAGAGGAAGAAATCTCCAGACAGGAATTTGCGGATATTTTAGAGGCCGGTTTCGGCGAGATCACTGTCGGTACGATCCCTCAGAACGTGGATCGTATCGTGGTGGGCGATATGGAGCGAACCCGTCTGAAACAGGTGAAGGTATTGTTTTTCCTGGGAGTCAATGACGGAAATATTCCGAAAAATGCTTCCAAGGGCGGGATCATTTCGGATATGGATCGGGAATTCCTGATTGAATCCGGGACAGAGATGGCACCCAGCCCGAGACAGCAGATGTATATCCAGAGATTATATCTGTATCTGAATATGACCAAGCCCTCAGAACAGCTGTATCTGTCCTATGCCAAGGTAAACAGTGAAGGAAAGGGCATAAGACCTTCCTACCTGATCGATACGGTGCGGAAGCTGTTCCCGGCAATGTGCGTGGAGTATCCCCAGAACCGCAGCCGCCTGGAACAGATCGAGGGCAGACAGGAAGGTGCCAGATATCTGGCGGAGGAACTGCGGGAATATGTGGAAGGAACCCTGCCGGAAGAAGAGAGGCAGGACTTCTATCTCATGTACCGTGCCTACGAGGCGGATGCGGCGGGCAGAGACTTGCTGACCCGGGCGGCATTTCGCAGATACAGGGAGAGCGGTCTGTCCCGGATCGTGGCCAGAGCATTGTACGGACAGCAGCTGGAAAACAGTGTCAGCCGTCTGGAAACTTATGCTGCCTGTGCCTGCAGACACTTTTTGCAATATGGTCTTTCCCTGCAGGAACGGGAAGAATTCGGCTTCGAGTCTTCGGATATGGGTACGGTATATCATGCAGTACTGGAAAACTTTGCAGGAAAACTTGCAGAATCCAACCTGACATGGTGGGATTTTACGGAGGATTTTGCAGCCAAAGCCGTCAAAGAATCCGTGGAAGCCTATGCGGCAACCTACGGGGAGACGGTATTATACAGTTCTGCGCGGAATGAATATGCCATTACCCGCATGAGCAGGATCCTGACCCGTACAGTGCTGACCTTGCAGAAACATTTGAAACAGGGCAGTTTCCAGCCAGATGATTATGAACTTTCTTTCCGGTTTGCGGAGGATCTGGACAGCATTCATGTGGATCTGTCTGAGGACGAGAAGATGCATTTGCAGGGACGGATCGATCGTATCGATGTGTCGGAAGATGCAGAGCATGTCTACGTCAAGGTCATTGATTATAAGTCCGGCAACCGGAAATTTGATCTGGCGGCATTGTATTACGGTCTGCAGTTGCAGCTGGTGGTATATATGAATGCAGCCATGGAGATGGAGAGCCGAAAGCATCCGGACAAGGAGATCGTTCCGGCGGCACTTCTGTATTATCACATCGATGATCCCACCATAGAGACACCGGTGGAGCTCACGGATGAGCAGATCAATGAACAGATCCTTGCAAAGCTTCGTATGAACGGTGTAGTAAACAGTGATCCTGAGGTCGTGGAGCGGCTGGACCGCTATATGCAGGATAAGTCTGTGGTGATTCCGGTGGAGAAGAAAAAGGATGGAAGCTTCAGTGCCAGATCCGGTGTCTTAAGCCGGGAGGAGATGCAGCTGATATCTTCTTATGTAGATGCCAAGATCCGCAGCATCGGGCGGGAGATCCTGGACGGAAAAATAGCAGCCAATCCCTATGAGAAAGGCAATGAAGAGGCTTGTACTTATTGCGCCTATAAAAAGGTCTGCGGTTTCGATGGCAGTATTCCGGGCTATGAGAAGAGACAGCTGGAAGATCTGGATAAGCAGGCGCTGATGCAGCGGATGCAGGAGACCGTGGAAGCTTAGGGCAAAGGGTGCCCGGCGGGAGTGTGTGCCTGACAGGAAGCTCGAAGAGAAAGCACCCGCTGCCCGGAGGAACAGGACGGCAACAGGAGAAAAGAAACAGGAACAGAGGTAGCGTATGGGAATGAATTTTACCCCGGAACAGCAAAAGGTAATCGAACTGCATAACAGCAACATTCTGGTATCGGCGGCCGCGGGAAGCGGTAAGACGGCGGTACTGGTAGAGCGTATCATCCGTATGATCTGTGAGGGGGAGCATCCGGCGGACATTGACCGCCTGTTGATCGTGACTTTCACCAATGCGGCGGCTGCGGAGATGCGGGAGCGTATCGCAGCCGGGATCGCCGCCAGACTGGAAGCGGATCCGGGGAACGACCATATCCAGAAGCAGTCCGCCCTGTTACACAATGCCCAGATCACCACGATCGACAGCTTCAGCCTGTTCCTGATCCGGAATCATTTTAATGAGATCGGTCTGGATCCGGATTTCCGTGTGGCAGACGAGGGTGAGATCAAGCTGTTGCAGCAGGAGGTGCTGGGACAGCTGCTGGAGGATGCCTATGCGGGGAAATTTGTTCCGGATGATGTTCCGACGTCCCGGGAAAACCGTGACAGCGGAGCGATGATACCGGAGGAAGCGTCAGGGAATGATTTTGCGGAAGAGGTTCCGGGAAAACGTGACAGCGAGGACCCATCCCGGGAGGCACGGGAACGTTTCCACGCCTGTGTGGAATATTTCTGCCCCGGCGGCAGAGAGAGCGTGCTGGAACAGCATATCCTGAACCTGTCCCGCTATGCCGGAAGTTTTCCCTGGCCCGCAGAATGGCTGGAAGAGCGTAAAAACGATTATGCGGCGGGAGATTTGGATGCCCTGCTGCACAGTGATTACGGACAATATCTGGCAGAGCGTGTGAGCCGTGTCCTGCAAGGGTGTCTGGAAAAACTGGTGGAAGTGAAAAAGCTGTGTGAGCTGCCGGACGGTCCATATATGTATGGAGAACTGACAGAAGCGGAGAGCGAACAGCTGGAACGCCTGGCTGCCTGCAAGGATTTGAAGGAACAGGCAGTAAAGGTTCCAGCAGTGACTTTCGGCCGTCTTTCTTCCAAGAAGGATGAGAGCGTGGATCCCGCCAAACGGGAGCTGGCGAAATCCATCCGTAATAGCGTAAAAGACACGCTGGCGGATCTGACGGAACAATATTTCAAGACACCGTTAGAGTTGGTGGTGGAACAGGGAAAAGCCTGCAGAGAGCCGCTCCGGATGCTGCTTAACCTGGTGCTGGAATTCGACAGAAGGCTTCTTGCGGCCAAACAGGAGCGACATCTGATCGACTTTTCCGACATGGAGCACTATGCGTTACAGATTCTGCTAAAACGGGAAAAAGTGGAAGAGACCGGCGATGCAGGGACGGACAGCACCGGTGATACAGGAATGGATAGCACCGGTGTGAAATATGACATTGTGCCAAGTGACGTGGCATTGGAGTATCGCCAGTATTTTCGGGAGATCCTCATTGACGAATACCAGGACAGTAATCTGGTACAGGAATATCTGTTAAGTGCCATCTCCGGGGAAGTGGAGGGACATTATAACCGCTTCATGGTAGGTGATGTGAAGCAGAGTATTTATAAATTCCGTCTGGCCAGACCGGAACTTTTCCTGGAAAAATACGACACCTATCAGGAGAGTGGGGATCTGTGCCGGATCGACCTGGCGAAGAACTTCCGAAGCCGTGTGCAGGTGGTGGATGCGGTAAACGATGTGTTTTCCCGCATCATGAGCCAGGAGATCGGCGGCATTGCCTATGATGATAAGGCAGCATTGTATCCCGGGGCCACATATCCCGCCACAGAGGATCCTGCATACGGCAGTGAACTATTACTGATCCGTAAGCCGGAGAAGGGGGATGGTGCGGAAGGCGGCAGCGGAGAACAGCGTCCCGACGGGGCAAGAGGTCCCGTGGACTATGACAACGTAAGACAGCTGGAAGCACTGGCTATTGCGGCACGTATCAAGCAGCTGAAGGGCAGTCTGAAAGTCATGGAGAAGGCTACGGGAGAATTGCGCCCGGTGCGGTACTCGGATATGGTGATTTTGCTTCGTACCACCAGTGGCTGGGATGAGGAATTCAAGAAAGTACTGGAACAGCAGGGAATCCCTGTCTACATTACATCCAAGACCGGATATTTCGGGGCCCTGGAAGTACAGGAACTGCTGCAGTTTTTACGAGTGCTGGACAACCCGAGACAGGATATTCCGCTGTTCGGCGTGATGCAGTCGATCTTCGGAGGCTTTACCCAGGAAGAGATCGCCCGGATCCGCAGCGGAAGCAAAGGGCATTCCCGGAAGAGAATGACACTGTATGAGGCATTGAAAGAAGTGGCGCAGAGGGGACGGATGGCGGAAGCGGGAGAAGAGGCATCAGCGGGCGAAAGCGCCGGAGAAGAAACCGCCGGGGCCGGACAGTACTGGCAGCGCGCATTGGAAGCTGCAACAGTACCGGAGGACATGGAAGCGGAGACAGAACTTTCCCAAAAGGCAGATACTTTCTTACAACGTATTGATCATTACCGTGATCTGACTCCCTTCACCTCCATCCGCGACCTGCTGCAGCGGATCCTGGACGATTACGATTATCTGAACTATGTGACGGCACTTCCTGCTGGCAGCAAGCGCCGGGCCAACGTGGAGATGCTGCTGACGAAGGCTTCTGCTTTTGAGAAGACCAGTTATTTTGGACTGTTCCATTTCATCCGTTATATGGAACAGTTGGAAAAATACGATGTGGATTACGGTGAGGCGGATACCCTGGACGAAAATGCCGATGTGGTGCGGATCATGAGCATCCACAAGAGTAAAGGTCTGGAATTCCCCGTGGTATTTGTCTCCGGGCTGTCGAAGCGTTTCAACATGCAGGATGCGAACCAGTCCCTGATCGTGGATATGGATCTGGGAGTAGCGGTGGACTATGTGGATTCCGGCCGCCGCATTAAAAATAAGACCCTCCGCCGGGCCGTTCTGTCAGCGAAAATGAAGGAGGACAATCTGGCGGAGGAACTGCGTGTGCTTTACGTGGCACTGACCCGTGCCAGAGAAAAACTGATCCTGACAGCGGTGTTGGATAAGGCGGAGGAAAAATGGGAGCTGTCCCGGATGACAGGACAGGAGAAGCTGACCTATCTGGATTTCTGTGAGGCGGGGAGCTATATGGATTTTCTGCTGCCGATCCTGCCTAAGACAGGAATTGCAGTAACAACGCTGGGAACAGAAGACCTGGCGGCAGAGGAGATCAGGGAACAACTGCGCATGGGAGACCGCAGGGAACTGTTGCAGCGTGTGACGGACGGCGAGACTCCTTTGCCTGGGGACCCGGAGGAGAACGAACGAAAGCTTGCGAAACTGCGGGAGCGATTTGCCTATGCCTATCCGTATCCCGGCCTGCAGAAGCTCTATACCAAGACCACGGTATCGGAACTGAAGATTGCGGCCATGGCGGAGAAGGATGAAGCGGCATTTCATACCTTCGAAGAAAAAGAAGTGGTGCCTTATATCCCGGCTTTCCGCAGAGAACAGGAAAAGGTCAGCGGAGCCGTCCGCGGTAACGCGTTCCACCGGACCATGGAACTGTTGGACTTTTCTTATCTGTTTATGGAATCCGGACTATTTGCCGGATGCCCTGGGACTTATGAGGAATACCGTCAGGGCCTGGATACGGACCGGTTACAGGAACGTCTGAAGGAATTCCTGCAGCGGGAGACAGCTTCCCTACGACTGACAGAAGAGTATGCGCAGGCCGTAAGCCTTCCCAAAATCCGGCATTTTCTGGAACAGGAGCTGGCCTACCGCATGTGGAGAGCTTTTGAACAGGGCCTTTTGTACAGAGAGCAGCCCTTCGTGCTGGGCATTGATGCGAAGCGCCTGGATCAGGACCTTCCTGAAGGGGAAAAGGTTCTCATTCAGGGTATCATCGATGTCTTCTTTATAGAAAACGGAGAGATCGTCCTGCTGGACTACAAGACCGATGTGATCGATTCCCTGCAAGCCCTCTGGAACCGCTACAGCGTCCAGATCCAATACTATGAGGAGGCACTGACGAAGCTGATGCAGCTGCCCGTGAAGGAGAGGATCCTGTATTCCTTCTATCTGGAAAAATACGAGTAAAAAAGCCGGAGTAAATGGAGGTTTCATATGAGTCAATATTTTGATTTATCAATAAGAAGGATTGAGATAAAGAAACCAAAAAGAGACTTGAAACCTGTTATTAAATTACAGGATGAAGTTAATAAGACTTTGCTGCATGATGAATATTATTATCCTACAGATGAAAGAACTATACAGGAATGTTTGGATGGTGATTATATCTTATTAGGCGTATATAATAAAGATAAGCTTATTGCAGCAAGCTTTGCATTTGAAGGTGGTTTGTTCTTCTCTAAGCCTATTACTGATTGGATGGAAATTCCTGGCAATAAAATTATGTGTCATGAATTCGTTGTGGTTGATATGGAATATAGAGGTAATGGTATACAGAAGAGATTCATGGATGCTACTATAAGAGAAGCTAGACAGATGGGTTATGATACTATTTGGTGTTGTGCTCATCCTAATAATACTCCGTCTGTATGTAGCATAGAGAGTACAGGCTATAAATTTGCCGATCAGTTTGTTGTAGATGGCTGGCCTAGGAATGTTTATTACAGAAGTACATCTATACAGAGATAGCAGTTATTTAGAGGGAGAGTATAAGTTAAGTATGGCATGGTATGCAGAACGAAAAAGAAAATGTTGGTATTGTATCTGTGGTGTAGAAATGAAGTAGGATGACAAGGTGGGAATCCGGTTTCGTGTGAGGGATAACGGTATCGGAATGAGTCCGGAGTTCCTGCCGCACCTGTACGATCCGTTCTCCCAGGAGCGTTCCGAGGAAAACATCACGGAGAATCTGATGGATGCCAGAATTTTACTGGTGGAAGATAACGAGATCAACATTTATGTGGCCCAGCTGATCCTGGAAAAAGACGGATGTGTGGTGGAGATTGCAAACGGTACCTATCATTGCCATGACAGCGGATGCTTTTGAAGAGGAGAAGAAAAAGACGCTGGAGGCCGGAATGAACTATCACCTGTCCAAGCCCATCAACCCGAAGACATTGTATAATATCCTGTCGAACCATCTGACCGGAAAAGAGGCATAGAGATCAGAGATATAGAACCCAGAGATATTAGAATCATGACATGTAAAAAGGAGGTATCCGTGGCGGATATCTCCTTTTGTGTTGCCTTAACTTAGGCGTTTGCGAAACGCCAAAAGCCGCATAAATACGGC
>ULVX01013644.1_pt1 | contig 12334 bp, 7 predicted proteins | sample 1959811 | NCBI WGS metagenome assembly ULVX01 (sample SAMEA4835797, study PRJEB28245) | human gut metagenome | biome: gut microbiome; material: fecal sample | place: Denmark | collected 2008
TCTTTGAACTCATTAAGTCCAAGGGCATGAAGCTCGTTGTCCGTCCCCTGACACCGACGGTGAAAAACGCCCGTGAAGCTCAGGCGATGGGCGCGGACATCTTCGTGGCAACGGGGTACGATGCAGGCGGTTTCCTACCGAGCCACCATACCGGTACGTTTTCCATCGTGCCGACGTTTGTTGACGCCGTGACAATCCCCGTGCTTGCCGCGGGCGGCATCAACGATTTGCGAGGTGTGCGAGCCGCCTTTGCCCTCGGCGCCGAAGGCGTTTACGTCGGCACGCGCTTTATCGCCACCAACGAATGCGCCGCCAACGATCACGCTAAGGAATTGATCTGCAAGTTAAGCGGATCCAATCTGCTTTATGTTGACGAAACCCAGCGATCGCTTCCGACGGAATTTGCCGCCGAAGCCTATGTTAAGCATCGTCTCGCGCCGACCGTACCGACGACGGTGGACCTGGTGGGGGCGCTTCGCACCGGCATGTACGACGGCGAACCCGACAAGGGCATCGTGACCGTCAACACCGGCATTGACGTTATCCGCAGCGTGGTGCCTGCCGCGCAGGTCGTGAGCGAACTGATGGCCGATTTCCTGCGCTATGCCGATTTTTTGAAAGCTAAGGCTTCGGCTGAAGAAGCAACGCCGACAGCTTGATCTCTAATTTGCTCAAACACAAACGGCCGCAGACATATCTCGAGTGCTGCGGCCGTGTTGTATCAAGGTTTGTTAAGAACCGTTTGGAAAACCTTGCAAGGACGTAAAGTTTCGCAAGGCTCTTTCACGGCATTTTGATTTTGGTCTGATTTCAAAGAAGATTTTTCATAATTTCCGCAGGGCTTCCTCCGGAGTCTTTGCAGGAGAACACAATGAGAAAAATCGTCTTTGGTTTCTGTGCGCTGACGGTCGCAACGTGGCTTCTTAATCTGGGATTCAATCCTCCTGCCATGAACGGCAGAGGTCTGACTCACGAAGTCTTTTTCCTCAACGGCGTGTTGGCCTGGGGTCTGATGGCGATGGCTATTGTCATTGCTGCCCGACCGGCATGGTTGGAAAAAGTCACTGCAACGCCGCTTGATGAACTCTATAAATGGCATCGTACGCTTGGCATCTGGGCGGCGGTACTCACGCTTTTCCACTTCTTTACGAAAGAACTGCTGCGTCCCGTTCTTTCGCTCGTCACGCTTGAACCAGTCCCCAAAATTGTGCGCGGCGAATTGACCGGTTTTGATGCGTTCTGGTCCTGGATGCGCGGATTTGCCGTCGAATCTTCCGAATGGGCGACGTTGCTTGGCCTGGTTCTCTTTGTCGTGTCGTTTGTTTCGATCGTGCGGTATCACAAGTGGCTGAGCTTCCACAAACTTTTCTCCGTTCTTTTCCTGATTCTGGCTGTCCACTGCATCCGACTGATGGAACCTGCCGACGTCTTTACGCCGTTCGGCTGGATCAACATTGCCGTGACCATCGTCGGTTGTTACTACTCGCTGGAACTCTTGATCCGCGGTGCAGGGCGGGAAAAATCCGTCTCTGCAGAGATCGTTGACGTCAACACGAACAACGGCCTGACGCTCATCACGGTTAAGCCCGAAAAACCCGTTGACATTCGTTACGGTGAATTTGCATTCCTCGGTACGTCCGGTCATGAGAAGCATCCGTTCTCGGTGGCGGGCATCAATGACGACGGAACGCTTACCTTTGCGGTCAAAGCTTTGGGCGACTACACGCGAGACGTTGTACCGACGATTCGAAAGGGCGAACGTGTGATCGTAGAAGGCCCCTGGGGGCGGTTCCGTCCGGACTTCTCGGCTCAAAAACAGTTGTGGTTGGCGGGCGGCGTCGGTATCGCACCGTTCTGCGCCTGGATGCAGGATGCTGCGAAAACTGCACACGGAAAGATCCGCCTCGTTTGGTGCATCAAGTCCAAAGAGTCCGAACCGATGTTTGCCAATGTCGAAAAGATGGCCGAGCGTGCCGGCATCCATTTGGAAGTTTTCGAATCGGCCAAGAAGCGACTCAATGCCGAATCGCTCTTTGCGGGTGCTGTTCCGGATACGGTTGCGCTTTGTGCCGGTGAAGGACTGGCTTCGGCTGTGAGTCGGGCCTACGTTGAGGCAGGAGGCAATGCCGACAGGGTTCGCAAAGAACACTTTAACTGGAGATAAGTCAGAGTATCTGTTGTTCCGAGAAAAGATAGGGTAAATTTTGCTGGTCAGGTGTCGATAGCGGCGCTTGGCCGTTTTTTTTTTCAATGGCTAACCTGAATATGGCCCGATTATCCGCATATCCGGTTTTTCTTGCTGTCTACGAAGAGCGGCGCCTTGTGAAGGCTGCAGAGCGCCTTTGCGTTACGCCTTCTGCGGTGAGTCATGCACTGCGCGACTTTGAGCAAAGTCTCGGAACTAAGCTTTTTGAGCGCACTTCCGAAGGAGTGCAGCCGACGACTGCAGGCCAGCGGCTCTACGCTAAAGTTAAGCCGCTTGTGGTCGGCATTGAGGCGGCCGAGCGGGAACTAAGGTCGGAAACGGCGCCTGAGCAAACCGATTTTGCTTTTGCTTCCATCCATACGTTTATCAAGGCGTTTTTTGTGCCGATTCTCGAGCGGATGCAGAAAGACGACGAGCCAGTGAAGGTGCGATTCTTGACCCGATCCATGGCGGGAACAGTCAGGGCGGTGGCCGATGACGAGGCGCTGATCGGCAGTACGATGTTGCCGCTTGAGCGACCGGAACGGTTTTATGTGGTGCCGCTTACCGAGATCAGAGAGTATTTCGTTGTGTCTCCGGCCTACTTCGACGCATTGCAAAGTAAAAGAGATCAACCGCGGGAACCGTGGACGCTCGAGGAGATCTTGCAGCAACCGCTCATTACGTTGCCACGCGACTCCGTCTCGTTTGCCGGATACAACAGGCATTTCCGTCAATATGGTCTGCATTTGGAGCCACGCTACGAAGTGCATCAGGAAGATTTGGGCTTTGATTTGGCCGGGCGCGGTTTGGGCATTTTCATCGGCTTTAACCCGGCGCTCTTCGGGCATCCGGAGCTAAAGATTCTTTCCTGTCACTCGACGCTTCCTGCGCGTGAGTTGGTGCTTTTTTGTCGCAAGGAACGGGCAGACGAAGCGACACGACGTCTGATGGACGAAATGGCGGGCGAATTTGTCGCATTGCTTCGCGAAATCAAACGAGGTAGTAATTGAATTTTTCTCAATGTCGGCAGAGAAAAATTCTCTTTATTACCTGGATATGAGGTCTAAACTCTTAACTGTGGGATAAGAAATCAAAGCCCCAGAGGAGAGATAACTATGACCCCAATCAGAATGCTGCAGACGGCTCTCGCAGCGGTTTCGGCCATGATGCTGCTTGCCGGTACCGCACAGGCTGCCGACGGCATGGACGTCGCTTCGGCAAAGACAATCTATTCACAAGGCGCCAAGGCTGACTATCTGGCCGGCTACCACATGAAAAAGAAGGTGGCCGACTGCTCGACGTGCCATCCCAACGACAAGGTGACCGACAGCCAGTCGGAAATCGACAGGAAGTGCACCACCTGCCACGGTACCTACGACAGCCTCGGCAAGAAGGACATGGCCGCCGGTCAGAAGATCAGCGCTCACGCCGGCCATTTGTCAATCGACTCCTGCACGACCTGCCACGGCGGACACGAAGCTTCGTTTGCCTATTGCAACAACTGCCACATTTTCGACATGCCGATGAAATTCGGCCGTCAGAAGATTGCATACACGCCGGTGGATTTGTCGATCTACCGCGATGCGATGCCGAATCGCACGGAAAAGGCTGACTTTGTGGTAGTCGGTGCGGGCGGCGCCGGTATTGCGGCGGCTATCGAAGCTTCTCGCAAAGGCCTTAAGACCATTGTGCTGGAAAAAATGCCGATTATCGGCGGCAGCTCTTTGCTGTCCACTGGCGGCATGAATGTTGCCGGCTCCAAGCAGCAGAAGGCCGCCGGCATCAACGACACGCCCGAAATGTTCACGCAGGATACGTTGAAGGTCGGCAAAGGCACGAACGACAAGGTTCTCGTCAACGTGTTGACCGAACAGAGCAACTCGGCTCTCGAATGGTTCGAATCGCTGGGCGGCAAGCTCGACCTTGACCCGGGCGTCTACGGTGGCTGCCAGGCTCCTCGTATGCACTACACCAAGTCGGGCGGCATCGGTCGCTACATGATCAAAGAAATGAAGCCCGCGCTGGAAAAGTCCGGTGCAGATGTTCGCGTCAACTCGCAGGTGGTTCGTCTTGAGCGCGATAAGAACGGCGCCGTGACGGGCGTTCTGGTCAAAGGCAAGAACACGGGCCTGTATCGCATCAGCGCTCCGACCGTGCTTCTGGCAACGGGCAGCTACGCCAACAACGGTACGCTCGTGAGCAAGTACCATCCGGAATTCTTTGGCATGGTGACCTCGGCTCAGCCGGGCTCTCACGGTGACGGCATCTATTTGGGCCAGGACGTGGGCGCGAAGGTGACGCATCTCGAACGAGTTCAGGTGCATCCGAACATTGCTTCCGGCACGAGCCTGATGATCACTCTTGCGATGCGCACCAACGGCGGCATCCTTGTCAACAACAAGGGCCAGCGTTTCTTCAACGACAATGCCCCGCGCAACGAACTGGGCGCCGCGATGCTCAAGCAACCCGCTCAGAAGGTTTGGTTGATCTACGATGACGCCGTTGTTGCCAAGCGTCCGAAGGTGCATCAGGGCTACGTGCGCCTCGGTGTTGTGACCGAAGCCGATACGCCGGAAGCGCTTGCTAAGAAACTGGGACTGCCGGCAGAGGAATTTGCCAAGACCATGAAGCGTTACGCAGGTTTCGTAAAGGCCAAGAACGACGCCGACTTCGGACGTAAGGAACTGCCCGAACCGCTCAACCAGGGCAAGATCTACGCGATCGACGTGGTGCCTGCTATCGGCGGTACGCTGGGTGGCTTGCGCACTGACGCCCGCACGCATGTGCTCGATACCAACGGCAAGAAGATCCCGGGGTTGCTTGCTGCCGGTGAAGTGGTCGGAGAGTGGCACGGTGACGACCGCTATGGCGGCAATGCCGTTGCCGGCAACATCGTCTTCGGCCGCATCGCGGCTCAGGAGGCGGCTGCAGCCGTCGGGAAATAATGCTTGATTGACTAGCCGCTTGCCGTATGACAGGCGGTGAGTTTCAAAACCGGGAGTCGGTCCGCATTGAGCAGACTTCCCGGTTTTTTGTTGGATTCAACGCGGTAAATGTAAAGCGCTCTGAGTTAAAGCAAATCGGCGCCTTTTTTGCGACATTTCTCCATATCATTCGAGAAAGAAGTTAGGTATAACCTCCTAGTCAAAACCACCTAGTTGATCGATGATCAACACAAAATTAGGAGAGAAGGAATGGCTCTAACTCGTCGCAATCTGATTTCCGCAACGATTCTGGGCGCTGCCGCAGTAGCAGCTCCGATGGCTCAGGCAAAGCAAAAGACGCCTTTGAAGCCTATGAAGGTTAGCCCGAAGCGCCGCGTGCTCATCCAGTCGAGTTCTCGCTACCACAATTCCGGATATCTGGACTTTGCGGGTGATCAGTACGAAAAACTGTTCGGCAAAGAAAAGTACGAAATTCTCTTTATTCCGTATGCGAAGGTTGCCGGGACCTACGACGCCTACGAAAAACAGGTTCAGGATGCCTTCAAGCCCTACGGCCACAAGATCGTGAGCATTCATCGCTTTAAGGATCCGCAGAAGGCCGTGCGCGAAGCCAAGGCGATCGCCGTCGGCGGCGGCAACACCTGGGCTCTGGTGACGCGTATGTACGAAGCGGGCATCATTGATCTGATCCGCGAACGCGTCAACGCCGGAGTCCCGTACTGCGGCTGGTCCGCAGGCGGCAACGTCGCTTGCCCGACGTTGCGCACCACTAACGACATGCCGATCGCAGAGCCCCCGTCCTTCAACACTTTCGGCTTTATTCCGTTCCAAACCAATCCGCACTTCATTTCGGGCGGCACGCAGGGTCTTAACAATGAAACCCGCGAAGATCGTCTTGAAGAGTTCTTGTGGTACAACCGCGATGAGGAAGTGATCGGTCTGCCCGAAGGCACGGCTCTCTTTGTGACCGGCGAATTTGACTGCGAAGTGATTGGCCCGAAGGACAGCGAAGCTCTCTACTGGTTCCGCCAGTCCGAAAAGGGTATGAAGCTTGAACGCATCCCGCTGGGCACGAAGTTCGATCTGCGTAAGATCGTTCCGGGTGGCAAGCTCTGATTAACGAGAAAGTAAAATGACCGTCGTTCTTTGAACTGACGGTTATGAATCGGGCGACAGACTTTTTGCGAAGTTTGCCGCCCGATTGATTTTGCAGTTGTGAAACGAGTCGAAGCATCTCTTGCATTCGACCCGTTGTCGGATCTCTAATCCGTGTGCGAAACAGCAGGTGTCCGGATTATTTCTTCTCAACCTTGGCCCACGGATCAAACTTGGGCGTGTTGGGACCGGACGGCGGCAGTACCGGATATTCAACCTTGGGCTGATCGCCCGTCAAGGTCTTCAGGAACGCGGTGATGTCATTGATTTCCTGCTTGGTGTAACGTTTGCCGAGCTGAAGATCGCCCATGATGGAGACGGATTCTTCAAGCGACCAGACGGCACCGTCATGGAAGTACGGATAGGTAAGTTCGATGTTGCGCAGCATCGGGACCTTGAAGGTCATGCGATCCTGATCACGTCCGGAAATGGCCTTGACGCCTTCGGCGGTGTTCGTGGTCTTATAGGGACGCACGACACCCATCTTCTGGAAGGACTGACCGCCCAACTGAGCGCCGTTGTGGCAGATCGTGCAGCCCGATTCCTTGAAGAGCTTGTAGCCGTTCAATTCCTGCTGGGTGATTGCGTTTTTGTCACCCTTGAGCCACTTGTCGAATCGAGCGTTCGGGGTAACGAGCGTGCGTTCAAATTCGGCCATGGCTTCGGTGATGCGCTTGATGTTGACCTCAGCGTCGCCGAAGGCCTTTTTGAAGTAGGGAGCGTAGCCGGGAATTGATGCGATGACCTTCACCGCCATTTCGTGGGTGGATGCCATTTCAAGCGGATTGGCGATGGGGCCGGCAGCCTGTTCGGCAAGCGTTTTGGCTCGGCCGTCCCAGAACTGGGCGACCTGACCGAAGGAGTTCAATACGGTCGGTGAATTGATCGGACCTTGCGCCCAGCGGTCGCCAATGGAAGTCTGCAAATTGTCTACGCCGCCCGTAGCGAGGTTGTGGCAACTGTTGCAGGAAATAAAGCCGGAGCGGGACAGACGCGGTTCGAAGAAGAGCATTTTGCCGAGTTCGACCAGAGCCGGATTTTTGACTTCAACCGGTTCAATGGGGTCAATGGGTTCAGCGGCTTGAACGGAGGCGCACAGCGACATCATGGCGCCGGCGATGGCGCAGCTGAGAGCAAGTTTTTTCATGGGAGTCTCTCCTGTTTTTGAGAAGGCTGCTTGCAGTAGAGAAGGTGTCGCAAACAGGTTGCGAGCATCGTAGGCAGAGGAGAGTGCGGGTGTCCAATACTGATTTTCTACCTGGTCGATAGGCCTTCACTATGAGGCGAGCAAAGACCAGGAATTACAGGTGAACTCGATCTGTATCACTTTGATTAAAAAAGAAAAAATGTCCTAGCCGGTATTGTGAATACACAAACGACTTCGGAATCAAGAACTCGGAAAAACGCGATTGGATATTTGTCTCGGATGAAGAAAAGTACCTGAAAAGCGTTGTTGTGTTGATCTTCAACCGAGGTTTGTTTCGAGGTTTGCTACAACCTCTGCCGAGCGCTAGTCAATGTCAATCAGCGACCTGCAACGACGGTGTTTGCGGTTTTTGCCGTATTCATTCAGAAGCCCCAAATTGAGTCACGGAGAGAATTCGGTAACTCTAGGTATGGAGCGTGAAAACTCAAGCGTAAATAATCTTTGATGTCGGACTCGATAAGGCCGATGTGCCTAGCTTCAGCGTTGGCAGAGGCAAAGCAGCGAGGCGGGTATGCGTTCTCAGGCGGACTTGTGACAAAGAATTCGCAAGAATGGTTTCTGACGCTTGAGCAGGGCTGTTTGAATGCGGATTTACACCGATTTTGAACTCAAAGATACAACTCGTCGAAAAATGTCCTCATAAAGATAGCTCACACGCGGTAAACTTACGCGACATTTTGTTTCTGCGATTCCGTCCACGGTTGGCAAGGCGTTCGACCGCGGGCGGTTTTGTGCATGCACTGACAACACAGATTCACGCTTAACTCATGACGGGCACGTTCATCAAAACAGCCTTGGCAGGGGCGGTTTCGGCTTTTTTGGCCGCGGCTGCATCCGCGCAGGTTTTCACCATTTCCGACATTCGCGTCGAAGGCATTCAGCGTACCGAGCCCGGTACGGTCTTTTCGCATCTGCCGTTTCGCGTAGGTGACGAATACAATCCGGAGCGCGGTGCGGAAGCTATTCATCAGCTCTATTCCTCCGGGTTGTTCCGTGACATTGATCTTTCAATCGACGGGACCGTGCTGGTGGTGAACGTTGTTGAACGTCCTGCCGTGGCCGCTATTGAAACGAACGGAATCAAGGCCTTTGACAAGGACGGCGTGGAAAAGAGTCTGCGTGACGTCGGTTTGGCAGAAGGCCGTATTTTTGATCACTCAATTCTTGAACGTGCCGATCAGGAATTGCGCCGTCAGTACTTGTCTCAGGGCTACTATGGCGTCGACATCAAGACATCGGCCACACCGCTTGAGCGCAATCGTGTACGCATCACGATCAATGTTGACGAAGGTGCCGCATCCTCCATCAAGCAAATTCGGTTTGTAGGCAATACGGTTTTTGACTCGGACGAGCTGGCCGACCAGATGCAGCTTTCCGAACACAAGTGGTCGAGTTTTTATACCAAGCGCGACCTGTATTCGCGTGAAAAGCTTGCTGCCGACCTTGAAACCCTTCGCAGTTTTTATCAGAACCAGGGCTATCTTGACTTCAAGGTCGATAGCGTCCAGGTGTCTGTGGCGCCGAATAAATCCGACATTTTCATCACGATTAACGTAACCGAGGGCAAGCAGTACACTGTTAACGACATTACCCTAGGCGGCGATATGCTGGGGTTGGATGACGAGATCAAGCCGTTGGTTATTTTTGAGCCGGGCGAGATCTACAACGCCGAACGCATCAATGAGATGACGAAGACGATTGTGGACAAGTTCTCGGCATTGGGCTATGCCTTTGCAACCGTTACGCCCAACCCCGTTCCTATTGAAGGCAAGGACGCTGTCAATATTGTGCTGACGGTAGACCCGGGTCGTCGCGCTTATGTGCGTCACGTCAATATCACCGGCAATACCCGTACCCGCGACGACGTCATTCGTCGTGAAGTTCGTCAGTACGAGTCCGCATGGTTTGACAGCGAGAAGGTAAAAATTTCGCGAGATCGTATTGATCGTCTGGGCTACTTTGATTCGGTAACTGCCGAACCCAAGCCTGTGGAAGGCACGCGTGATCAGGTTGACCTGGAAATCAATGTGAAGGAACGTCCGACGGGCTCCATTTCGCTTGGTGCCGGCTACTCCACATCCGACGGCGTGATTCTGTCGGCTGGCTTTGCGCAGGACAATGTGTTCGGTTCGGGCAAGTCCTTCAGCGTTGAAGTCAATACGTCCAAGAGTATGCGTACTTACGCCGTGAGCTTGGGTGAGCCGTACATCACGCCGGAAGGCATCAGCCGCCACATTGACTTGTACGACCGCCGCGTCGACTTGGACGAACTCGACGTTTCGAATGTGGCTTACGAAACGATCGGTGCCGGTCTGAGCTTCGGCATCCCCGTGACGGAATTGGATCGAGTTTTCTTGGGAGCTCGATTGGAACAAACGCAGGTTGATCTGCGAGGTAGTCGCGAAGGTGCCCTTATTGGGAACACTGATGACAATTCGCCCGAACGTTATTGGAACTATGTTGACCAATATGGTGACAAGCCGAAAGCTGCTCTTTTGACACTGGGTTGGTCTCGCGACTCGCGTGACAACGTGCTGGCGCCGACTCGCGGCCGTTACCAACGTGTGTCAGCTGAATTTGCTCTGCCAGTCTGGGATCAGCGATACTACCGCGCGACCTATCAGTTGACGCAGTACTTCCCGTTGTCCAAGGCCTGGACGCTCGGCATGAACTTCCAGTTCGGCTACGGTGATACCTACGGCGACAAGATGTTCCCGTTCTTCAAGAACTTCTACGCCGGCGGCATCGGGTCGGTACGCGGTTTCGAAACATCGTCAATCGGTCCGCGTGACACCAACGACGATCGCTTGGGTGGTGATCGTCAGTTGATTTTCTCGGCCGAATTGCTGACACCGTTGCCGGGCGCAGACCGTACGTTGCGTGGTCTGCTCTTCTTTGATGCCGGTACCGTATGGGGTTACGAAAGAGTCCTGGGTACCCACAGTTACGAACGCCAGGATATGGACTTCAGCGAATTGCGCTACTCCGTCGGTTTCGGTGTGGCATGGATTTCACCGTTGGGTCCGCTGAAGTTCTCGCTGGCCTTCCCGCTTAACAAGAAGGATGGCGACGATGTCCAGCGCTTCCAGTTCCAGATCGGTACGGGCTTCTAACTCTCAGGTATAAAATTAAAGAACTGTGTGACCGAATGCACGGTATGGCCGGCATTCGGTTGTCTCAGAGGTTCGGCGGATACGCCATGTAACTCTTTTTATCGGCAAAACGGCGTAAAAGCTCCTAAGATGCGAGCGAGACGTTTTCCGACAAGACTTTCAGACTCGAAAGGAAGCAAACAGATGTTTAAGAAGATTCTGACGGCTGCTGCCGTTGCTGCTGTGATGTGCGGTTCGGCTTCGGCTGTTGCTGCGGACTTCAAGATCGGCCTTGTTTCTCCGGCTCGTATTCTTGCCGAATCCGCCCCGGCTGTTGCCGCACAGGAAAAGCTCAAGACCTACTTCAAGAAGCGTGAAGACGAACTCAACCGTGACATTCGCGACTTCCGCACGCGTGCGCAGAAGTTTGAAAAGGACGCTCCCGTGATGACCGACAGCGAACGTCTCAAGCAGCGCCAGTCGCTGGCCGAGACCGAACGTGACATTGCTCGTCGTCAGCGTGCTCTCGTTGAAGAACGTAACCAGCGTGCCAACGAAGAAAGCCAGATCATCCTGCAGCGTGCCAACCGCATTATCCAGGACATCGCCAAGAAGCAGAAGTACGACCTGATCATTCAGGACGCCATCTGGGTGAGCCCGAAGGTTGACATCACCGAACAGGTGATCAAGGAACTCAATAAGCCTGCCAAGTAATTTATGCTTGTGCTCAAAGGGCATGATCGAAAGCCATTGGAACACATCTTTCCAAGTGCTGTCGGTCGCCCTGAGAGCGGGGAAAGAGCAAGCCGCGCCGACTTTTCTGGTCGAAGCGCGGTTTTTTGCAGATGATTTTTGCCGATCCTTGTCGAACGAGGATTTCGGCGCCTTCAGGAAATGACGCTATGTTCCGAATCGAAGCTTTGATCCGTGAAATCGAAACGCTCTCCGAAGGGCGACTGACAAGTACGCCGCTGTACGGAGCCGAAAATTTGACTGTGCGCACGTTTGCGCCGCTCAATCATGCGGCAGCCGATACCGTTGCCTTTTTGGCGCAGTCCAAGTACCGTGACGAAGCCAAGGCTTCGCAGGCCGGCGTTTTGGTGATCTCGCAGGCCGACAGCGACGCGATGTACGGCGAGCAGGGGCCGCAGCGTCCTGTCGTCATCACGAAAAATCCCTACGCTTGGTTTGCTTATGCGCTGCAGATCATGACCCGTCGTCCGATGCCCGCCGGCGGCATTCGTGAAGGCGCACATGTCGATCCGACGGCAAAGGTTGCGCCTTCGGCAGTGATTGAAGCCGGTGCCACGGTGGCTGCGGGCGCCGTGATCGGCGAAAACACGCGCGTGTATCCCGGTGCCTATATCGGCGAGGGGACAGTCGTGGGCGACAATTCAATTATCTATGCCAACGCCACTGTCTACCACGGCTGCCGCATTGGCAATCGCGTTATTCTTCACTCCGGCTGCGTGATCGGTGCCGATGGTTTCGGCTTTGCGCCGCTTGACGGCCATTGGGTGAAGATTCCGCAAATCGGCGGTGTGACGATCGAAGACGATGTGGAAATCGGCGCCAACACGACGATTGACCGAGGTGCACTTGAAAACACACTCGTTCGCAAGGGCAGCAAACTGGATAACCAGATTCAGCTAGGCCATAACTGCAAGGTGGGTGAGTGTACCGTGATGGCTGCCTGCACGGGCGTTGCAGGCTCAACGCATATCGGTAACCACTGTATTATCGGCGG
>ULVX01058834.1_pt1 | contig 12298 bp, 9 predicted proteins | sample 1959811 | NCBI WGS metagenome assembly ULVX01 (sample SAMEA4835797, study PRJEB28245) | human gut metagenome | biome: gut microbiome; material: fecal sample | place: Denmark | collected 2008
GCCGGGGTACCGGCCGCAACACTTATCAGCAACCTGTTCAACTGGCGCATCGCTTTTGCAATGGTCGCCCTGTTCGGAGGACTGGCGCTGGTGGGCATCCGCGCATGGATTCCGCGACTCGAACCGCTGCCGGATTCCGGCATGAAAGGCCAGTTCCGCTTTCTCAAAAGCGCTGCACCTTGGCTGATCTACGCCGGTGTCTTTTTCGGACAGGCCAGCGTCTACTGCTGGTTCAGCTATGTCGACCCGATAATGACCAAAGTGACCGGCTTCACGGGTTCAGCCATGACATGGGTCATGATGCTCGCGGGCATAGGTATGGTCACCGGAAACGCCATCGCCGGAAAACTCGCCGACCGCTTCGGAGTCGCACGCGTGTGCGGCACTCTTGCAGCATCGATGCTTGCAGTCATGCCGATGCTCTATCTCTTTGCCGATGTGAAGATAGCCTCACTCGCGCTGATGTTTCTTGCCACAGGGGCGCTGTTCGGCATCGGCGGTCCGTTGCAATATCTCATAGTCCGTTTCGCCAAAGGAGGCGAAATGCTCGGAGGAGCAGGCATACAGATTGCATTCAATGTCTCGAACGCAGTCAGCGCGGCTCTCGGAGGAATTGCTATCCACCACGGATTCGGTCTTGCCTCTCCGGCATTGGTCGGTGTGCCGTTTGCAGCCGTCGGTGCCGCAGCCCTGTTTATATTGCGAAGCAAATACAAGACTCAAGGCGCATAACCGCCATGACTCCTACGGAATGTTCGACCGTCACTTACGGCTCTTTGGAGCGTATTTGACGGGATAGTCGCAGCGGGTCTTCCCGGCGATTATGTTGTTGAGCTTTCCCTTGATGAGCTGCTTGCGTATCATCGAGATATGGTCGATATAGAGCATTCCTTCAAGATGGTCGCACTCATGCTGAACGATTCGCGCGAGGAAACCTGTGATGACTTCTTCGTGAGGTTCGAAATTCTCATCGACCCATTTAAGCCTGATATTTTCCACACGAGGAACTCTTTCAGAAAGTCCCGGCAGGCTCAGACAGCCTTCATCACGGACCACGGTCTCACCGTCGAGAATCTCGATTTCCGGATTTATGAGGGTGAGTTTCCGACCCTCGCATTCGGGAAAACTGTCTTTGACTGGATCGGCATCTATGACAACGATTCTGTCGGAAAGTCCGATCTGCGGAGCGGCGAGACCGACACCTTCGCTATCATACATGGTCTCATACATTTTTTCGACAAGTTCCTTGAGACCGTTGTAGTCTGACGAGACCGGGGCTGCAATCTTGCGGAGCACCGGATGACCGTATAAATATACTGGTAAACGCATTTCGTATTCGGAATGATTTTTATAAGTTCTATATCTTCACTGTCGGGCATCACTGCTTACCTCATCATGTCGCGGCTTTCGAGATAACCGTTAAGGATGATGACCGCTGCCATGCGGTCGATCGCGGCTTTGTCGCGACGGTCGCTTTTCTTAACGCCGGAATCAATCATGGCACGATGCGCGAGAGTCGAGGTGAAACGTTCATCGAAAAATTTTATTTCAATGTCAGGAAGTTCCTTTCTAAGCCGGTTGATGGCAGGAGTGATGTAACGCATCGACTCCGAGGGCTGTCCGTCGAGCGTCTTGGGGAGACCGACTATTATTTCGTCGACCCGTTCACGGGCCACGTATGATTTGATATATGGTATCAGCTGTGCCGATGGCACAGTGTCAAGCGCCGTGGCCACTATCTGCAACACATCGGTCACAGCAAGTCCGCAGCGCTTACGTCCGTAGTCTATAGCGAGCAATCGTCCCATTTTTAATTGCAAAGGTACGAAAAATTCCTAATATTATTTTTTATGTGTACATTTGCGATACAAAATTTACCTTCAATCACAATCATCACATCAGCAATATCATGAAAAGACTTGTCAAGACTGCATTCATTGCCTTAATCTGCAATTTTATCGTCAACGACGCTATGGCCGCACCGAAACGTGATTACGAACTGCGCCGCACCGACAAAGAATTTTTCACGACGCCCGAAGCTGCACGCATCGGAGAGCAGGTGCTCGCCTACCAGCGTGTCACAGGAGGATGGCCCAAGAACATAGACATGTGCCGTCCTCACACTCCCGAAGAGCTTGCTGAAATCAAGACCCAGCGCGACCGCCGCAACGATTCGACCACCGACAATAACGCCACAACAACACAGATGACATTCCTCGCACGGCTTTATCAGGCAACCGGCGATACACGTTACCGCGACGCTTTTCTCGCAGGAATGGAATATCTTCTCTCGGGACAGTATCCCAATGGCGGATGGCCGCAGTTCTGGCCTGATCCGCAGGGATATCAGATACACATCACCTTCAACGACGGCGCGATGGCCAATACACTCACACTTCTGCGCGACATTTTCGAGCAACATGAGCCATATGGAGGAAACCTGACAGACGAAACACTCCGCACACGTCTGCGAGTAGCCTTCGAAAAAGGAATCGACTGCATACTCGCCACACAGATACGTGTCGACGGAAAGCCGACCGTCTGGTGCCAGCAGCATGACCGCGAGACATTTGCCCCAGCTCCCGCACGCTCCTACGAGCTGCCGTCGTTCTGCTCGGCCGAAAGCTCACAGATAGTCGGTCTGCTCATGCAGCTCCCCGCCCCCGACAAAAGAATAAAGGAAGCTGTACACGGTGCGATGGCATGGTTCGAGGCCAACAAGCTCATGGGCTACCGTCTGGAACGCACAGGCCGACCCAAATCGCCGGAATCCGACACCCGTCTTGTGGCCAACCCGGCAGCCGGCCCTCTGTGGGGACGCTTCTACGACCTTGAGAAATGCGAAATCTATGTCTGCGACCGCGACGGCATTCCCCGCAAATCTCTCGAAGAAATCGGCCACGAGCGTCGCAACGGCTACAGCTGGTATAACGACAATCCGCTCTCGCTCTATCCCGTTTACGACAAGTGGGCCGACCTCAATGACCCCGACGGAAAAGTCAGAATCGACATGTCTCTTGTCAACAAGGCCGAGGCTCGCAGCCAAAAGCGCCGCTGATTGCCGGTTTATCCACAGCCCCGGTTCAAGTTTCTGCTTAAAATCTTGATTGTTAAGTGAATTTTTCGTAAGTTTGCATTTATAACACAATACAATATCATACTTACTCATTCTTAACCTCAAAATTCACCAACCACACACAATGAACCATCAGACATTTTTAGCATTAGCTTGTATGGCTCTCGTGGCAAACGGCATGTCAGGTGCGGAAAAACTGACATCTCCCGACGGAGACATATCGCTTACATTCGAACTGCGCGACGGACGCCCTACCTATTTTGTCGATTTCAAAGGCAAGGAAGTTATCGCCCCCTCCGGCCTCGGATTTGACCTGTTCAGCGAATCAGGCCGAAACAGCTTTGACCAGCAGGGAAAGAAAGCCGCAGCCGATGCACTGTCGCTGAAAGACGGTTTCGAGCTTGTCAACACCACACGAGACAGCGTTGATGAAAACTGGGAGCCCGTATGGGGAGAGGAAACTCTCATCCGCAACAACTATAACGAGATGTCGGTCACACTGCGCCAGCCTGCTTTCGACCGCACGATGGTGGTACGCTTCCGTGCGTATGACGACGGCATAGGACTCAGATATGAATTTCCCGGCCAGCCCAATCTCAACTATTTTGTCATCGCGGAGGAAGACACGGAATTTGCCATGACCGGCGACCACACCGCCTACTGGATTCCCGGCGACTACGACACCCAGGAATACAACTACACAAAATCGCGTCTGAGCGAGATACGCGACCTCTTTCCCTCAAAAATCAACCCGGACAACGCCTCGACCACACCTTTCTCACCGACAGGCGTGCAGACGGCACTCCAGCTGAAAACAGACGACGGCATATATCTCAACATCCATGAAGCCGGAACCATCGACTACCCGACCATGCACCTCAACCTCAACGACACAACCATGACTTTCCACTCATGGCTGACTCCCGACAATCAGGGTCGTAAAGGTTATATGCAGACTCCGGTCAACACCCCTTGGCGTTCGGTAATCATCACAGACGATGCCCGCGACATCCTCGCCTCACGCCTCATCTACAACCTCAACGACCCGACAAAGTATGAGGATACCTCTTGGATCAAACCGGTGAAATATATCGGTGTGTGGTGGGAGATGATCACAGGCGCAGGCTCATGGAACTATACCGACGATGTCTACTCCGTGAAACTCGGCGAGACAGACTACACCAAGACAAAGCCAAACGGCCGTCACAGCGCCAACACCGAAAAGGTGAAACGATATATCGACTTCGCGGCCGAACACGGTTTTGACCAAGTGCTCGTAGAAGGCTGGAACGAAGGCTGGGAGGACTGGTTCGGACAGTCGAAGGACTATGTGTTTGACTTCGTGACACCCTATCCCGACTTCGACCTCAAGGGTCTGAACGAATACGCCCATTCAAAAGGCGTGAAACTGATGATGCACCACGAGACCTCCGGCTCTGTCCGCAACTACGAGCGCCATATGGAAAAAGCCTATCAGCTCATGAACGACTACGGTTATAATGCGGTGAAGAGCGGCTATGTCGGCAACATGATTCCACGCGGAGAATATCACTACTCACAGTGGCTCAACAACCATTACCTCCATGCCGTGAAGGAAGCTGCAAAACACAAAATCATGGTCAACGCCCATGAGGCCAGCCGTCCGACCGGTCTCGCCCGCACCTACCCCAACCTCATCGGCAACGAAAGCGCGCGCGGCACGGAATATCAGGCAATGGGCGGCAACGACAAAACACACACCTCGATACTCCCCTTCACACGCCTTCAGGGTGGCCCGATGGACTACACTCCCGGAATCTTCGAATTCGACCTGTCGACCTTCACTCCGGGCAACAATTCCAAAATCGCTTCGACCATTCCCGGACAGCTCGCACTCTATGTCACCATGTACAGCCCCCTCCAAATGGCCGCAGACCTTCCCGAGCATTACGAAAAGCATCTCGATGCTTTCCAGTTCATCAAGGATGTTCCCGTCGAGTGGGAACGCTCGGTCTATCTCGAAGCCGAACCGATGGACTATGTGACAGTGGCCCGCAAGGACAAGAACTCCGACGAATGGTATGTCGGCTCAACAGCCGGAACTTCTGACCGAAAGAGCGAGATAGCACTTTCATTCCTTGATCCGGGACGAAAATACGAGGCAACCATCTATGCCGAAGCACCCGATGCAAACACGGTCGACGGACAGACACGCTACACAATCACCAAGAAGACCGTGACTTCGAAATCAAAACTAAGCATCCACGAACTTGCCGGAGGAGGCTATGCGATTTCAATAAAACCGCTTTCATAAGAGATGAAGCCCGACCGTTCTCAATACAATTTATTTATGAATCCAATATAGTCATAACAGCCTGCATCAACGACAGCCTGAAAGAGACATCTGAAATTCCGGCCGTTGCGGATGCGGGCTTTTTCTCTCCATCTCCGCTGATTAACGAATTTCATCACTAAATACTATACAAAAAATAATGCAAACGATTCCGACATTAGTAACTATAAGTTAACCATAACTAATCAAACTGTAAAATGCGAAAATCTTTACTTATCCTCTCGTTTGTTGGCTTGATAGGAAGCTCAGTGGACGCACGCACTCTTACACCGGCCGAGGCTCTCGCAAGGGCGCTCGACAACGGTAAAACATCAGCAACCCACCGCGCTCCGCTACGCAAGTCACCGATCCTGACCGTAGGCGAACAGAATTCGCCTTCGCTCTATGTTTTCGACCAAGGCAGCGAAGGCTACCTCGTGGTATCGGCCGACGACGTTGCCGCACCCGTGCTCGGATACAGCACGACCGGCTCTATCGACCCCGACAACATGCCTGACAACCTGCGCTGGTGGCTCAATCAGTATAAAACCGAAATCGAAGCCGCGACAAAAAACGGCACACCGGCCTATTCGCAGTACAGCGACGGAGACCGTGCTCCTATCGAGCCACTTTTAAAGGCCCGCTGGGATCAGAGCGAACCCTACAACAACGACTGCCCTCAGCTTGCCGGCAACTACACAGTGACAGGCTGCGTGGCCACCGCAATGGCTCAAGTGATGAACTATCATGAATGGCCGGCATCGTTCAACGCTGACTTCTCATATACATGGGCAACAGCCCAAAGCCAGCTTGTCTGGAAAGAAGACAACGTAACTTTCGATTGGGCAAACATGCTTGATGTCTACACCCGCGGACAATACGACACCACTCAGGCAGCCGCAGTGGCAAAACTGATGAAAGCATGCGGATACTCGGTCAACATGAACTATGACATCGCGCAACGCGGAGGCTCAGGCGCGCCATCAATCAGCATACCTCTCGCCCTTGTCAACTCATTCGGCTACGACAAAGACGCACACATCGAATTCCGCTCTTTCTACGGACTTGATGAATGGGAGACAATCATCTACAACAATCTTAAAGAATGCGGCCCTGTCATCTATTCAGGCGCTAACGGAAGCGGAGCAGGACACTGTTTTGTCTGCGACGGCTACCAGTCTGACGGATATTTCCATTTCAACTGGGGCTGGGGCGGCGTAAGCGACGGCTATTTCCGTCTCACAGCCCTCGACCCTTCGTCGCAGGGCATAGGAGGCAGCACTGACGGCTATAACATCGGTCAGGACATTGTGGTCGGCATCAGAAAGCCGTCGTCTGACTCCAATAGCAGCTACATTGTCTGCGAAGGCCAGTTCAGCGCAGAAGTCACATCGAATAACGTGCTTAGCATCTCCGGCCCGTTCTATAATTTCTCTGCCGTCGAATTTATCGGCCAGCTCGGACTCCAATTAACTGATAATGACGGAAAAGCCATAGAGGAACTCTTTCTGCCTCTTGACACAATAAGTCCATATTCAGGTTATGGCGGATTCTCTATCGAACTTACATTGAAGGCCGGCGACTATCGCCTATATCCGGTCTACAAGCCATACAAAGGCCAGTCTGAAATAATGCCGACCCCCGCCGACCATCCGGGCTACATAGCCCTCCACAGCAATGGTGTTGTAATAACTGCTGAAGTACCCGAAGTTGGAGCATACGCAGTCGAAGATCTTAAATTCGAGACTCCACTCTATCAAGGTTATGGATTCGTGGTCACAGGCAATGCTCTGTGGACAGGACCTCTGAGCGTTTCGCAAACCATTTTCGGTGTACTTCTCACAGGCACAACATCCGAGACAACCGTCGCAATCGGCGAACAAATGGCACAGGAATTCTCCCCCAACAGTGTCGCAAGCCCGTTTGAATATCAGAGCTCATGGATTCAGACAACCCCTGATTACTCTACAGGCATCCCGGAAGGATCTTACTATTTCGCTATGGCCATCGCTGACAACAATAGCCCCAACGGCATCAGACTGATCTGCGAACCTATTCAGGTCTCCATGCTCGCAAATCCCGGCAAGCCGGTGATTTCAAGCCCGATATGGAGCATCGCAAACGCCACCTCCGTCACCCCCGACAATATCAAGGTTTCTATGGTAGTTGCGTGCAGCTCAGGATATTTCTTCAATCGGATTCCTGTCTATGTGCTCGGCCCGATTCTCCCCGGAGTCACCACCTATACACCTGCGGTATTCTATTCCGACCGCATATCTCTTACAGCCGGAAAGAAAGAGATTGTCGACTTCACCATCCAGATGCCTAACGCTCTTCCCGGAGAGACGTATCAGGCATTCCTTGTAAACCCTGTCGACAACAAGGAACTTTCCGCCAACCGTATCAATTTCACTATCAGTAACCAGACCGGCATTTCCGACATCATGACCGACACACCGCGCGGTGTGAGCGCAAGCCCCAACCCCGCCTATGACTATACGGTCATTACAGCCGGCAGCGAAATCACACGCATCGACATTGCCTCTCTTTCAGGAAGCTATGTTTCGGTTCCTGTCGAAATTGACGGTTCAAGCGCCCGTATCGATGTGACAGGACTTGCCACCGGTCTCTACATAGCCCGCGTGGCGACTGCCAACGGTGTCGAATCAGTCAAGATTATCAAGAAATAATATGTCAGGCCATTCAATCATACCGGCAATCATACTTCTCTCCACCGCAGCCGGATGTTCCACCTCAAAAACCGCCGTCCCCGTGTCCCCGTCCGATGGGGGCACGGCCGTCGGGTGGAGCCACAGGCATGAAGTGGAAAAAACCGACACCACCACAACAATCCTTGTGCCCGGACAAATCAATCCCGGCGGGATACGCGGCGGACGGCCATCAACTGAAATTCCGAAAGTCAGAATCTATAAGACCAACGGAAACTATGCCGCCAATGTCCCTGTGACGCTCGATGCTTCACGCACGAAGCTCATATCGTTCCCTGCCCCCTCCGACCTGCAAGGATGTGAACCCGTTGAGCTTGACAACGGATTCTTGCTTGACCGTCGCGGAGTTGGACCGGCAACGGCCTTCACGCGTTGGACATATAAGGAATACTCCGCCCTTCCCTCCACACCCGCGACAGAGGAGATAATGGACAATCTTATTCCCGGCGCAGCCGTGACGGAACTCTATGAAATGCCGTTTACAATCGGCACTCCCGATGCCGTCGAGCGATGCAACAGACTAATCGCCGAAGGGCTTTCAGGATGCACGCCATTGCTTCAGGCCGTACAGCTAAAATAGAATCCGGCGACCAGGGCCAGCGCATGAAATTTTGAAATATTAGGTTAATATTTATGTTTATAAAGCAATAAGTTCTAATATTAGTGTGTATTTTACTGAAAATAGTTATATTAGCATTATGCAAATAGAAATTTTCAGTAAAGTAAAAGATCCCAGAGTGCTTGGAAAGGTCAGGCACGAGTTGGAAGATGTCCTGCGTATAGCCCTAATCGGTGTGCTGTGTTCATGCGATGATTACGACGAAATATCCGACTTGATAGAGGACAACGCGGAAGAGTTCAAGAGTATGGGATTCCTCAAATTATCCAATGGAGTATCCTCCGGGGATACCATACGCCGTGTTGTCGAGGCTGTCAATCCGGAGCAGATGCGTGCATCTTTAGCTATATGTAGAGACAATATTGTATCATCGCTTAAAGGCTGTCATGTAATCATAGACGGCAAAAAACTTCGGGGAGAGAATCCGACAAGTCGGGGGTGCAATGGGTTGTATATCCTGAATGCAATGGTCTCCGGTTACGAAATATGCGTGGCAGAGGAGCGTGTTGATGATAAGACCAATGAGCTGACTGTCCTACCGGCCGTGATTGCCTCGCTATGTATTGTCGGGGCTGTAGTATCGTTGGATGCTATGGGCACTCACCGCAATATCGCACAGCAGATCATTATGCAGGATGGTGATTATCTTATGGCATTGAAGGATAACCAGCCTATTCTTAAAGACCTGATTGAGACCTTATTCAAAGTTGCATCTCCGCTGTCGGTGTTTACTACCGAAGAAAAGGGTCATGGCCGTGAAGAAAAACGAACGTGTTCCGTCCTTGACACTGCGCTTTTGGAATAGGAAGGAATGTATGGGCAATGGCCAGGCCTGAAACGCATCGTAAAGATGGAGAGGGAACGCTTATGTAACGGCATTAAGTCCAGGGAGACGATATATTACCTCAGCAGTGAAGAGCGTAACGATGCATCATATTTTGCCGAACGTATCCGCGCTCACTGGGGCATAGAAAATAAACTGCATTGGCATCTTGATGTGACCTTCAAGGAAGATCAATCCAGAGTGAGGTCTAAGAACGGGGCTGTGAATCTATCATCAATCCGTAAATATGCTATGGAATTACTCAAGAAGCAGACTGACAAACTGAGTCTAAAACGCAGACGTAAGAAATGCATGCGTGATCTCAACTATCTCGCTAAGGTTATGAACGAAAGTTAAATTTCATGCGCTGGCCCTGTCCGGCGGCAGCAACAAAAAACACGGGTAGCGGTTGAATGCTATCCGTGTTTTTTATATGTATGCCTATTGATTTTCAATAATGGAACGAAGATCCTCCGAGGAATTCACGTAGCAGCGAATTCGGCGGGATGAGCGTCGAAGGAATTGGCGAGAAATAGCCCAGAAACTTCCGCAGACGGTAGGCTTCGGCATATTCAGGCACATCTCTCGGCACACTTCTCAACACCTTATCATTATCAGCCTCGTCGCGCATGACTCCAAGCTCAAAGAGCAGTGAGGAGTTGAACATGGAATCGGCATTTTCCTGATAAGGGAAAATCCACTTTTCCTCACCTCTGCGCACACTCGGCCAGCGGCGTATTGTCTCAAGAGCATTCGTCCCGCGATACTTGTAATCCCTGATAATCCGTCGCAGCAGACGGTTGTCGGTAGTCGACACCCAATTGTGGTCATCAATGGCAAGCGTCGTCAGCGCCGAGACATAAATCCGGTATTTCATAGCCGGGTCGACATCGCGTGTCAGTTCGGGATTAAGGCCGTGGATACCCTCTATGAGCAATATGGAAGTCGAATCAAGTTTTATGACCTCCTTGCGATACTCCCTCTCGCCACGTTCGAAATTGTAATATGGCAGTTCCACTTCCTCGCCTTTTATCAATTTGTTGAGATGCTCATTGAACAATTCGAGGTCAAGTGCGAAGAGTGACTCATAGTCATAGTCGCCGCTCTCGTCGAGAGGCGTATGATGGCGGTCAACGAAATAATTGTCAAGAGAAATCATCACCGGCTTCAACAGATTTGTGAGTAACTGCACCGCCAGACGTTTTGTGAATGTAGTCTTGCCCGACGACGAAGGGCCTGCAATCAGAACCACCCTCGCGCCTCCATCGTGATAGCGCTCTGTAATCTTGTCGGCGATAGCGCCGATGTATTTCGTATGGAGAGCCTCGGCCACATTTATCATCATGGCGCAGCCGCTGCCGGCGGCAACTTCATTCACATCACCGGCATCGCGGATGCCTATGATATGGTTGAACTCAAGATAATCCGTAAAAGCCCTGTAGAGTTTCGGCTGGGAGAGCGGAATGGCCGGACGGGATGGATCGGCCAGATCCGGCCCGAGCAGCAGCAGTCCTTCCTCGTAGGGCACAAGATCGAAAACCCCGAGCATACCTGTCCGCGGAACAAGATTGCCGTTATAAGTATCACAAAGACCGTCGAGTCTATAATATACCGTATACAGCTCATTGAGAGTCTCAAGCAGCTTGACTTTATCATGAAGTCCCTGCCCTTTCATTATCTCGATGACATCTTTGGTAAGACGCTCCTTGCGCTCAAAAGGCAAATCGCGCTCGACAAGATCGCGCATTCCTTCCTTCAGGCGGCCACACACCTCGCTGTCGACATCCATGCCCTTCAGCCGGCAATAGTAACCACGCGAAACCGAATGGCTTATGACAAGCCTGACACCCGGATAGAGGGAAGCCACCGTGCGGTAGAGCATCATACACAGCGAACGGATGTAGCAACGATGACCCGACGGGGAGTCAACCGGCAGAAATTCGATCATTTTCGGAGTGAAGACAGGAAACGAAAGGTCTTCTGCCTTGTTGTTGACACGTGCGCAGACCGGCACAAATGGAATACGCGTTCTGATACCCTCGTATATATCACTTAAAGTCATTCCGCCGTTGACAGGCAGATATTCGCCGATATTGGCGCAGTAAACTTTCAGCTGATTGCTCATGATGCGATGAATTTATTTTCCTCAAAGTTAACTCCGCTTTTGTTTAAATTTTGTAAACATTATTTTCCAATGAGTTAACTTACGTTAATTTAAGTCTTTTCTATGAATTTAACGGAAATAACCGCGATATTGTTCAGCATTCCCGAATGGGTCGTGCTAAAATTCCAATCAGGTCACGACCACAGATAAATCCTGCATCTACAAGCGCATTATTGCTTATCTTTTCAGGTTTAATTTGCCGATAGTTTGCCGATATTTCGTAACTTTGCACATCTTTTGCCATCACACTCGGCGGTGCGGACGGCAAATCAAAGGTTAACCGAATATTCCAACCATTGTCATGAATATATCATATAACTGGCTTAAGAAATATCTTGACTTCAATCTCAGCCCCGACGAGCTCGCGGCCGCACTCACCTCAATCGGTCTTGAAACCGGCTCGGTCGAGGAGGTTGAATCAATCCGCGGTGGCCTCCGCGGCATCGTAATCGGCAAGGTTCTCACCTGTGTCGAACATCCCAACAGCGACCATCTCCACATCACCACTGTAGACCTCGGCGACGGTGCGGAAACACAGATTGTCTGCGGCGCGCCTAACGTGGCTGCCGGACAGAC
>ULVX01028332.1_pt1 | contig 12284 bp, 9 predicted proteins | sample 1959811 | NCBI WGS metagenome assembly ULVX01 (sample SAMEA4835797, study PRJEB28245) | human gut metagenome | biome: gut microbiome; material: fecal sample | place: Denmark | collected 2008
AATCACGGTTGCAACTTATCAGGCATTGCACAGTGCCATGACAAGATTTCAGGGAATGCAGGAAGATGCAGGTGAGGAGAGTGGCACAGGCACAGACGAGTGCCTGACAGAAAACGAGACAGAGGAAGTAGATTACAGCGGTTTTGATCTGGTTGCGGCGATGAAAGAGGCAGGGATCGAAGTGCTCTGTCTGGATGAATGCCACCATCTGCGAAGTGAATGGTGGAAAGCATTAGAAGAATTCAAAAAACAGGTGGATAACCTTAAAATCATCGCTTTGACAGCAACACCGCCGTATGATTCCACACCGGCTATGTGGACGCGGTACATGAATATGTGTGGAGAGATCGATGAGGAGATCACGATACCGGAACTTGTAAAAGAGGGAAGTCTCTGTCCGCATCAGGATTATGTTTACTTCAATTATCCGACAAAAGAGGAGGAGCAGGAAGTCAGACGTTTTGAAGAACGCAGTAAAGCAATGACAGAGAAGCTTATGCAGGATACACAGTTTTTCACATATGTGAGAAGCCATAAGGGGCTGAGTGGACAGCTATCGGATGACCTGTTGCTGGATAATCCTGCATATCTGGCATCGCTGTTGATTTATTTACAGAGCAAAAATGTTGCATTTCCGTCCAGGCTTCAGAGGCTGCTCGGGGCAAAAAAATTACCTTCCATGAATGTACAGTGGATGGAACGTCTGTTACAGGGATTTTTGTATGATGATGTGGATTCTTACCTTTGTGACAAGGTATATCGTGAATTGTTAATTGCAGATTTAAAATCCAGTGGTCTGATAGAAAAGAAAAAAGTCGTCATGACGAAAAGTGCAGCAGTGGAAAAAATGCTCACAAATTCTCTTGGAAAATGTAACAGTATCCGAGATATTGTGTTCCATGAGTATGAGACATCCGGTCAGAATTTAAGGCTGCTGGTTTTGACGGATTACATCCGGAAAGAATATGAAAAAGCAATTGGAAATACAGAATATGACGTAAACTCGCTTGGAGTGCTTCCGTTTTTTGAAATGCTCCGGCGTGAAAATGAAAAGAAAAACAAACAAATTCGTTTTGGAGTGCTTTGCGGGACGATCGTGATCATTCCGGCGGAGGCAAAAGAGGCGTTAGAGCAGGAGATCGGAACGAGTGGAAAAGTCACATTCAGCAGGATCGGAAATCTTCCTGAGACAGATTATCTTAAGGTGACGGCTGTTGGAAATGCACATTTTCTGACAGGGGCGGTAACCAATGTCTTCTCAAAAGGCTATATGCAGGTGCTGGTTGGCACAAAATCGCTGCTTGGGGAGGGATGGAATTCTCCTTGCATCAATTCCCTGATCCTTGCAAGCTTTGTCGGTTCATTTATGTTAAGTAATCAGATGCGTGGGCGCGCTATCCGTGTGATGAAGGAACAGCCGGAAAAAACAAGTAACATCTGGCATTTAGTATGCCTGAGACCGTGGGATGAGGTGCTGAAGGCAGACGACAATCAGATCAGCGAGGATTACAGTATGCTGGAACGAAGGATGGAACATTTTCTAGGTCTGCATTACACGGAAAATACGATCGAAAATGGAATAAAACGGCTGTCAATTATTAAAACTCCATTTAATAAAACAAATATTGACAGGATTAACAGACAAATGCTGAAAATGTCGGGACAGCGCGATATGCTAAAAAAACGTTGGGACAGTGCGCTTGCAATCTATGACAAAATGGATATTGTGGATGAGACAGAGGTGAAAGACAAGTTTGTGACGAGTGTTGTTTTCTGGGATGCGATTCTCACAATGATCCTGTCAGCAATTTTATTCCTGATCGGGGCAATTGGGGCAGGTGTCGTGGCGGGAGCGTCCCGAAATGGACATTTAGCCGGAATCTGCTATTTCTTCATTGTTGTCGGACTGACTGGAATCATGATACGTTTTCCGAAAATTTTCATGCTGTGGAGTCCGTTAAAAAGATTAAAGGCATTTGGAAATGGAATCCGTAAAGCGCTGGAGGAGCAGCAGCTTCTGGAAGAAACACACTGCAAAGTAGTGGCAGAATCGCCGGGACCGGATAACCATATCATTTATCTGTCCGGTGGAAGCGGCAGGGATAAAGCGTTGTTTGCGCAGTGTGTCAATGAGTTTTTTGATGTGATCGACAACCAGCGTTACATACTTGTGAAAAAGAAGGGTCGGAAAGGACTGAACGGTTTCTATGCCATTCCAAATTGCTTTTCGAAAAAGAAGGAGGATGCGGAATGTTTCGCAAAATGCATGCATCCGTATATTGGAGGCTATGACTGTGTGTATACAAGAAATGAAAAAGGAAGGGAACTTCTGTTAGAAGGCAGGGTAAAGGCACTTGCCAATCGGGAGGAGCGTTGTATTTCCCATAAAAAAGTAAAAGGGGCATTGGAGTAAGATGACGCAGGACAAACTCCGGTCAGGAGTTTGTCTTACTGAAAAATGCAACGCAGATTCCGCCGGGACCCGTATGGGTTCCGATTGTGCTTCCAATGGAACTGATAGGCAGTTCTTCCACATAAGATTTCCAGAGATCGGTGTTATCTTCTATGTATTTTTGCAGAAGGGAATCTTCTAATCCGGTATAACCGAGACAAAGCGGCATGGAGAAATCAATACCATTGCATTTTGCAATTTCCTCCCGGAGCATATTGCAACCGTTTTTTGAGCCGCGAGCTTTTCCAAGAACGGCAACCTCCCCGTCTACAATTGCGATAACCGGCTTAATGGAAAGCAGATTTCCGGCAAGAGCGGCAGTCTTGGAAATGCGTCCGCCGCGTTTTAAATATTCTAAGGTATCTAATAACGCCAGAACGCGGACATCTTTCTTTTTCTGATCCAGAGCTTCTGCAATTCCAGCGGCAGAAACACCGGCATCTCTGAGACGGCAGGCATACATCACAAGAATCTGTTCGCCAAGACATACATTTTCGCTGTCAACGATCGTAATACAATCTTCATAACCATCCAATGCAATATTGGCACTCTGAAAAGTACCGGAAAGCCTGGAGGAAAGTGTGATGACAACTGCTGTGTCTTTTTTTTCTTTCACATCTGCATAAAGCTGCTCGAAATCATGTGGCGGAATCTGGCTTGTGGTCGGCATACAGTCACTCTCGATCAGTTTTTCATAAAATTGCTGGTGGCTTAATGTGATGCCATCCAGATATTCTTCCGTACCAAAAATTGTTTTCAAAGGTAAAAAATCAAGTCCTAATTTATCTGCCTGTTCCTTTGTCAGATCAGAGGCAGAGTCTATTATAATTCGTACACTCATCATAATCTCCATTTCAAAAATATTATTTTTGACTTCAAACATTGTGAAATCCGTTCTGAACAATGAAATAGTTTAGCCAGAAAATTTATTTTGTTAAAATGCTTTGAAAATCAAACTATTATAAACAATAGACGAAATGAAATAGAATGTCAATAGTATTTTGATAATCAAACTAAATGGAACGCATTGAATAATTATGAAACAATCCATTCATACTAATCATAAAATTGCTTCGCAAAACAAGGAGGATTTATGAGTTCATTATGGACGGAAAATATAGAAATGCCGGAGTTTCCGACTTTGGAAAAGGACATCCGGACACAGGTTTTGATCATTGGCGGTGGTATGGCGGGTGTTTTGTGCGCCTATTTTTTACAGCAGGCGGGTGTTGATTACTGTCTGTTGGAAAAAGACCGCATCTGTCAGGGCGTGACCGGGCATACAACTGCAAAAATTACGGCGCAGCACGGATTGATTTACGAAAAATCATTACAGTCCATGGGACAGGAGCGTGCAGAACTGTTTCTGAAAGCAAATTTAAGAGCGGTGGAAAATTATAAAAATCTGGGGCGTTTTCTGGACTGTGACATGGAAGAGACAGATTCTTATCTGTATTCTGTCAGGGAGCGTCGGAAGTTAGAGAGTGAAATACAGGCATTGGGCAGTCTTGGATTTCAGGCTGATTATACGGAGGACACGGAGTTACCGTTTGAAGTGGAGGGTGCAATACGGTTTCCGCGGCAGGCGCAGTTCCAGCCACTCAAATTTGCCGCCGGGATCAGCAAAAATCTGAGAATCTATGAACATTCCGAAGTGCGTGAGATGACAGAGTATTTTGCATTGACAGAAAAAGGTTCAGTCGCAGCAGAGAAAATTATCATTGCGACACATTTTCCGTTTATTAATACGAGAGGTTCCTATTATTTAAAGTTATATCAGAATCGTTCTTATGTACTTGCCTGTGCATATGGAAAAAATCTGAAGGGCATGTATCTTGAAGCAGATAATATCGGATTGTCCTTGAGAAATTACGAAGACTATCTGCTGATAGGCGGAGGCGGTCACCGGTCTGGAAAGGAAAAAAGCAACTTGGATTTACTGCGCGATATCGCAAAGGAATATTTCCCAGAAGCAAAGGAACGCTATTTCTGGGCAACACAGGACTGCATGTCTCTGGATAAAAGACCATACATCGGTCCATACAGTAAAAATACACCGGATCTATTTGTGGCAACCGGATTTGGAAAATGGGGGATGACAGGTTCCATGCTGTCAGCAATGATCTTGTCAGACCTCGTACAGGAAAAAAACAATGAATATTCTACTGTTTTTTCACCATCACGCAATATGTTAAAACCACAGTTAATTTCTAATATGGGTCATGCACTTGTGGGGATTGGAAGGATTGGCGGAAAAAGATGCAGTCATATGGGATGTGTCCTTCAGTGGAATAAAGAAGAACAGACATGGGAATGTCCATGTCATGGCTCAAGATTTTCAGCAGATGGGAAGGTGTTGGATAACCCAGCCTGTGATGGACTAAAAAAGAAACATAAAAAATAGGTATTGAGATTCAAAATAAGCAGTGGTATGATACAAAATCGGAATAAAAACAAAGGAGAAAAATCATGAAATATGTAAGACAGCTTTTAATTATTCTGTTCATTTCTTTTTTAGGTGAACTTTTAAAATATATCATACCACTATCCATACCGGCGAGTATTTATGGCATGGTACTTCTTTTCCTTGCATTGGAATTGAAAATTTTAAAGGTATCAGACATCAAAGAAACAAGTAATTTTCTGATCGAGATCATGCCATTGATGTTTGTGCCGGCCGGAGTAGGACTTCTTGATTCGTGGGGAGCTCTGCAGTCAATCTGGATACAGGTGGTTGTCATTACGCTGATCTCAACGGTGATCGTCATGGGAGTTTCCGGAAGCATCACGCAGTTTGTGATCCGTAAAGGAAAGAAAAAGGAGGAGTAAGAACATGAAATCATTTTTGACAGATTCCGTTTTCTTAGGGGTTGTAGTCAGTCTGTTGACCTATGAGTTTGGTTTATGGTTTAAAAAGAAAGTAAAAATCGCAATATTTAATCCACTTTTAATTTCCGTAATTGCAGTTATGGTATTTCTGGTGGTGTTTCATATAGATTATGCAGATTATCAGGAAGGAGCAAAATACATAAGCTATCTGTTGACGCCGGCGACTGTCTGTCTGGCAGTTCCTCTGTATGAACAGTTTGAGTTACTCAGGAAAAATCTGAAAGCCGTCATAGCAGGAATCATTTCCGGGGTATTTACCAGCATGACATGTATTCTGGTTCTGGCTTTGCTTTTTCGTTTCGATCATCAGCAGTATGTTACATTACTTCCAAAATCTATCACAACAGCGATCGGAATGGGAGTTTCTGAGGAACTTGGTGGCTATGTGACAATTACTGTTGCGGTCATTATCATCACAGGAATTTTTGGATACATAACAGCGGATGCGGTATTAAAACTTTTTCATATTGAAGAACCTATCGCAAAAGGGATCGCAATTGGTTCTGCCTCCCATGCTGTAGGAACTGCAAAAGCGATGGAACTCGGCGAGATAGAGGGGGCAATGAGCAGCCTTTCCATTGCGGTTTCCGGTATTCTGACTGTTGTTGCCGCTATGGTTTATGCTAATTTGTTATAAAATTAAATTTGCTGTCTGTCTGTGACTATGTCAGATATATTTCTCCAAAAACAGGGAAAATGTGCAAGGATTATGGAAAAATTTACAAAAAAATTTATTCGATGCAATAAAAACATCTATTTGTGCATTAATAGAGTGAAAGGAGTGAAATGATGATACTTTTTGCCTTGACGTCGGACATTAAGCAATCAACAGACTATGCAGATTTGGACAGTCTGCTTTACGGCATTTCCAACGGTGACAAGAAGTGCCTGGAGCAGCTGTATCAGGTTACGCACACATCTGTTTACAGTTTTGCCCTTTCGGTTTTGAAAAACCACCACGATGCAGAGGATGTTCTCCATGACTGTTACGTTGCCGTATGGAATGGAGCAGAAAGCTATGTTTCCCGGGGAAAACCGATGGCATGGATTATAACCATTGCAAAAAATCTGTGTTTGCAGCGGATGAGGGAGCGCAAGAAAGCGGAATGTACATCGCAGGAAGGCTGGGAACTTGCTATCCCGGATACTGATATGCTCACAATGGAGGACAGAAGTATTCTCGTCACCTGCATGGAACAATTGTCCGATGAGGAACGGCAGATAGTGATGCTTCATGCGGCGGTCGGATTTAAACACAGGGAAATTGCCAGGATTATGGAACTTCCGCTGTCGACGGTACTTTCAAAATATGCACGAGCCTTAAAAAGGCTGAAACAATATTTGCAATAGGAGGTGGCAGCAATGACAAATGACGAATTGAATGAGAAGATCCGGCAGGCATGTACTCACGCAGCACCGGATGTGTTGGATGCTGTTCTTTCCGACTGCAATGAGCAGAAAGGACGAGTGATATTGATGACGACAGAAAACAAGAAAAAAACATGGGCAGTTCGAATGGCAGGTTTGGCTGCCGGTTTGTGCCTGATCCTTGGAGGTGGATTGGGAGTCAGGAATTATCAGGTCAATCATACGGTAGATGCTACGGTTTCGCTGGACGTAAACCCGAGCGTGGAGATTAAGATCAATCAGAAGGAACGTATATTGGATGTGATTCCGCTGAACGAGGATGGCAGAACCATTGTCGGTGACATGGATTTCTCAGGCAGCAGTCTTGATGTTGCAGTGAATGCCATAATCGGTTCGATGCTTCAAAACGGCTATCTCAATGAGCTGGCCAATTCCGTTTTGATCAGTGTGGACAATAATGATCCGGTTCGGGGCATGGCATTGCAGGAACGGCTGGCGGACGAAGTCAATAAACTGCTTCAGACCGATTCATTCAGAGGGGCTGTATTGAGTCAGACGGTTGTAAAGAGTGATGAGCTCCAGCAGATGGCAGAACAATATGGGATTACGCTCGGAAAGGCACAACTGATTCAGGAGATTCTCGGCAAAAACTCTTTACACACATTTGATGAACTTGCTCCATTGTCCATCAATGAACTGAATATTCTGCTGGGGAAGGAAGGGGCAGAAACCCATGTTGAGGTTGTTGGAACGGCCAGTGAAAAGGGATATATCGGGGAGACAAAGGCCAAAGAGATCGCACTGGCAAAGGCGGGTGTATCTGAGAGCGACCTGACATTTTATACAGTTGGACTGGACACGCATAAGGGAGTCATGGTCTATGATGTAGAATTTATTTCGGGCAGTTACGAATTTGACTGTGAGGTTAACGCAATGACCGGTGAAATCGTAAAATTTGAAAAAGAATACGATGGCGCTGCTGTTTCAAATGTATCGGTTGAAGAGCACGGGGAGCAGTCGGAGCACAGTCAGACGGAAGAAAACCAGGCTGTCAGCAATATTTCACTGGAAAAGGCCAAGGAGATTGCACTGGATCATGCAGGGGTAAAAGCTACAGATGCGACTTTTGTAAAAGCAAAAAGTGACTATGAAGATGGACGTGCTGTTTTTGAGATTGAGTTTGTTGTTTCTTCCGGCAATACCATCAAGGAGTATGATTATGAGATTGCTGCATCTGACGGAAGTATCATAAGCTATGACTACGGCATTGAAGGAGATAGTACACCTACAGCAATACAAGCAGGCAGCAGTCAGAATACAAGTGAAATTTCACTGGAAAAGGCCAAGGAGATTGCTTTATCCCATGCCGGTGTTGCAAGTGCCAATGCTTTTGAGATGGAGGGAAAACTGGATTGGGATGATGGCATGTCTATTTATGAGATTGAATTTAAAGCTGGAGGCTATGAGTACAGCTATGAAGTTGATGCAGCCACAGGATCGATTGTCGAATTCGATAAGGAGTGGGATGATTAAGTGATTCCAATTCGGTAACCAAACCCGCAGAATTTCATAAAATAATCTGAAAATATTTTTATGGAAGAAAATATGTATTGTCAGAATCGAATCAGTTATCGTGTACAGGAAGGAGACTCTCTGTACAAACTTGCAAAACAGTTTCATACAACCGTAACCGAACTTATCCTGCTTAATTCCGGGGTAAACCCATACAATCTTCAGACGGGAATGCGCCTGACGATCTGCCCGGGAGAGGGATATGTGGATGAGAATGAGAGCAAACCATCCGAGGGGAACACGAACAAACCAACTAAGACTCCTGTGGGTGGAATTGTCATTATCCCGGGAACTACGACACAGCCGGGAGGCACAACACGCCCGGGAACTACGACACAGCCGGGAACTGCAACACGCCCGGGAACCACAACGCAGCCGGGAAACAACATGGGCGTGGATCTGCGACAGCGCATGCGCATGGCATGGCTCAATCATATTACACTTGTAAAATTCTATCTCATCAGTTTTTTTGAAAACCTGTCAGGTCAGAATGCGTGGAAAGACGCCGTGTACAAAAATGCAGAGGAGATTCTTGCGATTTTTGCTCAGTATTATCCAGCTTCAGCAATGCAGAGATTCCGCAAACTTTTTATGGAGCATTTGCGTCTGACCGATGAAGTTGCAGCCGGCTTAAAGGCTGATCCGGCTTTTTCGGGAGCAGCTATGGAAAACTGGTATATCAATGCGGAGGAAATCGCATCCTTTTTGAGCAGACAGACACCGGCCTACAACGAGACAGAATTGAGAAAAATGTTCTACGATCATCTCGATATGGAACGCCAGCAGATGGAAGCATATCTGGACGGCGATTATGTGACAGATATCGAAATCTATTTAAGATCACAGCAGAATATGATCGAGCTCGCCGATTTTCTTACAAGTGGACTTCTTGCGCGGTAAATCGTAACAATCATATTATTACTTCTGATTTTAAGTGCCATAATCATAAATTATAAGTGGTTGACATAATCCTGAGCGAGAACACAGAAAAGCCGAAAAACCGCTTTATTTTAAGAAAAATAGTTTGACGAAATTTGCATTTATGATAAGATATAGTCGTTAGTCCTGACCGGGAAAAGAAAAACTGCAATCAGGAAAGTGACGGCTGGCTGTGATCAGCCGGTGATAATAGAGAAACAGAATCGAAGGAGTTTGAAAAAAATGATTAAAGTTGTGAAATTCGGTGGAAGCTCTCTTGCAAGTGCAGAACAGTTTGCAAAGGTTGGTAAGATTATCCATGCAGACAAAGAGAGAAGATATGTAGTGCCTAGTGCACCGGGAAAAAGAAATCCTAAGGACACAAAGGTAACGGATATGCTGTATGCATGTTATGACCTTGTGGAAAAGGATGAAGATTTCCGTGTGATGTTAATGAAAATCAAAGACCGTTATGACACAATTATTAATGGTTTGAACCTAAAACTTTCTTTAGAGGAAGAATTTAAGAAAATCTCCGAGAATTTTAAAAATAAAGCAGGTGTTGATTATGCAGCGTCCCGCGGTGAGTATCTGAATGGTATCATTATGGCAAACTACCTTGGATATGAATTTGTGGATGCGGCAGAAGTGATCTTTTTTGATGAGGATGGCAACTTTATGCCGGAGAAAACAGATAAAGTACTGTCTGAGCGTCTTGCAAAAATAGAGCGTGCGGTCATTCCGGGATTTTACGGCGCAAAAGAGGATGGAACCATCAAAACATTTTCGCGTGGGGGGTCTGATATCACAGGATCTATCGTTTCGCGGGCAGTGCGGGCAACCTGTTATGAGAACTGGACCGATGTCTCAGGATTTTTGATCGCAGATCCAAGGATCATCGACAATCCAAAGCCGATCAAGACGATCACTTACCGTGAACTCCGCGAGCTCTCCTACATGGGAGCCGGCGTACTGCATGAGGATGCGGTATTCCCTGTGCGCAAAGCTGGTATACCGATCAATATCCGTAATACGAATGCACCGGAAGATGAGGGAACATGGATCGTGGAGAGCACCTGCCATCAGTCAAAATATACGATCACCGGTATCGCAGGTAAAAAAGGTTTCGTTTCTGTAAACATTGATAAAGATATGATGAACTCCGAGATTGGATTTGGCAGAAAAGTGTTATCTGCATTTGAAGATAATGGGATTTCATTTGAACATATGCCATCAGGAATTGATACAATGACAATCTTTGTACACCAGCCGGAGTTTGAGGGAAAAGAGCAGGCTGTCATTTCGGCTATCCACAGATATGCACAGCCGGACAGCATTGAGCTGGAGAGCGATCTTGCACTCATTGCAGTTGTTGGCCGTGGTATGAAATCCACACGCGGAACAGCAGGAAGAATTTTCTCTGCATTGGCACATGCAAACATCAATGTAAAAATGATCGATCAGGGATCATCTGAGTTAAACATCATTATTGGTGTAAGCAACGCAGATTTTGAGAATGCGATCAAGGCGATTTATGATATTTTTGTTATTACACAGTTATAGGATAGATGAAAAAACAAACTACTTTTCGTAAGACAATTGAAAAAGTATGGAAGAATAGGGCTGCAATCGTTATCGCAATTGCAGCCACTGTTTTTATGTGCGGATTGACGGCGCTGGAGTTTGTGGCGCTTCGGATGGAATGGAATCTTCCGGTGCTTGCGTATGTGACAGGTGACTCTGACAGCTATATTTTTGAGGAATACAGAAGTGATGAGATGAAGCTGGATGGCAGCACAGAAAACGTATTGCTAGAAGAGGATATGCGGCAGGGGGAAAGCCAGAGCGAAAATTCCGGGAAAGATATCACACAGGGTGAAAGCCAGAGTGAGGATGATATTGTGCCAGGAGAAGGAAAGAACGAGAATGTTCGGCAGGAAGATACAGTGCAGGGCGAAAATCAGCAGGAAAAAGATTCGCAGCAGTCTGCTTCAGATGAAGCGGAATTTCCATATTACATAAAAGTAAATCGCAGACAAAACTGTATTACCGTATATACTTCAGACGAAAACGGCGAATATACGGTTCCGTATAAGGCAATGATCTGTTCCACAGGATTGTACAATGCAACACCGCGCGGCACATTTCATTTATCAACCAAATATCTATGGCGGGAACTGTACGGAAAAGTATATGGTCAGTATGCAACCCGGATCACAGGAGGCGTTTTGTTTCATTCGGTTCCATACTATAAAAAATCAAAAAGTGCTCTGTGCACAGAAAAATATAATAAACTTGGACAGCAGGCATCTATGGGATGTGTGCGGCTTACGGTGGAAGATGCAAAATGGATCGCAGATAACTGTCCATCGGGAACAACCGTGGAAATTTATGAGGATGATGATCCGGGACCACTGGGAAAACCTGAGGCAGCACATATTGATACTGACAGTCCGAATAAGGGCTGGGATCCGACAGATCCGGACGTAGCGAATCCATGGCACCAGCTGTCAGATGATGAATAAAAATAAACATGAAAAAGGCGACATCGAAATTTTTTTTCTTTCAATGCCGCCTTTTAAACTATTTCGTCCATGGGACTATACCTCGCTATTCTTTTTTCTACTGTTCGTTCTGTTTGCCGCTTCATTTTGAAATTTCTAAACAATTTTTCTTATTGCCTATCATTTCTTTTATGAAACTCTCAAACAACTCTTTTGGACTTCTTCGCTTTTCTCTTCAATCTCTGAACCTGTTTTCTTATGACATTTGGAATTGTATCATATAAGAATGTTTCTGATCTGATACTAATTCAGGATTCCTTTCTTAGGATCGTCATGTTTTCATTTCATCTTTTGAAGGTAAAACCGAATGCAATTACTGTTTTGGTGGACTGTACCTCGATTCTTTTAAAATTCTTTTGGGTAAATCGTTATGTTTCTGGCGGTCCGTACCTCCTGTCTTTCATATTCTATTAGGTATTTCGTTACGTTTCTGGTGGACTGTACCTCCTTTATTTTTTTCTCTCTTGTTTTTTGTTAATTTAGTTATAACAGATAAAAGAGAAAATGTCAATAATAAAATT
>ULVX01044119.1_pt1 | contig 12117 bp, 8 predicted proteins | sample 1959811 | NCBI WGS metagenome assembly ULVX01 (sample SAMEA4835797, study PRJEB28245) | human gut metagenome | biome: gut microbiome; material: fecal sample | place: Denmark | collected 2008
AGGATTCTCTTGCCGAATATGGGATATTGTGTCCCATTACGGCGGTGAACGGTGAAGCCATCATAGCATCGGGCGGTCATCTGACCGATTTGGACGGCAACGATATTGCCGATGAACATGCAAAGGATTATTACGCTGTTTTGGACGGTCAGCACCGTCTGAAAGCCTACCTTGAATTAGGCTTGCCGCTTGAAGATTTAGTAGTCATTGAACCGCTGAATAAAAAGATTGCCATTGCATTACTCATTGCCGAAATGAACATTTGCACGAAAACGTGGAAAGGTTCCGACTACATGGCAGCCCCCGCAATGGCCATTAAGGAAACAAATGCGGCCTTTGATTTTGCTATGGAATTGCAACGACGCAATTTCCCGCTTTCGACAATCTCGCTTTGGGCGTGTGGCAACAACAAACTCAAAGCCAAAGATTTGGTGGCAAGTCTTAAAACCCGTGAAATGCCCCAATGTCTGCAAGAGGCTGACGGGTGGTGTGCCAAGAGCCGCAAATGGTTTGAAGCGGCAAGTGAAAAATTCACGGCTAAATTCCTCGCTAAAAAGTATTTGATTTCATTCATCCAAGACGGTTACAATGTAGCCGAAGATGCTGCGGCCTACACGCTTGAAATAGAGGAGAAATTAAAAAAACTTGCCCAATGGCAGGCGGATAAAATCCAAAATGCCCGCAAAACCTCTACGCAGACACAAGAACAAGTAATCCTTGATCTGTTACGGGAACATCTTTAATTGTTCGGTCGTTTAGCCGAACCGAAAAGGGGACGATTGCCATTATAGCAATCGCCCTCTTTTTTCATTCCGTTATCGGGATCTCGTATTCTTCGACGGGCATAGCTTTGAAAAATTCGTCGAACGTGTAGCGCAAATTCATCGGCTGGGCTGAATAGGGATTATCCTTGTCGGTTCGTAAGGACGGAACGATAATTTGTTTACGCTCCATGTCGCCTTTGAACGTATCGGGCAAAAGGTAGGTTCCGCCGTTTCGGTGCTTTTTAATCAGCACGTAACGTGTCATGCCGTTCTTAAAGACTATTTCCAAAATGCCACGCATGGCAGAGAGGGAATGATAGACGGCCTTTTGCAATTTTTCCTTGTATAAGGCCGACTGCTCCATCTTGCTAAAATCTTTCTGCTCCACGTTCCGTTTTATTTCGGCATCGTTTTCGGCTATCTGTCCGTTCAGTTCGGAAATTTCCTGCTCGGTTTGCTTGATTTGTTTGCAAAGCACATTATAATCGGTTTCCAATTCATTAATAAGGTCATCATTATTCAGTTTCTTGATTTTGGCAATCAACGATGCCGATTGCGTTTTCAGTTCATCGACGCTATTGACTTTTCGGGTGATTGTTTCCCGAATCTGCTTGTTTATCCCCTGCAATTCATTTGCCCGCTGGGTATTGAAACGCTTGTATTCCTCGGTGTGCAAGGTTTCCTTTACACAAGTCCAAACGGACGATAGGATATAAGCGCATTTGACGCCGTAATTTTCGCATTTCTGTTTGTCGTTATAAGCACTTGAACAACGATAGATTAGATAGCTGTTGTGGTTGGGTTTCATGTAAAGACCGCATCCACACGGGCAAAACAGCAAACCTTTCAGCGGATTATAGTATTTCGGAGCATTGCTTTGAAACAGGCTGTTTTCACGCATCTGTTTGTTGGCCTTGTCGAAATCTTCGGGCGTGATGATTTGCAGTTCGGGAATTTGGCCGTACAATTTTCCCCGTCGGTATATCTCCCCTTTGTATTTGGGATTGCGGATAATGCGGCAGATGCCCGAATAAGAGAGTTTGTAAGGGTATAATTTATTGTAAACCCTTACAGTCTGCCGTATCGTATTGCCGTCGATTAGCTGCTGAAAAAGGTATTTTACCGCTTCGGCTTCTTTGGCATCGACGACAAGCAGGTTTTTAGGCGTTTGGTTCAGTTTGTAATCGGGATTGTGAATGACTTTGTAGCCGAAAGGAACCGTACCGCCTGCAAACATATTGCTAAACTCGGCCAGTTTGGAGCGTAAACCCGTCTGCATCCGACCTGCAATCTTGTAGCGTTCGTCGGCACTTGCTTTGGCTTCTACTGACAGCGTAATGATGTCGTAAAGGGATAAAATAGTTCCAGCCTTATAAATGCGGTCTTGCTTATCCAAAAACAGAATATCGACACCTTGTTTCAAAAGTTCGTTTATCGTTGAAAGAACGGATAAAATATCATCTTCACGCGATAAACGGGAGAGTTCCGACACGATAATCATATCGGCGACCGCATCGTCCACATCTAAAAGTTCATTTAGACTTTTCCTGTCCTTTCTGGCTCCCGAAATTTTCTCTTGAATGATTTTGATTAGATGATAATTTCGGTCGCTACAATAGGCCGTAATAAGTTCAATTTGACGGGTAATGTCTTGTGCCTCCGTCGAAACACGGGCGTAACCGACTACTCTTTTCGATTTTTCCATAACGCTGTCAATCAATCTTTAGCGCAAATTTAACGTTTTTTTTGTTAATCTGCGACAAAATTGATTACTATATGTACAAAGATGCGATGGAGGCCAATTCGCCCGTCGTGCGGGAGAACTGTTGGGAGTGGTACACCTCGGTCGTGAAGACCCGTATGCACAACTTCTCCGGCGAGTTGATCGTCTTCACGCGCTGGCACGAGGAGGATTTGATCGGCACGCTCTGCCGCCGGGAGCCTTTCGTCGAGTTCACCGACTGGGCGCAGCTCGATACGCTGCCGCCCGATACCTGGCTCTATTTGAACTTCGAAGCTCTCAAAACGCGTCCTCCGTCGCCGGTCGATCCCCGTGAACCGGGCGAAGCGCTCTGGGAGGAGCTTCACGGCGCGGAATTGCTGCGTGGTAAGCGGCGGCTCGATCCCGTGCGGTTCGAGTGTATGTATCAGGGGCGTCCTTCGGTGCGCGAAGGGCTGCTCTACGGGGATAATTTCCTGACTTACGAGGAGCTGCCCCGCGACATCGTGCGCCGGGCGAACTATACCGATACGGCCGATACGGGCGACGATTACCTCTGTTCGCTCTGTTATGTCGTCGATCCGGACGGGGTGATCTACGTTACCGATGCGGTTTATTCGCGCGAACCGATGGAGATGACCGAAGGACTGGTGGGAACGATGCTCCGCGAGTCGGGTACGCGTGCGGCACTGATCGAGAGTAACAACGGAGGCCGGGGATTTGCCCGCGCGGTGCAGGCTTTAGCGCCGCAGGTTCGTGTGGAGTGGTTTCACCAGTCCGCTAACAAGGAAGCCCGCATCCTCTCGAACGCAGCGACGGTGGTTCATACGGTACGTTTTCCCTGCGACTGGGCGCTGCGCTGGCCCGAATTGTATGCCCATCTGACCACTTACCGCTGGAAATTCCGTGCTAACCGCTGGCACGATGCCGCAGATGTGGTGACGGGCCTCGTCGAACGTGAAATCGCCGGGCGGGACACCCGTATTAAAAGCGTTAAATTTATGTAGGCGATAGATCGCGGTTCGTGTGTATTCGCGATTGAGGTTTGTGTGGTGCGGGAGAGAGAATCCGTTGGTGTGTCGTGGACGTGTTGATCAGTTCTGGTCTGAAATCTCTTTCGGTCCCGGTAGGGAAGGTGTTTTGGGAAGTTGAAAAACATACGAATTGTGCCGGCGACCGTCGGCCCGTCATTGCCTTTGTCACATAACGCTTTGGGTTAAAAGTCTTTGTAAAAATCGATTTTCATATAAAGGATAAGGAGGAGCAGGGCATAGAGCAGCGACCACCGATGATGATCGAGCATGTTTGCTACGGATGTATTTTGTGGTTATTGTATGCTATGACGAAGTACATCGTTGATAAAGAGATTAGTAGGGCGATATTATGGAGCTTGGGGCGTGATTGTCGCTGTAAAGAAAATGAGGCGATGACGAACTAAATCCTGATAAATCCTGGGGGATACACTAAATCGTATAATCAATCACCATGGCAAATATTGCCGAATAGGCGCTCTTTGAATAATTTTTTATATATTTATGTCGAATTGTTTTATTGGACGAACTGTTTTTAGGGGGATTTAATGATTTTCAGCTTATGAGAAGATTTTTATTTTGGTCTTTGTGTTTTTGCCTGCTGTTTCCTGTAGGGTTATCTTCTTGCGATGGCAGCGATTCGGCGGCGGTGATTTTTGGGGGAACGACCGGGAAGCTTACATGGACTTTGACGGAGGATGGTGTCCTGACGATTACCGGGGAGGGACCTATGCCCGATTATAGAGATGGAGGTACTTCGGAAACTCCGCCTTGGTATCCGCATGTGAACAGGATTTCCTCCTTGACGATTGGCGAAGGTGTGACCCGCATCGGAGATTATGCATTTATGTTATGCAGCTTTGTGACGGAAGTTGTTATTCCGGAAAGTGTGACAAGTATGGGAGATTGGGCTTTCTGGCATTGTCAGAGTTTGAAGCGTATCACCTTCCCTGACCGTATGGTGAGGTTCGGTGAATGGGCATTCTACGAGAATGAAAGTCTTCAGAGCGTCTGTATTCCCGAGGGGGTAACGACTATTCCGAGCAGCGCTTTTGCTCGATGTCATAATCTAACGTGTGTTATCATGCCGGGGAGTTTGCAAACTATTTGTGGCGGGGCTTTTTCGCAGTGTCATAAATTGACGGATGTAACTATTCCCGATGGCGTGACGGTGATTGAAACAGGAGCTTTTCCAAGTTATCTTGATATGGCTGTCGTTACCTGTCTGGCCGTTATTCCGCCGGAGCTAGGGAAAGATAATTTCGGCTTTCCTGCTAAAATTCTTTATGTACCTGCCGGCAGTGTGGAGGTGTACAGGAAAAATGCTGTCTGGAGAGAGGCTTTTGAAACGATTGCGGCACTACCCTGATATTCCTGCCTGTGGGCGGGCGGTGCCGAGAACGAAATATCCCCGTACCCTGCAAAAGGGTACGGGGATATTTCGTTCTCGGAGTCGGCTGTTTCTCGAAGGATTATTTTTCCTGTGGGTCTTGCACTATTTCTTCGGCACGGCGGAGCGGATTGACAGGGGCTCCGAAGGTGAAGAGGCGACTTAACTGCACGACAAACCAAAGTTCGGAAGAGCGAATCGTTATCGTAACGCTCTTCCGGACTTTGGCTTTTAATGGCTTGCTTTCGGTCTTTTGTGGCGGTTTGCCCGACAGCATAGGGAACGGGTGGTTCGGTATTAAAGTGCTTGGGGCTGCGGCAAGAAATCTCTCAGTCTGTTCCGATCGAAAAGACGGAGCGGCGGAATCCATGCTGCAGACGACATCATCCTATGGAACGACTTGCGGCTCGGTCGTAAACCAACCGTTTTTCCCTGGCCGGATACGAAAATCGCGGGATTAAAACGGAGCGATAAAACGTTCGGGACGTTTATTTACAACAGTCGCATAATTTGACGGTTTACTCGTTTTCGCTCATCGTTTTCCCGAGCTCCGTGCCGCACGTGAAATCTCCTCTGCGGAGGGGAGAGGCCGCAATCGTAAATGTTCCCTTTGGCGGAGAATAACGACCGTTCCGACCGAAAGGTTTCGGAACCCGAAACATATCCGGAGTAAATCGGATGTAGGGTTCTAATTTATTATTCGTTTTCCGGGCTTTGCGGCCGGTCCGGACTGTTTATGCCGGAAGGTTTTGTATTCCGGCGCTCCCGAAGCATACGCTTACCTTTACCGACCGAGGCGACGTTGCCTCGGTTAAAATCATTTGTATTATGATAATAGGTTATTTACGCGTCAGCACGGGAAAACAGCATCTTGCCAACCAGCAGGATGAGATCCGGCGTTTCGCCGAAAGCAGGAATCTCGTCGTGGACCATTGGGTGACGGAAGTCGTCAGCGGTAAGAAGAGCGAGCGTGATCGCAAACTCGGTGCACTGTTACGCCGTCTTAAGAAAAACGATACGTTGATCGTTACGGAGATTTCGCGCCTGAGCCGAACGCTTACGGACATTATGGCGATTATGGGCAAATGCCTGGAACGGGGAATCAACCTTTATACGACCAAGGAGGGCTATTCGTTCGACAATACGATCAACAGCAAGGTGCTGTGTTTTGCTTTCGGACTCGTCGCGGAGATCGAGCGCAATCTTATTTCGATGCGGACGCGCGAGGCGCTGGCGCTGCGGCGTGCCGAGGGGATGGTCTTGGGTCGTCGTTACGGGAGTTATACCAAACTGAACGTATTGATTGAAAATCGGCAAACCGTTATCGCAATGCTCGACCGGGGAAAGTCCATCGGCGATATTTGCAGGCATTTCGGTCTTTCGCGGGACACGTTTGCCAAATTCAGGGTGAAATACCTGTCGGTCCAAAAAGCGCTGGATAAAAAAGAACGACTTCGAATCAGCCGTTTCAAAAGCAATCGGACCGATGTTTGAACAACTTGCGGGAATTCCGGCGATTTGTGTTCGGAGTTTCCGCCGATTTTGCAGAAGACCGCCGGAGCCGTTTCGATCGCTCTTTCCCGATTTGTCGGTTAATCGTTGGTTAAATCGTTGGTTTATAGCCACAAATATATATTATCCCGGCGACTTTGCAAAAACAATTTACAATTATATTATAATCCAGATAATTATAATTTTCTCTGTTTGTCACCCTGTGGGTTTATACCCCGCATTATTCGTTTGTGGTGTTCAGTGGAACGATTAAATAGGATGGACGTTGGGATAACGTCCCGGTTTATTGTTGGTTAATAGTGTTTAATCGATGATAATTGAATGTCGAATGAAGAAAATCCTATTCTTTTTATTTGCTGCCGTATTAGCCGCAGGAGGCGTGGAGGCGCAGGAAGCGGCGGATTCCATGAAAATTTTTTATCGCCGTGGGTATCGTAATGTCGATCTGTCGTTTCGGGACAATCGGGCGCAGATGGAGCGTTTCTTGAATCTGACGGAAGCGGCACTGAAAAACGACCGGGTCGAAAAGGTCGTTATCCGCTCGTATGCTTCGCCGGACGGAACGGCAGAAGCCAACGAACGGCTGTCGGTCGGACGGGCGGAAGAGTTGAAGGCCTATCTGGTCCGCGAGGGGAACATACCCGCATCTTTGATCGAATATCACGCCGAAGGCATCGCGTGGGGAATGCTGCGGGAACAGGTCGCGGCTTCCGATATGGCGGGACGCGACGAAGTGTTGGATATTCTCGACCATACGCCGCTGTGGATTTACGACGACGATAATCGGATTGTCGATGGCCGGAAAAAGCAACTGATGGATTTGCAGGGCGGAAAACCGTATAATTATATGTTGGAGCACTTTTTCCCCGAACTTCGCAACAGCGTCAGCACCGTGCTCTATCTGCATATCGTGACGCAGGATAGCGAAACGGAGCCGGAGCCGATTGCGGTCGTTCCCTCCGAAGAGGAGCGGGCGCCACAGCAGGAGCCGGTTCGGGTGCCTGCCGACGCGGCGTCGATGCCTTGTGAAACGACGATCTCTGCGACGGTTCCTGCAAAGCCGCGTCGCTCGTATCCGGCGAATATGATCGGGGTACATGCGGGATATTGTACTTCGTGGATCACTTCTTACGGCTTGACCTCATCGACGAGGCCGGGTTACGAGGTGGGTGTCAGCGATCGGATTCGGTTGGGCCGGCAATTTCCGTTCTATCTGCGGACGGGATTGACCTTTATAAGCAAAGGGTACGAGGTCCGTGGCTTCGACGATAGCCGTACCACGATGAACTACCTGCAAATTCCTGTGGGTATCGATTATACCGTCGCCCTGGGCGAACGTTTTGCCCTGATTCCGCATGCCGGATTCTATTATGCGGTCGGTGTCGGCGGGAAGCGCAAGGTCGGCGCCGAGGAGATCCCGGTTTTCGGAGAAAAAGGCGGGTTTTCGCGTCACGACATGGGCTTTTCGTGCGGAGCCGATATTACGTTCGGTCGGTTCGGGATCGGGGTCGCTTACCAGATCGGCCTGATAAACATCGACAAAACCGATACGATGTACGGGAACGACAGCCAGATGGTCGGCTACAAGAATGTCAGGAATCGCAGTTTCATCGTGAGGGCAGGTGTCAATTTTTAATCGGAGAATACTATGAGAAAGATAATAACTTGCATGATTTTGGGCCTGCTGTCGCTGGTTTCCTGTACGGAGTATGACGAAGTGGCCATGTGGAACAAAAACGAAGATATGGGGTCGCGGCTGGCAGCGCTGGAGGAGCTGTGCAGCCGGCTGAATACCAATATCGTTTCGCTGCAACAGATTGTCGAGGCCCTGCAAGGCAACGACTATGTGACGGGAGTGGTCCCGGTCGTGGAAAACGGTGAAACGGTCGGTTATACGATCTCTTTCAGCAAAAGCGGTCCGGTGACGATCTATCACGGGAAAAAGGGAGAAAATGGGCAGAACGGTACGACCCCTGTAATCGGTGTCGAACAGGATACCGACGGACTCTATTATTGGACGCTCGACGGCGAATGGCTCACGGACGACGAAGGAAGCAAGATTCTGGCTCAGGGAATGGCCGGTAAGTCGGCTTACGAACTGGCCGTGGAGAAAGGATACCGGGGAACGCTCGACGAATGGCTGGCTTCGCTCAACGGCAGCAATGGCGACGACGGCAAGTCGGCTTATGAGCTTGCCGTAGAGAACGGTTATCGGGGGACCGAGGAGGAGTGGCTGGCGTCGCTCAAGGGCAATACGGGCAACGACGGTAAATCGGCTTACGAACTGGCCGTCGAAAAAGGCTACCAGGGAACCGAAGAGGAGTGGTTGGCCTCGCTCAATGGCAGCAATGGCAACGATGGCGACGACGGTAAGTCGGCTTATGAGCTTGCCGTAGAGAACGGTTATCAGGGGACCGAGGAGGAGTGGCTGGCCTCGCTCAAGGGCAGTGCCGGCGATCAGGGCGATGACGGCGTCACGCCGAAACTGGAGGTCCGCGACGACGGTTATTGGTATATTTCCTACGACAACGGCCAAACGTGGAATAAATTGGGCCCGGCTACGGGCGATCCCGGTGAGGACGGCGATTCGATGTTCAGCGACATAGATGTTTCCGATCCGGATTATCTCGTTTTGACGCTGGCCGAAACCGGAGCATCGATCAAGCTGCCGTATTACAAGGACAAATTCGACCTTTTGTTTGTTTCGGGTTCTGACCGGGTAAAGGAGATGTCGGTATATTGCGGCCCGGGTGCGACGGCGGAGGTGGAGTACGAATTGACGAATCCTCTGAACGTGCAGGTCGCCATCGAGTGCATTTCGCACAGCGGATACGAGGTTGCCGTGGACAAGTCGGCTAAAAAGATCACGGTTTCCGCACCGGACGATCCGGCTGCGATCACCGATCCCGAGAGCGAAATTCTGGTGTTCGCTTCGGACGACGAAAGGACCGTCATGCGTAAATTGGTCGTCAAACAGGTGAAGTATATCGACTATAGGGCTACCCGGCAACTGGATTGGGAGAAGAGTTCCGTCAATCCGCGTTTCTGGGGCGAAGATTGTAAATTCCTCGACGAACAGAGTACGTATGATTCCGCTACCGGTGAAGGGCGATGGGCTTATACGGGTACCGTGATCTATATTACGGATGCCGCTTTTTCGGGAGAGGCGGGGCTGCAGGAAATCGTTATTCCTGCGAGCGTTGTCGAGGTGGGACGCAATCTGTGGAATGAAACCGGCGGCGGAGGTGCTTTTCAGAATTGCACGGCCCTGACCAGCGTGGTATTCGAGGGGGACAACCTGTCCAAGATCAATCTGAATACTTTCAACGGATGTTCGGCACTGTCTTCCATCGAGCTTCCGGAAAGCCTGGAAAAGATCGAGTATAATGCGTTCGACGATTGCAGCGCCCTGAAAAGTATCGTCATTCCGGACAAGGTAACCTATATCGGCGAAGGGGCCTTCAATTATTGTACGGGTTTGCAGGAGGCTTATATCGGCGATGGAGTTACCGAGATTGCCGCGAAAGCGTTTGCGGAATGCACCGCATTGAAAACGGTCGTTATCGGAAAGAGTATTCAGCGTATCGGCGATCAGGCCTTCAATACGAGGAGTTCCTGGGATCAGATGACCCTGGAGAAGATTACCGTTTTGTTCGACGATATTGCGTCCGGCTCTTTCCCGGTGTTGGAGAGCGGTTCGAGAGGCGTCTTCCCGAAACCCGGCGGTTGGGATCTGGTTTCCTATAAAATATATGTACCGAAAGGGACGAAAGCCGAATATCAGAAGAACTGGTCGGATTATAGTTCGCTGATCGTGGAGATGCAATAGGGTGCGGGCCGTTTCGACTGGTCGTACGGAATGCGGCGACTTTTCGAAGGTTGAATTTTCAATATTTTCGACTTAAGTCCGAAATCGGTCTGTATTGACACTCCTCGGCTCAATAGCCGAGGGGTGTTTTTTGTCGGATGGCATTTCTTCGTTTCCCGCTCCCTTTTTGCGGACGATCGAGGAAGCGGGCGGGATAATTCCGATTGCCGCAACAAGTATGGCGATTATATTGGGTTCGGGTTTCAGACTTGTTTCCCGAGGCTGTTTGTCATCGTTCGCCGGGGGCGTGTTCTGGGCTGTCCCTTTCTTTTGCCTCCTTGTGGAAAGGGGCTTGGGAGGGAAATGCTTGTCGGAAATCGGCCGGTACGGTACGTGATGGCTGCCTGTATTTTGAGCGTGGAGCGGAGGGTTGTGAAGACTGTTTGTCGCCTGTTTTGCCGGGGTTTCGGTAAAATGGCCCGTGTTTATGAGCTTCTTCTTCTGCGGCGGTCGCTTGGACGCTATCGGGGGAAGTCCGGTTATTCGGCGATGACGCCCGATCCGACCAGCTCATCGCCATCGTACCAGGCTGCGAACTGTCCCGGCGTGATTCCACGCTGAGGTTCGTCGAAAAGCAGGTAGGCCGCGTCCGGACGGATGAAGAGTTCCGCTCCTTGCAGCGGCTGGCGGTAGCGGATACGGACATCGAAACGACGGCTTTCGCCCGTTTTCAATTCCCGGAGCGGGTCGATCCAGTGCAGCTCGCCGGGAGCGATCCGCAAGGCCCGGCGGTAAAGTCCCGGATGGTTGTCGCCCTCGCCGACGTAGATCACGTTCTGCTCCACGTCGGTTGCCAGTACGAAAAGCGACTCCTTGCGGCCGCCGATCCCCAGCCCTTTGCGTTGGCCGATGGTATAAAAGTGGGCTCCGTTATGCTGCCCGATTTTTTTGCCGTCGCGCACGGTATAACGGTAGGGAGCAGCGAGTGCAGCCAGTTCGGTATCCGTCGGAGTGGAGGACCGCTTTGCGGCGGTTGCCGTCGGAGCTGTCGCCGGGTTCGGACATTCTGTCGAGTCCGTATTCGCCGGATTTATACCGCGTAGGGTGGCACTTTTATCCGAAGCCGTTCGTTCCGCCGTGCCCATCCCTGCATCCTCCGTTTTGCCGACGAGTGGGACGGCTTGTCCGTATTTGGGCCAATCGGCTTTGATTTCGTGGACGTTGCCGGTTTTTACTTTGAGCTTTTGTTGAAGAAAGACCGGCAGATCGACCTTGCCGACGAAACAGATGCCTTGCGAATCCTTGCGTTTGGCCGTAGCGAGCTTCATTTGCTCGGCGATGCGTCGCACTTCGGGTTTGAGCAGGTGGCCGACCGGAAACAGCGCCCGGGAAAGCTGTTCCTGTGAAAGTTGGCAGAGAAAGTAGCTCTGGTCCTTGTTGGGATCGCTACCCGCAAGCAATTTGTAGATCGTCCGGCCGTCGGGCGCCGTCTCTTCGGCCTTGCGACAGTAGTGTCCCGTAGCCACGAAATCGGCTCCCAGCTTGAGGGCTTCCTTCAGAAAAACGTCGAACTTGATTTCGCGGTTGCAGAGCACGTCGGGATTGGGTGTGCGCCCTTTCGCGTATTCGGAGAACATATAGTCCACCACCCGGCGACGGTACTGGTCCGAGAGATCGACCGTATGGAACGGAATGTCGAGCCGTCGGGCGACAAGTTCGGCGAAGAGCCGGTCGTCGTGCCAGGGGCAGTCGCCTTCGAGCGTGCCCGTAGTGTCGTGCCAGTTGATCATGAAGAGTCCGATAACCTCATGTCCGGCCTGTTGGAGCAGGTAGGCCGCTACCGACGAATCGACGCCGCCGGAGAGTCCGATAACTACACGTGCCATACTTTT
>ULVX01060712.1_pt1 | contig 12097 bp, 8 predicted proteins | sample 1959811 | NCBI WGS metagenome assembly ULVX01 (sample SAMEA4835797, study PRJEB28245) | human gut metagenome | biome: gut microbiome; material: fecal sample | place: Denmark | collected 2008
TTTCTGTCGCTGTTTGCGACGGAGCCTGCTGTAATCGATGCCGGAATGCAGCGTGTGAAGATCATGGGATTTTCTTATATGATCAGTGCGTTTATGGACTGCAGCATCGCAGCCTCCCGAGGAATCGGAAAGAGCATTGTGCCGATGCTCATCGTTATTTTAGGCTCCTGCGTGTTCCGGGTGATCTGGGTGTATACCATTTTTGTATGGATTCATACGATTCCGGCGCTGTACTCTCTCTACTTTTTCTCCTGGGCAATTACATCTGTGGCGGAGGTGCTCTATTTCAGGCACAGCTTTCGGCAGCTGGAATTTCAGAGCTGAGTCCGGGGACGAGAACCGTCAAAATCCGGCAGCTCTTCTGCAGACAGATAAGGTTTTGGCGCTGCTACGCCGTCCTTTCTGAATGATAGAGGGCTTCTGCTGCATAGATTAAAAAGAAGGAACCGGAAAAGGCGGTTTTCCATGGAACATAAAAAAGAGAAACGAAATGAAAAGGCAGCAATTCAACTGGGACTTTTTCTGGTTGGATTGCTGCTTTTTGGAACTGTTGCGGGAGGGCAGCTGACAGGGGAGGAAAAAAACGGGAAGGAAAAGGCGGCAATACAGACTTCTGGCGGCGTATCCGATGCAGCAGAGCCAAAAAAGATCGCCCTTACCTTTGATGACGGCCCGCATCCGGTCTATACAAAAATACTTTTGGACGGCCTGGCAGAGCGGGGTGCAAAAGCCAGTTTTTTTGTTACAGGGGAGAATGCAGAAAAATATCCGGAGCTGATTTTGCGCATGCAGAAGGAGGGACATCTGATCGGCAACCACACCTATAGTCATATTCAGCTGACAAGCAATAACCGGGAAGCCTTTCGACAGGAGCTGATTTCCACGAATGAGGTATTGAAGGAGATAACAGGAGCGGAACCCATTTTTGTCCGTCCGCCCTATGGAAGCTGGGACAAAGGCTTCGAACAGGAGCTGAATATGTTCCCGGTGCTGTGGACGATCGATCCCCTGGACTGGTGCAGTCAAAGCAGCACCAATATTGAAAAGCGAATCTTGTCCAAAGCGCGGGAAAATGCGATTATCCTGTTGCATGATGAATATGCTTCCAGTATTGAGGCGGCACTTTTTATTGTGGATGAGCTGCAAAGCCAAGGCTATGTCTTTGTGACAGTCGAAGAAATAATGCTGGTATCTTGAAATCCACAGTTGGATGAAATTCGCAGTTGGATAAAATCCAACAGTTGGATGAAATCCAACATGTACAGCAGGGAAAATAGTTGTTATAATCAAATGTGGAAGCTTTTGCACCGACCTTGATGCCTGCGGATTGTTCCGTGCTGCGCACTCCAACAATCCTACTTCGTAATCCATGGTCTGGTTTAGAACGAAAGGAAACAGTTACACAGATTGAAAAAAATGTTTCAATCACGAGATTTGTGTCTGCGCGCACTTGACACAAACTCGACATGCGCAAAAAGCGTGCGCAGAAATGAGTGGAAAGAATGCAATATACCTACACAGAACTGGCAGCGTATCTGCTGTTGTACAGCTTTATCGGATGGGCACTGGAGGTTGCCTTTTTTGCAGTAAAAGAAAGAAGATTTTGCAACCGCGGATTTTTCAGTCTGCCCCTTTGTCCGGAATACGGCATAATGATGGATATTCTGATCCTTTTGCTGCCGGAGCAGGGGACAAAATGGCTGCTGCAGTTTCTGACCACTTGGATGGTCGTGTCCGTTGTGGAATATTTTTCCGGAGGGATCGCAGCCAAAATCTGGAAAAAGCATTTGTGGAATTACGAGGATGTGACACTGTTTGGCGGGAAGAAAAAGAGTGTGCTCCTTTCGCTGATCAAGGCAGCAGTTGTGATGACGGCGGCGCTGCTTTTGCATCCTCCGGTCTTTATCCTGTTTTCGATGATTCCGACAATTGTGCTGCGGATCATAGACATAGCCGGCTTTGTGCTGATGGCTGCCGACCTGGTGTCGATTCTGATTGCAGTCAGGAAAAGCAGGAGCCTGACAGAGCTGAAGGAAACCCAGGGGAGACTTCTGCAGGAACAAAAGGAAGTCAAGCAAAAGCTCGGAGGCAAGATCTATCATGCAGTCTGGAAGCGGTTAAACCGTGCATACCCGGAGATGGAAGCTCTGGAGGAGGCAGATCGGGCAGAACGATATGTCTTTGCAAGAGGCGTCTGTGTGGATAAGCTGATCTGGGTATTTATGATCTGTGCATTTCTCGGAGATCTGATCGAAACGCTGTTCTGCAGGGTGACGGGAGGCGTATGGATGAGCCGGTCCAGCGTAATTTACGGCACCTTCAGTATTGTCTGGGGCTTCGGTGCGGTCATTCTGACAGTTGTATTGCAGCGGCTTGCCGGAAAAGAGGATCGTTATATTTTCCTGGCGGGCAGTGTGCTGGGCGGCGTATATGAATATCTGTGCAGCGTATTTACAGAGATTTTTCTCGGGACCACATTCTGGGATTACAGTGACATGCCCTTTAATATCGGTGGGAGAACCAACCTGCTGTATTGCATTTTCTGGGGGCTGTTATCCGTTGTTTGGGTAAAAATTTGTTATCCGACGATCAGTGGATGGATCGAAAAGCTGCCGCCCCTTGGAGCAAAAATTGCGACCTGGGCAGTTATCGTGCTGATGAGCTGCGATGCGGTGATTTCAGCAGGCGCCATGGTACGCTATGTGGAACGGCAGGACAGCGCGGCGGTGCAGGAGAGCAGTGCGGACGCAGGGAATGCCGCAGGCGTAGAACACGCCGCGAATGAGGAAAACGTCGCGGACGCAGGGAATGTCGTAGGCACGGAAAGCACCACAGGAACTGTGCGGGCGGAAAAGAAGAGCGTGATCGACACATTCTTTGACATCAATTACCCTGACGAGCGGATTGAGAAGGTGTGGCCGAACATGAAAGTGGAGGTACAATAAGGGGACATGGATCTTTTCGATTATATGAGACAGACCAATCAGGAAAAGGAAGCGCCGCTGGCGGCAAGGCTGCGGCCCCGGACGCTGGATGAGGTAGTCGGGCAGCAGCACATTATCGGAAAGGACAAGCTTTTGTACCGTGCGATTCAGGCGGACAAGCTTTCCTCCATCATTTTTTACGGACCGCCCGGAACGGGCAAAACGACTCTTGCGAGGGTGATCGCGAATACGACCAGCGCGGAGTTTATGCAGATCAATGCGACTGTGGCAGGCAAAAAGGATATGGAAGAGGTTGTCGCAAAGGCAAAGGACAACCGTGGAATGTTTGGAAAAAAGACGATCCTGTTCATTGATGAGATCCATCGGTTCAACAAGAGTCAGCAGGACTATCTGCTTCCCTTTGTGGAGGATGGAACCCTGATTCTGATCGGTGCGACGACGGAAAATCCGTATTTTGAGGTAAACGGAGCGCTGCTGTCCCGTTCGGTTATTTTTGAGCTCAAGCCGCTTTCAAAGGAAGATATCGAAGAACTGATCCGACGGGCAGTCTATGATCAGAGAGGAATGGGTGCCTATCAGGCACAGATAGAGCCGGATGCGCTGGAGTTTCTGGCGGATATTGCAGGCGGAGATGCACGTGCGGCATTGAATGCAGTAGAGCTTGGCGTAATGACGACACAGCGCTCAGAGGATGGAAAAATCCATCTGACCCTGGAGGTTGCCCAGGAATGTATTCAAAAACGTGCAGTAAAATACGACAAAACAGGCGATAATCATTACGATACGATTTCGGCATTTATCAAGAGTATGCGGGGCTCCGATCCGGATGCGGCGGTTTATTATCTGGCGCGGATGCTGTATGCCGGGGAAAGCGTGACATTTATCGCCCGCAGGATGATGATCTGTGCGTCGGAGGATGTTGGCAATGCAGATCCGACAGCGCTGCAGGTAGCGGTTTCTGCATCCCTGGCAGCAGAGCGGGTGGGCATGCCGGAGGCGCAGATTATTCTGGCACAGGCGGCGGCCTACATTGCATGCGCGCCGAAAAGCAACGCAGCGGTCAACGCCATTGCGTCTGCAATGAAGACGGTGGAAGAAACCGGAAATCTGGCGATTCCGGTGCATTTGCAGGATGCCCATTATAAAGGAGCAGCAAAATTGGGACACGGAAAAGATTATAAATATGCACACGATTATCCAAACCACTATGTCAGACAGCAGTATTTACCTTATGAGCTGTCCGGAAGAGAGTTCTATCAGCCCGGTGGGATGGGATATGAAGTAAAGATCAAAGAGCACATGCAGCGGATACGCAGGGAAGCGGCTAAGGCAGAGCAAAAGCCGCAGGATGGAGCAGAGCAATGAAACAGATACCAAAGCGGGTTATGATCGTGTCCTTTGATGCGGTCGGAGCAAAGGACCTGGAATATTTACAGACCCTGCCGAATTTTCAGCGTTTTTTTGAACAGGCGGCGCTGTGCAGCCATGTAAACAGTGTGTGTCCGTCCCTGACCTATCCGGCCCATACATCCATTGTGACAGGGCGGATGCCGAAAAATCACGGGATTGTGAACAACACAAAAATCCAGCCCAACCGGAAGGATCCGGACTGGCTTTATCATCGCAAATGGATCCGCAGCACGACGCTTTATGACGAAGCGAAGAAAAAGGGAATGACGACGGCCGGGCTTTTGTGGCCTGTTGCGGCAGGCAGCAGGATGGACTACTATGTGCCGGAGATTATGGTGACACGCAAATGGCAAAATCAGATCCTGATGAATGCGACGAACGGTCCGTTGTTTTATCAGCTGGATCTGAACAAACGCTTCGGACAGTTGCGAAACGGGATCGCACAGCCTCAGCTGGACAATTTTATTCAGGCATGCGCGCTGGATACGATCTACAAATACAATCCGCAGCTGTTTTTGCTGCATCTGACGGATGTGGATGCGAACAGACATCTCTATGGCGTGGAGAGTAAGGAGGCAAAAGAAGCTCTTAAGCGCCACGATAAGCGTCTGGGCGAGATTGTAAGGGCACTGGAGGAAACCGGAGAGATGGAAAGCACGACGGTCGTGCTTCTGGGGGATCATTATCAGAAGGATGTGGACAAGGTTGCCTTTGTCAATCATGCACTGTGGAAAGCCGGCTTGCTGACGGTCCGCAATGGCAGGATCAAAAGCTGGAAGGCCTATGCTAAAAACTGTGACGGAAGCTGCTATATCTATCTGCATCCGTCTGTAGAAAACAATGCAGAAGTGCAAAAGCGTACAAGAAAAGTGCTGGAGACGCTGAAAGGACGGGAGGATTTTGGAATCGAAAGGATTCTGACCCGGGAAGAGGCAGCAAATATGGGCGCAGACGAAAACTGCTTTCTGATGCTGGAAGCAAAGGAAGGATGGTTTTTTCTGGACGAATGGGAACAGCTGACGGCAGCAGAAAAAGACTGCGCACATGGCATGAAGGGGACCCACGGGTATCTGCCGGGTGAGGCAGACTATCAGACCTTTTTTGCAATGTCGGGATGCAGTGTAAGAGCTGGTGCCAGGGTAGAAAAAAATATCGCACTCTGGGATGAGGGCGCGACATTGGCAGCACTTTTGGAGATAGACCTCGGAAAAACAGATGGCAGTGTGATCCGGGAGATGCTGCAATAACATACTTTAAAACAGGGCGGTTGTCAGATACTGATAAATCTCCCTGTTATTTTTTTGCCAGTTTTCGCAAATGGAAATTGCGAGCTCTTCTGTAGGAACCGTAAGGCGGATGGTCACCAGGTTGACGTCCTTATCCACTGCAGTCAGCTCTGTTTCGAATTCCCCGTTGACAGCCTTATAATAGTTGCTCTGGATCGAAGATTCGTTGCGCATTTCCAGTTCATTTTTTTTGAGATATTCGCCGATGTCTGTCTTGATTGCGTCACTGATGCGGTTCTCAAAATAGGAAAGGGTATTGCGGCCCTCCTCCGTGATCTGCAGATGGGTGCGGTTGACCAGTGTTTTGGCAGTGATCAGCCCGGCCTGCGCCAGCTCATTGATAACCTGCTGCAGTGTCAGATAGCTGGTATATTCTTTTTCCAGAATGAGATCGCTGACCTGCGCCATTGTGAGTGGGAAGGATACCTTGTTGAGCAGATAAAGAACGATCAGTTTATAGAGTGTAAGAGGTTCCTGGTTCATAATTATCCCCTTGTCTGAGATTTCGTTGTTTCATAAGGGCATGCAGCCCGTTTAAGACGTTTCGTTTCGAAAGACTCCACTGGGGCGCGATCAAGAGCTTGCGGGGACCGTCTCCGGTGATCCGGTGGAGGCAGATATCCGGAGAAAGTGCAGCGATACAGCTTGCCAGCAGATCGAGATATTCTTCCTGTGTCAGTACAGGAAGCTTTCCGGCTTCATAAAGCAGGGCAAGATCTGTTCCCTTTAAAATATGGAGAAGCTGCAGCTTGACACCAAAGGGATGCACCTGATTGACGGCACGGATGCTTTCCAGCAGGTCAAGCCGGGTTTCCCCGGGGAGTCCGAGGATCAGATGGACGATAAAGGGAAGCCTCCTGGCATGGAGCTTTGCTGCAGCATCATAAAACACGGAGGTCGGATATCCCCGGCGGATCCTTGCTGCAGTGTGGTCATGAATGGACTGCAGACCAAGCTCGATCCAGATAAACCGGTCAGGATACAGCAACCGGAGGCGGTCAAGTTCCTCCAGAATGATATCGGAAAGGCAATCCGGGCGCGTCGCAATGGAAATTCCTGCGACCTCCGGAGAGGAAAGTGCTTCTTCATAACAGGAAAGCAGTCTGTCCGGATCACCATAAGTGTTGGTATATGCCTGAAAATAGGCGATCAGAGACGGTTTGCCGGGTTCCGGTGTCCATTTGGAGGACAGAAGTGCCTTGGCCTGATTTAACTGATCTGTTACAGAAAGCTGCCGGGAAGCAGCAAAATCGCCGCTTCCGCCTGCAGAGCAGAAAATGCAGCCTCTTGTATCGAGGGTGCCATCCCGGTTGGGACAGGTACAGCCGATATCCAGTGCAGCCTTGTAAAGCTTCCGTCCGTATGTATTTTTACACCAGGCGTCCAGCGAATAGTAGGGCTTCTGGTGCCAGAGATCAGCGGATGTTTTTCTTGACTGCATCTGCAACAACGTCCGCAACTCTGGGATCGAATGCCTCTGGCATGATATTGTTTTCGTTTAATTCTTCGTCAGAAACGAGGGCTGCGATGGCATTAGCGGCAGCCAGCTTCATTTTATCGGTGATCTGTTTTGCATGTCCTTCCAGAGCACCGCGGAAGATGCCGGGGAATGCGACAACGTTGTTTACCTGGTTCGGGAAATCGCTGCGTCCGGTGCCGACAACGCGTGCCCCTGCTTTTTTTGCGAGATCAGGCATGATCTCAGGAACGGGGTTAGCCATTGCAAACAGGATAGCATCGGAATTCATGGAAGCCACCATCTCTTCCGTCACAATACCTGGAGCGGAAACGCCGACGAAAATATCAGCACCCTTTAAAGCATCTGCAAGGAAACCGGTTTCGTGAGCCAGATTGGTGCGTTTTACCATCTTTTCCTGCATCCAGTTTAAGCCCTCTGCGCCATCGCAGAGAATGCCGGATTTATCGCACATAATGATATTGGAAAAGCCGTAGGTTATCAGCAGGCGGGTGATGGCAACTCCTGCACTTCCTGCGCCGTTTACAACAACGCGGCAGTCTTCCTTTTTCTTACCGACTACCTTTAGGGCATTGATGATGCCGGCGAGTACAACAATAGCAGTTCCGTGCTGGTCATCGTGGAAAACAGGGATATCCAGAGTCTCTTTTAAGCGCTCTTCGATTTCGAAGCAGCGGGGTGCACTGATATCTTCCAGATTGATGCCGCCAAAAGCGGGAGCAAGCCAGGTAACAGCTTTGATGATCTCTTCCGTGTCCTGAGTATCCAGGCAGATGGGAACTGCGTTGACACCGCCGAATTCTTTAAATAAGACAGCCTTGCCTTCCATAACGGGCATAGCGGCCTTCGGACCGATATTGCCGAGTCCAAGTACGGCGGAACCGTCGGAAACAACAGCTACAGTGTTTGCTTTCATCGTATAGGTGTAAGCGGCAGCCGGGTCTTTTGCAATGACCTTACAAGGCTCCGCAACGCCGGGAGTATAGACAAGTGCAAGGTCTTCACGGGTGCGGACGGGTGTTTTGGAAACGGTTTCAAGCTTTCCCTGCAGCTTCGCATGCAGTTCCAGCGCTTTTTCCTGATTTGTCATTTGATTTGCCTGCTTTCTTTTTTATTTAATAAGGAATGATGATGTCGGGGCATACGCGCCATTCGTAGCTCTCTGTATATCATCATATCTGATTTATTTGAGTGAATCAAGGAAAAAATCTTCCTATTCTGTTTTGAGTGTGGTACAATGAGCGAAACAGAAGGAGACGTTTGACTTGTGTCTCCGATGTGTAATAAAATTCACTAAAATGACAGGCACTTTTGATTTCTGACAAAAGACCGCTGTTTCCCGGATCGGGATGTTCTGGCGCATTTCAAAAAGATCGTTTCATGTAGAATTCCGTATGAAAATCAGGGACGAATCACGATGGCAGTAAAAGGAGTAAAGATTGAAAAATAAAAATTTTCAATCGCGAGATTTGTGTCTGCGCGCACTTGACACAAACTCGACATGCGCAAAAAGCGTGCGCAGAAATGAGAGGAAAAAATGATAAGAGAAAAATATGAATCTCTGGCAGTGCATGATCTGAAGGAGATTGCAAAAGCAAGGGGGATAAAAGGACTTTCTACAATGAAAAAGGCGGAAGTCATTGATGCGATGCTGAGGTTGGATGCCCAGGAGAATGCAGAAATCAAAACAGAACGCAGCGTCCCGGAGAACCGCCCGGCAGAGAGTAAGGATACCCTAAAGAGGGACGCGGCAGAGCGCAAGGATACCCCGGAGAAGGGCGCGGCAGAGCACAAGGATACCTCGGAGAAGGGCGCAGCAGAGCGCAAGGATACCCCGGAGAAGGGCGCGGCAGAGCACAAGGATACCTCGGAGAAGGGCGCAGCAGAGCGCAAGGATACCCCGGAGAAGGACGCGGCAGAGCGCAAGGATGCCCCGAAGAGGGACGCGGCAGAGCGCAAGGATGCCCCGGAGAAGGGCGCAGTGGAAAAGCAGGATTCTCATGACGGTGGGACGGAACCGGAGAGCAGAGCAGGGGATCGGGAGGAAAGGCGGCAGCAGAGAACAGGAAAGCGCTTCATCAGCAATGGTTCTTATCATAATGGACGGACAGGAAGCCGCGACAACAATGGTGCGCGGGAAAATACTGCAGCTGCAGTGCCCCGTACTGCTGCGCCTGTGGCAGAAGAGGCACAGAACCGTGTGAGCGCGCCTGCACCTCGTTATAATGAGCGCTACAACAGTCCGTATAATCGCGGAACTGCACCGATCCAGAGTCCAGAGGACGACAAGTTCCCGACAGAGCTGGACAGCGGCATCACGGTAAAGGGTATCCTGGAGGTCATGGCTGAGGGCTATGGCTTTATCCGCTCGGATAATTATATGCCGGGAGAAAATGATATTTACGTGGCACCCAGCCAGATTCGTCGGTTCAATTTGCGGACAGGCGATATTTTAGAGGGAAATACCAGAGTGCGGACACAGAATGAAAAATTCTCTGCCCTGCTTTATGTCAAGACGATCAATGGTTATACCACAGAGGAAGCATCCAGACGAAGCAACTTTGAAGATATGACGCCGATCTTTCCGAACAGCAGACTGAAAATGGAACGCTTCGGCTGCCCGGTGGCGATGCGGGTCATGGATTTGTTAAGCCCCATCGGTAAAGGACAGAGAGGTATGATTGTGTCCCCGCCGAAGGCTGGTAAGACAACCCTATTAAAAGAAGTGGCCATGTCGGTAAAGAAAAATTATCCGAACCTGCATCTGATCATTCTCCTGATTGATGAACGTCCGGAGGAGGTAACGGACATGAAGGAGACGGTGGCAGGGCCGAATGTTGAAGTGATCTATTCCACGTTTGACGAATTACCGGAACATCATAAACGAGTTTCCGAAATGGTTATTGAGCGTGCAAAGCGTCTGGTCGAGCATAAACAAGACGTTATGATCCTGTTAGACAGTATTACCCGCCTGACCCGTGCCTACAACCTGGTGGTTCCGCCCAGCGGACGTACCCTGTCCGGTGGTATTGACCCGGCGGCATTGCATATGCCGAAGCGCTTTTTTGGTGCAGCCCGCAATATGCGCGAGGGCGGAAGCCTGACGATTCTGGCCACTGCATTGGTGGACACCGGATCCAGGATGGACGATGTCATTTACGAGGAATTTAAAGGAACCGGTAATATGGAGCTTGTGCTGGATCGAAAGCTGTCTGAACGCAGAATTTTCCCTGCCATCGACATCCCCAAAACCAGCACGAGAAGAGAAGATCTGCTGCTGAGTGCAGAGGAGATGGAAGCAATCAACGTGGTGCGCCGCGCGTTGAATGGTATGAAATCCGATGAAGCTGTGGATAAGGTGCTGGATCTGTTTGCAAAGACGAAAACCAATATAGAGTTTGTGCAGACGGTGAGAAAGATGAGATACCTGTAAAAATACAGCGCATGCAATAAAAGGTACGAGTGAACTGTAACTAATAAAATACGAAAGAGGGAGCGATCGGAACTGCCGACCGCTCCTTTTTTGTCCGTTCATTGAAAAATCTGCACCGGATGTTCTTCCTTTTCCAGGAAATCCAAAAAATACTTGCATAGGGCAAAAGTTTATGCTATATATAGTTGCATAAAATATACAACGAAAGGAAAGCGAACGATGAAGCTGCAGGAAACCCTGGAACATCTGAATTTTTCAAGGCTGGAAGCACAGATTTATATGGCATTGATCGGTTCTGAGCCCATGTCTGCCTATCAGCTGGCAAAAAAAATCGCAATTGCACGCCCTTCTATTTACAATGCGCTAGAGCACATGCTGGATAAGGGGATGGTGGAGCTGGTGCCGGATCAGACAGCACTGTATACCGCCCAGGAGCCGGAGGTGCTTTTGGGGCGGATGCAGGCGGAAATGACAGCAAACCTTTCTCTCGCCAGGCAACAGCTGAAAGAATATGAGACGGCGAAGCAGCCGGAGGTGCATTTCGTATTCCGGGGCTTTGAAACGGCGATGGCAAGGGCAGGGAAGCTTCTGGAGGATGCCCGGGAGGAGGTTTATCTGAATGCGGATTTTGATCTTTCCTGTTTTGCAGAGACCTTCCATCGGCTAAAGGAAAAAGGCGTGCGGATCGTCGCGTTTTCCTTTTATGATCTTGGACTGAACCGGGAGGATGTGGAGTTTTATACCCACGGAGGAATGCTGACAGCACATCAGCCCTCCCGTCTGATGCTTGTGACAGACAGGCAGATGACGCTGACAGCGGACTGCGGTGCATTTGCCAACTGGAGCGGTACGGTCAGCAACAATGGGCTGATGGTGAAAATTTTGTCGGAGCATATTCAGCACGACATCACCCTGTTGCAGCTGCAGGAAAAGTATGGACTGGAAATGTATTGAAATGAGATCGGCTGCAGTTTAAAAGGATGCAGCCTGGAAAAAGGAGGTCTGAACATGATTCATTTAGAAGCGGTTTATCATAGAGCGTCACAGCAGTTTTGCTATGCATTGAATGAGGAAATTTTGATGGTAGGGCTGCAGACCGGAGAAGAAGTGGAACAGGTTTGGATTCATTATGGCGACCCGTTTTCTACTGGTATTCTGGGCGGAAACGAGGCTTGGGAAGGCAGCCGGGAGGAGATCGTGACAAAAATGCGCCTGCCCCAGCATCTTTGGTGGGAAATTCCCGTGCAGCCTCCCTATAAACGGTGCCGGTATTTCTTCGAGCTGCAGGCAGGAGCAGAACGGGTCTTTTATTTTGAGGATGGCTTTCATTCGCCAGAGGATGTGAAAAACGGACAGCTGGGACAGTGCTTTACGTTTCCGTGGATGAATTCGGTGGATATCAACGTGACGCCAAAGTGGGTGCGGGAGACGGTCTGGTATCAGATTTTTCCGGAGCGCTTTTGCAACGGCAACAAAGAAAATGATCCGGACTGGGTAAAGCCCTGGGGATACCATACCGTAAGTAATCTCGATTTTTACGGCGGCG
>ULVX01042007.1_pt1 | contig 11958 bp, 7 predicted proteins | sample 1959811 | NCBI WGS metagenome assembly ULVX01 (sample SAMEA4835797, study PRJEB28245) | human gut metagenome | biome: gut microbiome; material: fecal sample | place: Denmark | collected 2008
GCGGTTTTTGAGTGCGTCGGCAAGGCGGTGGCGCGGACGGATGCGCTCTACGTCGCTGAGGAAGGGGGCTTCGGAGATGTGGCGCAGGAAGTGGATATAGGTTTCCTCGTCGCGCATGGGCGAGTTGGGGTCGTCGAGATATTTTTCGGCGGTCGAGGCGATGAGGCTGAAGGCTTCGGGGTCGGCTCCCGCACGGCTGACGAGGGTGGCGACGGCGCGGTCGGCATCATCGGGGGGCGACATGGGGAGGATGGCGGCGAAGTTGGCAAAGTTCTGCTCGATGAAGGCTGTGTCGAGGCTGAGGGCGCGGTCGGTGAAGTCCATTGCGTCCCAGTAGTGGGCGACGACGTAGGCCGCCCGCGCCTCGACCGACTGCAACGAGTCAGGGACATCGGGCATGGGGAGTTCGGAAGTGTTTACACTTTTCTGTTCCCCGTTACCGGAGCGATTATTATCCGAAACTTTATCCCCCTGTCTGCAACCAAGCAGACACAGGGAGATAAGAATTGAACATAATGTCGTATGCTTTGAAATCATCAGCGATTATTCACTATTTGCTCATATGTTTTTCCTGTCTCAGCAGCTGTAAGGTCACGGACACACCTAACTGCAGGAATTGTATTTTTCTCATAGTTAACCGCTTGACCAATTTTATGTATAGCATCAACAGTTACAATACGATAATTCCAACTAAGAGGTGCAGTCGAGATTCCAACAGTAGTGCCATAATTAGTCCAATGTTCCTGTGTACAAGTCAAGAAACCATAGTCTGTATTAGTATTTCCCCATGACAATCTTCCATTGTTATTTACAGAGGCCCAATGAGCACTTTCACCCAAAATACCCATACGCATCATAATCGCAATTTCCTTCTGATTAGGGATGCGCCAACCGCTTCGACCTGTAGTCTGCAGGAGCTGACTGCAAGGAGAGGCTATCGCAATTGAATCTGAATATTCCTCGTATGACGCTCCAGAGTTTGCATAAGCATTCACTAACGTAAAACGATTATAAGCCCCTAACTTAAAGAATTGGGCTGGCGCCTCCCGAGTTTCATTAAATCTCATATTACCTCGTGGAGCAATCTCAAAGCCATAACGTCCCAATTTATTTTCAGGAGCACTTGTCTTGTGCATAGGAAGAGGAGTAGAGGTGGGTTCTCTAAGGGCTGTTCCATAATAATGCGATACCTTGACAATACCACCTAAAGTTGATTTATCGTAATCCGTATCATCATACGCAGGAGTGACACCGTCACCTGTATCTGATATTTCCCTAAGATCCGTACCTAAATTTCTTATACATCTAAGCTGCCACGGAGCATGTGACCAATTTCCATTAGATATGAATTCACTACTCGAAAGGCCTTCATCAGCCCATATTATCTTAGCTTCAGAAGATATAAAATGGTATAGTGTATTCGCGTCATCACCACATTTATCAGCAAGATTAACCTGCTGATAGTCCATCAGCGGTGTCTGCAAACTATTGCGTCCCAAAATTATACGAAGGTATTTACCGGCTCCGGGAAGATACCATTTAAGTTCTTCTTCGTCAATCTGACCATTACCATTTTCATCACGATTACGATTAAGACATGCAATAGCGGCATTTATATACTGAGCATTATCACCTGTCTGAGGATCATAATCCGCTGAAGCGGCTGAATTATAATGGCCAGTACCTGAACCACTAAAATCAGTCATAAGTATGTGCATCGGGACAGCATAAGTCCTTGCCTCAGTCGAAAAACTTGCGTTGGCTGTTTGCTTGATATTAGTTATCGCATTTATTTGCTGTTGCGTGTCAGACTGTACGTATTTCTCCCAATTATAATCATTTCCTAAGACATACCATCCATTATACCGACCATTATCACCACTTGGGCCGACATTTCCCTTCCATCGGATGTTCATACCGAAACTTTCATTTATATGCTCAATACCAAGCGCTGTTTCACAACCGTCATCAGCTGTATTATAATAAGTCTGAATTGATTTCTGCGTCAACGCGTATTTCGACTTGAAATATACACTGTGTCCATCGGGAGAGATCTCCTGTGCGACATTGAACCATGCCTGACGGTTTGGCTGGTTTACATATTCCTTCCAGTCGACACCGGTCTCATTTCCGTAGCCGGTCTCACCGTAACGCTTTTCATAGGTATATTCGTTTACGTAGACAGTGAACCATTGGCCTTGGAGACCGGAGGTCGGCAATTCATGAGGATAATATACACCTGTACGACCGTTTACGATATTCGGATAAGCAGCAAATACCCTCTCGTTATCGGCAGTCTTATCCCTGTCTGAACGTCCGAGATCCAGACCGGTCGGGACAAACTCAATCCAGTTATAATATTTGAAATCAGCATCAGTGGCAGCCGGAATGCTACTGTCAGTAGCGCTGTTATAATAGAAACTCTTAGGCTCTCCTTTTGCATAAGTACGCATAGAGAATGTGAACGAACTTACCTGCTCGGTGGTAAGGAAAATATTGAACACGCCCGTATGCGCGTCAAGATTTTCAATCTTGTCGGTCACGTCGGTCACAGTGCCTTCAGCGCCCGGCTGCTTTTCATCGCCGTTGAACGCCTCCACAAGAATCTTATTGACAGATTCGGCAGTTATATTATAAGTGTATTTCGAATTGCGATAGCAGTTGAAATCTGTAGGGTCGTTCCCGATATAACCAAGATGAACGATATAGGTGACTTCGGCCGTACGCGATGTAGCCGAAACCGGAAGCTGACCGGCATTATTGCCGGTCTGTACGTCGTCAGGATTAACCATCGAACCGGGATTCCTGTATGTTATCGTGGCGTTGATTTTCACATAAGTCGCATTGTTGTTGGCATCACCCTGCGGATTGGCACACAGGCTCGTAAATATGCCTGTATTTTTGCCATTATCCTTAAATTCGGTCTCACGCTGCTCATAGGCAGTGGCAGTGCCGGTACGCTTGTTTTCAAACTGCCAGAACTTGAATGTATAGACACCGTTGCTGACCTGAATTTCAGACGGCGGAGTGAAACGCATTGACGAAAGATAGGCCGCATTGTCAAGCGGACTCGAATCAACCATGTCGCCGGCATTGACAACAGCGATATCTTCGGCTATAATACCGGCATCGGCAAGCTGACGGTCCTGAATCCAGCTGTATTTAGGCACATTGAACACTTCGATGTTCTGAAGCTCCATATCTATAATATCACCGTCGGCACGGATATTCAGGGTGTTCTCAGTCCAGAGACGGCGCAGGTGTATCGCACCCGTAAGTGTCGATGTACCGGCCTGAATGGCCACTGCCTCGATATTTGAAGGCAGACTTGCGGAATGGTCTGTCTTGTCATACGCACCTGACATTATAAACTCACCGCTCGGCTCTGCGACCGAGAGGTCATTATCGCCGGACGACATGTTCTGTTCGATGGCTATGGCACAATAATCGTCCCATGTCAAGGCTTCGCCAAGCATCTCGGACAAAGGCTTTTCTACATTAGTTTTCAGATTCTTACCATAAAATTCATCGTAGTTGGCCACGGCCACAACGTAGCTCTCACCCGACTTGCAATCGAGCGAGAGAGACTGAGGGATGTGATTGCCGGCCTCTTTATTCTCATCAAAGGTCTGATTGAACGTACATGCCCCACTCTTCGCATTGTAGATGCCGATCCAAAGACTCTTTACATAAGAGTCAGATGTGGCACGCGAAAGGTGGGTCGCCTCGGTGACGCTGACTTTCAGTGTGAGCTTTGCATCTTCTCCATCAGGGACAACACTTCCGCGATAATCTATATCGTCACTACAGCTCCCCACAGAGACAGCAAGGACAGCTGCGAGCATGATAGTTTTAAATATGTCAATAAATGTCTTCATTGGTCGTTGTTTGTGTCTTTTCTCTGATTAATCAAAGGGAGGAACATTAATTGTGTTTGAAACCCACGGGCAGACGGTGTAGTTGATATTGAGGTCGGCGCTCATCGAGCGGGTGACGGTGAACTCATAGATATGGTTGCGGGTGATATCGGTGACAGGAATCATTATATTGGATAGGAACAATTCCCATTCTTTTGTTTTGGGATTATCATTATCAGAATAAGTGGTTATTATGAGCTTCACATTCTGATTGCGCGAGGCTTCTGTCATATATGCGATAAAAGCTTCTGTGAAAGTATTGTCATAAGCATCGGTGTAGTCACCTCCTTCATCAATGCCTACTTCACGGGCTTTGATAGTCAAGGTAGAGTCATACCAATTAGTGCCAATGGTGGGAGTTTCGACCATAGTCGTTCCGTTTGCCCACTCCGTGCAACCTGACTGAGAAAAATCAGGGATAAACGCACCGTAGGCATTACCGCCTTCGATACGCACAGCAGTAATCTCCGTGGCAGCATCAGGATTTTCTTTATTTATATTGTCGAATACCCGAATCTTGGCCATTGCGCGCTGCATAAGCAACGGCGAGTCGTCGGTCGTCAGACGGTGGGCATTCTCAATTGTCGTGGCCTCGTCAAGATCGGTACTCTTTATGGTGTAGTGTGCCCAACCCGACATAGGGATACATGTTGTCGAGCCATCAGGATGCCATTCCTTGTCTGCTGACCAAACCGGCTGAAAAGCATATTTCTGTTGCGCAATCCATTGAGCGCTTTTCATGAAAAGGGCGTCGGTCAGGTCGTTGGACGATGATGTCACCCCGGATGAAAGGTTGGCCAAGAGCATCAGGGATATTTCGATGTCGCCGGTCGAGGTGGTTGCAAAGTCGAAATATGCCTTGTTGATGCGTGCCTTGATTTCATAGCGAGAATTATTCTCTCCGTCAGTCGTTATAAAACTTATCAGGTCTTTCCGCTCAAGCACCTTGATGACATTCCGCCTGTCGTCGAATAAAATCAGGCGCATGTCATCGGTATTTATCTTGTTTTCGGCAGCCGTGGCCTCTTCTTCAGGATGATTTGCGGAGTCGTCGGCCCGCGAGATGCCGGAGGCCGAACGCCCTACGCCGGGCACACCCTTGAGGGTGAAAGTGAGCCAGATATCATTGCCTTCGACGTAGCCGGGCCGGTCCTCGATACATCCGAGGTCGTCGCTGACACACGACGCGGCCAGTGAACCGAGACACAAGCAGCCCGCGACCAGTCCAAGGTAGTTATGTGGGAGATGTATACGTATCATAATTATTTCTTAACGTAGCCCTTTGCTATCATTTGTGTGTATGGCAGAGAAATTGGATGGTTTTATTCGATTGGAGTCTCATGACGGACAATGCGCCAGTCGTTGATGATGATGACAGCGCTGATCCAGCGTCCGCCTTCGTCGAGGAAGAATGTCATGTTGTATTCATCCTGACGGTCGAGATATTCCTGATCGGAGAGCGAGGCGTTTTCATAGCCTTTGACAAGCAGGGCGTAGTCAATGACCGGGATGCTTAACACGACCTTGTTTTCGGCCTTGTTGGTGATGGTGAGCATGGGTTTGTTTTCGGTCAGGAGGCGCGAGGTGGTGAACTCGGCGAGCGATGCGCCGAGCACCGCACGCGAGGGAACGGCAAACGGAGCTGCGGGCGCTCCCTTGGGATCCTGAGGATTGACGTTGACATCAATCTGTCCGCTCTTGGTGAACCACGGACGATAGACAATCGGCTCGCGGTCGCGGAGGGTGTTGTCGTGGTTGAGCCATCCGTTGTTGTCGGTGATGGTGAAGTCGAAATTGTCGGCAAACACCGGCTCGCCCGAAAGATGCTGAAGCACGACGCGGAATGTGTTGGTGTTTTTCTTCAGGTTGAGCGTGACGCGGTTGGGCTTCGATGGCGAGGCGTAGGGAAGCTCGACGCGCTCCAAGGTGTGGAACAGGCGCGAGAGCTGCGCGTCGGATTCGCCGGCCTGATTGCGCCTGAGCTTGCAGTGGAAGTCTTCGAGCGCCGATTTGCCGGTCTCGCCTTCGGCTATGTCGAAATGGCCGGAGTAGTCGCCGCCCCAGACGAGGAAGTCGTAGCTTCCCGGCTCGACCTGCACGGAGAGTTCGTGATTGGCGGAGAGCTGACTGCGGTCTACGTCGAATCGGCGGGCAAGCTTGCCGGTCTTGGCATCGACTGCAAGCAGGGTGATGCGGTCGACTTCGTTGCCAAAGGCATCGGCAAATTTCATATTGTGGTCGTAAGTGAGTCTTACGATGTTGTAGCTGTCGACACAGTCGCTGTCCTCAAAAATAGAGTGACAGCCTGTGGCAGTCAAAAGTGTTGCCATTGAGGCGGCTGCAATGGCCGTATTTTTTATAATAGTATGTAGCTTCATGACCGGCTGATATAATAATGTGGTTATTTATTTGTTTACTGTGATTTTGATTCAGATTTTTGGGAGTCTCGGTCGGGACAAGACGGTTATATTGTCGCCACGGCTATCTGCATGGCGTTGAGTTTTCGTCGGTTGGGGAGGATGCGGCTGTCATTCAGGCGCTGCATCTTTGAGTTGTTGTGTGGGAGAGATGTTTTTTATCCGAGGAGGGAAGTCTGTTCGGGGATTTCCGATTTTGACTCGTAGGAACGGGGGACAGAAGTTATAGTTACGGTAGAGGGTTGTAGAGGGGTCAGAAGGAAAAAATGAAGCCGGCCCGGCTCAACGGGCCGGCTTCTTTCGCTATTGCAATGGGTCTTGATTACACATCAAGACAGGGTTTGAGGATTATTCGAGGGTGACAGTGTTGGAAACTGTACGCCAGTTGAGGATACGAACATGAGCAGCAAGATAAGACTCGATAACCTCAGGATTCTCAGTTTCATTACCGGGAGTGCCAAGACCGATGATACCATCAATTACATAATCATAGATATGATTACGAACTACGCCAGTCAAACCACCGAGGTGTTCAATATTCATATAGTAAGATGTCACACCATTTACCCAATGCTGAACTTCACCAAACTGAGGAATGGGCGTTGTTACATCATTAATTGTTACTATAGCACGATGAGTGTTATCACCTTTCTTGTTAGGCACAAAACTTACGTCGTCTTTAGTTGCTTGGATAGGATGATCATCAGCATTATACTGTTGAGCAACTTTTTCTTTTATACGATCTTCTGTATAATAAGCTCCACTCCACTTGTACATATCAATTGGTTGACCATCGTAGTTAATGGTTGCTTTTACAACAATTGCTGTCACATTGGGGTTACGGTCGGTAACTTTCGCATCAGGTACAGAAGTATTTTCATAACAGTACTGTACGTCATTAGTACCTGATACAAAAGATTTATTCTTGAATTGGTCTGCACTGTAAATATCAAAGGTAGTATTAGTTAAAGTTCCAGTATTAGACTCAGCCCAATAAGAACGACCACGTTTAATATCATTCCATGCCCATTTCCAGTCCCCATAATTCTCCGGTGTGAGCTTCTTGAAAGCTTCTGCCTGTGATGGAATGTTGGCAAGCTGCCAGCCATTAATCGACACTGTAAATTGAGCCTCTTTGCCATCAAGGTTAAATTTACCGGGATTTTCAATTGTCTGAGATGGCTCATTTATACCGGGACGACGCTGAACAGGGAAAACCGTGGCATAATTAACACGTACTTTAGCCGTTAGACGCTCCAAGCTGATTACTACAGGATTATTTTTTGCTCCTTCAGGAGTATCAGAAAATGCAGTCGCATCCAAATCAATAGCTGTTATTACAGTACCATCTTTAGCATAAACAGCATTGGTCATCAAAAAATCACCTGCTTTTGTCCAAGAAGTCGGAGCTGTTGTCAGCGTACCAATAACTGTACTCAAGCTTTTATTCTCAAGAGTTTTCATCACATCCGTGCGAGGATTAGCTACACATAATACTTTCGCTGGAGTTTGCCCTTGATATGGGCCACTTGGTTTACCCAGAACAAGCACACCTTCAAGACCTTCCTCATCACCATAACCTTCGCTAGATGACAGTTCAGCCGGTTTAACCATATTGGTTATGACATCACCTTCTGCAGCATTGACATTTGCATAAGCAAGACCGAACGATTTACCACTTCCATCATAAAAAAGGAAATAGAGATTTTCTTTCGAGATTGAACCTTCCATAGTCTCAGCTGATTCAAATTCACTATTAGCAGGATCATCACCTTCAGCTCGACTCCCATTAGCAAGATTGCTTATAGCCACGGACATATACTTTGACGCTTCAATAGCACCGCCGTTGTCACCCTTGATGGGCTCTTCGTTTGAACAAGATGCAAACCCTACTGAGAGGGCGAATGCACCAAGAAGAAATTTGTTAATCTTCATGTTAGTAAAAATTGGTTTATTTTAGTTAATTTCTAAATTAGTTGATTTAAATCTGGGGTTGAGGGATTAGCCTCGACCGTCGGGTTAGGCTACCGACGGCCAAGCTAAAATTGGGATAAAAAATCTGAGGAATAAACAATTAGGTGATCTGTTAGGGGATCAGTGCAAGGGGTTTGTAGCGGGGTAGGTTTGCGCGTGTGTCAAAGTCAGGATAAATGACGATGAGGGGGCAAATTTTGGGGAATTACGTTCACTTATTGATTTTCTGAAGCTGGTCGAGGGCATCGGCTGCTTCGGCGATACCTGCGTCGGCAGCTGACTTCAGTAGGGTGTTGGCAGTGGCATTGTCGCCCTGCTTTGCAGCGAGGACACCACGCGCATATGTGGCACGAGGGGAGTTTCCGGCCTTTGCCAGATAGCCCGCTGCTGCATTGAGCTCGTCGCGACGGAGTGCAATGGCAGCCATGTTGAGATTTGCAACGGGGTCGTCGGGATACATACGGACAGCAAGCTCAAACGCCTCGCGATAGGGGTCGGAGTCAGGCTCAAGTGAGTTGGCCACGACATAGATTTCGTTGAGGCTGAGTTTCTGGGGTGCGGTCGCCATGACCTGACGGATTTCTTCGACTGTGACGAAGGAGCGGACCACGTAGTCGACGGTGTAGTCTGAACGTCGGAGTCCGGGATATACGTTTTTGAGGAGGAATGCGTAGTCCTGCGGGTATTTGGATTTGAGCCGCCATTCGCGCGCGTCGGGAGCGAGAGATGTGTCGTCGATGACGGCGAGGAGGGCTGTGGTGTCGGGGAGGCTGCATGTCGCCACGTAGTTGCGGAGTCCTTCCCAGTTTTCGGCCACCCACGAGGTGTGCATCACGTCGGCGTCAAACGAATAGAGTCCGCGGACGTATTCGGCGAGCGATGCCGAACGGCCTTTAGCAAGGCGCTCGTTGTTGGCATAGGAGCCTTCGGGCGATGCGAAGCCGACGATGGTGACGGAGGTTATGCGCGAGTCGGGGTCGTTGGCCACTACGTCGATTGTCGAGCGTATTTTGGCCAGCTCCTCGGGGTTGCGGCGGTAGGTGGGTGAGATTTCGGTGCGGTTGACAGGGAAGTCGACATAGGCCGAGCCTTTTGCCGAGCGGGTTTTCTCAAGCTCTGCGGGAGGGGTGACCATGACGAACTGCGGGGCGAAGACGCGCTCAACGAAGTCAATCGAGGCGAGTTCGGATGTCTGGCCCGACGAGAGGGTGAGGACACCGCAGTCGCATTCGTCCTCTACGAGCACAAGGCGCGATTCTTCCATCCACTGCTCGTAGGGGATGATGGTTGAATAGCTGACGGTGTGTCCGGCACGCGAGAGAATGGCGGGCGCTTCGGGGGTGTCGTGGCGCTGGTTCTGTATGTAGCGGTTACGCCCTGCGATGATAACCTCTGGGAGCTCGCGGCGCTCTGTGCCGTTGGTGATCACGGGGATGTATTTTATCTCACGGTCGCTCTTGAGCTTCATTGCGGTTGCGTCGAGGTTCATGGTGACGACGAGGGAGCTTGCGGAGCGTTCGACGTTTACATCGCTGACCGTCACCGACTGGGTGGCTGCGGTGGCGCTGACGGCTGCCATTGCCATGAGGAGTGTATGAATGGTTCTCATATACTTTTCGTGTTGGTTATGGGGGTTGACGGTTAGCTTTTAAAATACATATACGAGGTTGAGGGCGGCTTTAGTCGGGCCGACGTAGTTGTGAGCCTTGTTGGCACGGACCTTGCGGCCACATCCCTTGCACTCGAAGGTGTCGTAGCGGGTGTAGGCCCATCCGATGCCGATTTCGGCTTCGAGGTTCCAGTGTTTTCCGAGCAGCCAAGAGTAGCCGTAGGCTATGCCTGCGCCGGCAAACCAACCCTGATAGCGGTGGTCGGAGAGAGCGTGGGCGTCGTTGTTGAGAAACTTGAAGCCGTGGCCGAGGTGGCCGATGTTGTATTCACCGCCGAGTAGGTGGAGACCGACGAAGTGTCCGCCGAGAGGCTGACAGAACCAGTAGCGCGCCTCGGGCTGTATCATCCAGTGTTTCCACTTCTTCCCTCCCGAGAGGGTCCACGGGTTGTAGTTTCCCGACAGGTCGACGCTCCATTTAGGGGCGACCTGCATCTCCGCTCCGACATTGATGGTCAGGGTGGCGTCATACAGAAGGTTGGTTTTTACGGCGATGTCCTGCGCTGAGGTATGTATACAACAAAAGGCTCCCAGCAGCGCTGCCGTGAGAAATTTAATCTTCATATAATGTGTTGGAATAAGCGTGTAGAGTCCACCCAATGCACGCCGGAGCATAGCCGGACGGCCACAATTCGCTGACACACAGGTATTTACGCCACAAATCGGGGGGGGTATTTTTTACCTCCCTGCGAGACGGAATCAGCGTGTATAACCTATGGTCAATACAAGACATAATGTGATAAGTTATGGTGGTCAGTTACTATAAGCAGATTGGTTTGAAGAGCAGGTTCTTTTAAAATCAGGTCAACGTCAGGTTAATCAGGATGATAAAAGTTCTTCGGTTTAGGTGTGGCAAATATACGACTTTCCCCAATTTTTAGCAAATTTTTTAAGAAAAAAACATGTTTTCCCTACAATCTGCGAAAAATTACCGCCGAAATGTGTTTGTCTATAGCAATTACCCTAAAAACCGTTTTGGCAGGGTCTATTTCGGATACGTGTGCTTTAGATAGTGTCATGAATTGTGTGTTTCAGACAGTGACCTGACAAGCTAAAGGCAAATCTGGCTTGAAGTTAGGCATAATTTCCGAGGTGCGCAAGGAAGTGTCTGCAAAAAATCGTTAACGGTTTTCCGCGACACCCGTGTCCGGCCGAAGGTCGCGACACGGGATAAAACATATCGCTCCGGCCACATATTATATAACAGGTATGGCCGGAGCGATATGTTTCGCCGGAAAAGGCGAGACCGCTGTCAGCGACGACGGCGGCGCGAAGTCGATTTCTTGGCCTTTTTCGGCGGAATCTTGAGCTTCTGTCCTATCTGGAGGGCCGTTTTCGACCCCATGCCGTTGGCAGCCTGAATGGCGGCGACCGTCGTGCCGTAGCGCGCGGCGATCTTGCCGAGGTTGTCGCCCTTGCGGACTCTGTAGACAGTAGTCGCCGGGGCTGCTTTCTTAGGCGCTGCTGTAGTCTTGGCAGGTGTTTTGGCCGGAGTGGCAGGCTCGGCGGAAGCCGGCGATGCGACCGCATCCTGCCCGGACGTTGACGGTGTCGAGGCTGACGACAGGCCCGAAGCCTTGGCTACGGCAACGACAAGCTCGGTAGCACCGGCCTCGCGGAGTTCCTGAGGAGTGACCTGTGCGACTTCCGCAGCGGCCACGACCTTGATGTTTTCAGGATTCATGCGTTCGAAAGTCTCGATGCGCAGAGAGTCGCCCTCGCGCACTTTTCCGCGACGGAGGTGGTTCCATCGCTTGATGTCGGTGGCTGAGACTCCATATTTGCGGGCTATGTCGCGTATGCTTTCGCCACGGCCAACGACGTGGGTCCTGACCGTCATCTGTTCGACAAGGCCGGTATGTGCAAGCTCGTTGTTTGTCTCGGCGTTTACGCTCTGGCGGCTCGCGCTGGCAAGGTTGGCAGCGCCGTGGTCGCTCTCGGGCAGCACAGGGTCGGCGGGCTGCGCTCCCGGCTCGACATG
>ULVX01032981.1_pt1 | contig 11952 bp, 9 predicted proteins | sample 1959811 | NCBI WGS metagenome assembly ULVX01 (sample SAMEA4835797, study PRJEB28245) | human gut metagenome | biome: gut microbiome; material: fecal sample | place: Denmark | collected 2008
TACGCTCATTTCCAATAAATTACACTCTTTTCGTAACTTCGCGCAGCAAAGTTACAACATTTTTGCCTATGCGCCTGTCAAACCACACCGTTCAATGCCCATTTAGTAAAAATTTGCTATTGTAGTAACATTTTTTGTCCACTTTTTCCAAAGAAAATTCTTACCTTTGCAAAAAATAACAATAAAGTTTAACTACATACTTATTATGACAAAGAAAAGCCCATTACAGATTGCGCGCGCAGCCTACAAGCCAAAATTGCCACAGGCTCTTTGCGGCGCTGTTAAGGTGATTGAGGGAGAACCTACACAGTCAGTAGCCAACCAAGCCGAAATCAAGGAATTATTTCCTCAAACATACGGTCTTCCTGTTTTGAAATTCGATGTTGACTCTTCCGCAAAAAACAAGGTAAAAGAGCCAATCAACGTCGGTGTTATCCTCTCAGGCGGTCAGGCTCCTGGCGGACACAACGTAATCAGCGGTTTGTTTGACGGTTTGAAATCCATCAACAAAGACAGCCGTCTTTACGGTTTCCTTCTCGGCCCGGGCGGTCTTGTTGACCATAAATATGTTGAATTGACAGCTAATGTAATCGACGACTATCGCAACACTGGTGGTTTCGACATCATCGGGTCCGGTCGTACCAAATTGGAAAAGAAAGAGCAGTTCGACAAAGGTCTTGAAATACTCAAAGAATTAAACATCAAAGCATTGGTAATCATCGGTGGTGATGATTCCAACACAAATGCCGCTGTCCTTGCTGAATACTACAAGCAAATCGGTGCAGGCGTACAGGTTATCGGATGCCCGAAAACCATCGACGGCGACTTGAAGAACGACGTCATTGAGGTTTCTTTCGGATTTGACACAGCTTGCAAAGTTTACTCTGAGGTTATCGGCAACATCCAGCGTGACTGCAACTCTGCAAAAAAATATTGGCACTTCATCAAATTGATGGGTCGCTCCGCATCTCACATCGCATTGGAATGCGCACTTCAAGTTCAGCCTAACGTATGTATCGTTTCTGAAGAAGTCGAGGCAAAAAATATGACTCTCAACGATGTTGTAAACTACATCGCTGACATCGTTGCCGCACGTGCTAAAGACGGCAACAACTTCGGCACAGTTCTTATTCCAGAGGGTCTTATCGAGTTTATCCCGGCAATGAAAGCTCTTATCGCCGAATTGAACGACTTGCTCGCTGTCAAGGGTGCTGAGTTTGCAGCTGTTGCAAAAGACAAACAACGTCAGTTCATCATCGACAACCTCACTAAAGACAACGCTACAATCTACGCCAGCCTTCCAGAAGGCGTGGCTCGTCAACTTTCTCTCGACCGCGACCCTCACGGAAACGTTCAGGTTTCGCTCATCGAGACAGAAAAATTGCTCAGCGAAATGGTAGGCAACCGTTTGGCTGAAATGAAAGCCGCCAACGCTTACGACGGCAAATTCTCTGCCCTCCACCACTTCTTCGGATATGAAGGACGTTGCGCTGACCCGACAAACTTTGATGCAGACTACTGCTACGCCCTCGGTTTCAACGCTTCTCAACTCATCAAGGCTGGTGTGACTGGCTATATGTCGTCAATACGCAACTTGACGAAGCCTTCTGTTCAATGGATTGCAGGCGGTATTCCTATCACTATGATGATGAACATGGAGCGTCGTAACGGCGAAATGAAGCCGGTTATCCAAAAGGCTCTCGTTAAACTTGACGGTGGTCCGTTCAAGAAATTTGCTGAAAGCCGCGAAAAATGGGCAAAGGAGACAAGCTACGTCTACCCAGGTCCTATCCAATACTTTGGTCCTGCTGAGGTTTGCGACCTACCTCCAAAGACTTTGGTTTACGAACAACAAGGAAAATAATATATTTTCTCATTAACTCAAGGCTTGCAACATATGGTCCGATTGTCAATTCCGGCAATCGGACCATTTTTTGCATACAACGCCATCGCCTGTGCAAATAATAGAATAAATATTTCCTATATCACACGAAAAATCTTACTTTTGCAAAAGAATTAATACGCTGCCTACAACGCTGCGACATAGACCGACTTAACGACATAGAAATGAAAAAAACACTTATACGCACTGCAACCGGACTCGTATATATTGCGCTGATTCTTATCGCCACACTATGCGGTCCATATGCGTTCCTGTCCATATTCAGTATAATAGCAGCTTTAGGCATTGCCGAGATGCTGAAACTATGCACAAAAGACGAGAAGCCGTCTGTCGCCACAACTGTTATCGACATTTTGGGCGGGATGGCTTTTTTTATTCTTTCTTTTTCACACTATTTCCCTGATTTTTCTGTAATCAATCCACTATGGGCCGGCATCGGATACATGCTCCTGCGCGGCACAATGCAGCTCTACGACAAGCGCCGCAATGCCATCCGCCAACTAAGTGCGTCATATATGGCCATGTTTCTTGTCGTCTTTCCATTGTCATTGCTCAGCAAACTGTATCTTGAAGCCAACGGACACACAACACTGCTCGCCTGCCTAATTTTCATCTGGATGAACGACACTGGAGCCTTCTGCGTCGGATCGTTGATTGGACGCCACCGTCTGTTTGAGCGCATCTCGCCAAAGAAATCGTGGGAAGGATTTTGGGGCGGTTTGTTTTTCACCATTGTGGCGGCTGTGATTATAGGCACTTACTTTCCTGCCTATTTCTCTGAATTTGACGTCATCCGATGGGTAGGGCTGGCCATCGTTGTTTCCGCATTCTCCACGTGGGGCGACCTTGCAGAATCTATGGTGAAGCGCACCGCAGGAGTTAAAGATTCCGGACATCTGTTGCCGGGGCATGGCGGCATACTTGACCGCATAGACAGCCTGCTGTTCGTTGTCCCTGCTGTTTTAATCTACATCAATTTTGTAATCTAACATATAAATTTCAAATATAAATGAGCAATCAAAGATATGACCTCCGCGGTGTTTCTGCATCAAAAGAAGATGTACACAACGCCATTAAGAATGTCGACAAGGGACTATTTCCTAAAGCATTCTGCAAAATAATTCCCGACATTCTCTGCGGAGACAAAGACTACTGCAACATTATGCACGCCGACGGTGCAGGCACAAAGTCGTCGCTCGCCTACGCTTATTGGAAAGAAACTGGCGACCTCAGTGTTTGGAAAGGCATCGCGCAAGATGCTCTTATAATGAATATCGACGACCTGCTCTGTGTCGGCGCCACCGACAACATCCTGTTGTCGTCGACAATAGGCCGCAACAAACTGCTTATCCCTGGCGAAGTGATTGCCGCAATCATCAACGGCACTGAGGAACTGCTCTCCGAACTGCGCGAACTCGGTGTGGGAATCTACAGCACCGGTGGCGAGACCGCTGATGTGGGCGACCTTGTGCGCACCATCATTGTAGACAGCACCGTCACATGCCGTATGCGCCGCGATGATGTGATAAACAACGCCAATATTGCCGGAGGTGACGTAATTGTAGGTATGGCGTCATTTGGCAAAGCCTCATATGAGCACGAATACAACGGCGGCATGGGCAGCAACGGACTGACATCTGCCCGCCACGACGTGTTTGCCAAATACATCGCTGAGAAATATCCGGAAACATTCGACAAAAATGTTCCCGACGAACTAATATATTCTGGTGGTCTGAAGCTAACAGACGAAGTGCCTGAAACAGGCTTGACCGCCGGCAAACTCGTGTTGTCGCCAACCAGAACCTATGCGCCTGTCATTAAAAAGCTGCTCGACCTTATGCGACCTCGCATCCACGGCATGGTGCACTGCAGCGGCGGAGCGCAGACCAAAGTGATGCACTTTGTTGAAAACAAACACGTTGTCAAGGACAATCTATTCCCTGTTCCTCCATTGTTCCGCATAATTCAGGAACAATCGGGCACCGATTGGAAAGAAATGTACAAAGTGTTCAATATGGGCCACCGTATGGAAGTTTATGTAGCACCGGAAGACGCACAGGCGGTTATCGATGTCGCCAAATCATTCAACATCGACGCTCGCATTGTCGGCCGCGTGGACGACGCTCCTGCAAACCGTCTTACAATCAAGTCGGAGCACGGTGTGTTTGAATACTAATTCTGCTGTGAGATGAAACGCCTCGTCCATCTTATATGCCTGATTACCGCGCTGTGGTGCGGCTTTCTGGCAACGGGATGCGGCGGCAAAGGCGGGACACAAGGAGAAGCGGCCGATTCGTTGGAAATGCGTCTGCACGACACAATCGTTGTGGGCACACTCTACAGTCCTACCTCATATTTCATCTATCGTGGCGACCCTATGGGTTACCACTATGATCTTATACAAAAATTTGCGAAGGACAACCATGTGCATATCCAATTCAAGACTGTGCGCAACATGGCTGCCCTTCTCTCTTTGCTTGACTCTGCAAAAATAGACATCATTGCCTACAACATTCCCATGACCGCTGAATTCAAGAAGCGAGTGCGACACTGCGGCATTGAAAACATCAACCACCAGGTGCTGATACAACCCGCTGGCAACAACAAACCTCGCATCACAGACGTCACCCAACTCGTGGGCAAGACAGTCGTGGTTGAAAAAGGCTCAAAGTACGAGTCTCGCATGCGCAACCTTAACAACGAGCTCGGCGGCGGCATAAAGATTGAGGCGATAAGAAAAGACACCTTGACTTCAGAGGATATGATTGAAATGGTGGCAGAAGGAGAAATACCACTGACAGTGGTCGACAGCGACATCGCCAAACTCAACCACACATACTATGACAACATCGACATAGGTATTGCCGTCAGCTTCCCGCAAAAATCGGCATGGGCTGTGCGAGAAGACGACAAATGGCTTGCTGAAGCCATCGACCGATGGGCAAAGATGCCCGAAGTAACACAGTCGGAAAAAGAACTCTACAAACACTATTTCGAGCAGAGCAAACTCCGCCGTTCCAGAGATTTAGACATTCGAAACCTGCGACGCGGAGAAATTTCCACATACGACAATCTTTTCAAGACATACGCCAAGACAATCGGTTGGGACTGGCGTCTGCTTGCCGCACAGGGCTATGTTGAGTCGCATTTCGACCCGAACGCCACATCCTGGGCAGGCGCTCGCGGACTGATGCAACTGATGCCCCGCACAGCAGCCCACTACGGTCGGCACAATGGCTCAATCACCGACCCAGACAACAGCGTATATGCCGCCTCACGATATATTGCCGACCTCAACCGCATTCTCTCGTCCTACGTCAAAGACCGCGACGAGCGAATAAAGTTTATCCTTGCCGCATACAACTCTGGAATAGCCCACATCTACGACGCTATAGCGCTTGCCCGCAAGCATGGAAAAAACCCTGCATTGTGGCACGACAACGTAAGCGAGGCACTGATGATGAAATCAAACCCTGAATACTATAACGACCCCGTATGCCGCTACGGATATTTCCGCGGTCGCCAAACCGTGGAATATGTCAAAGAAGTGACTCGCGTATATGAACGGTTCAAAGGAAAATGAGAAAATCCAACATTATTTCGTATATTTGTAAAAGATAAGCTGCATCTCGGCAGACAAACAACTATAAGACCAATGAACGACAAACTTATAATTTACCAGATTCTGACAAGGCTGTTCACAAACAGCAACAAATACTGCGTGCCTAACGGCACTATCGAGCAAAACGGTTGCGGAAAGATGAACGACATCACAAGCCACGTGCTGGAATCCATACGCAGTCTTGGCTCAACGCATGTGTGGTATACAGGCATTATTGAACATGCCACCAAGACCGACTATTCGCGATTCGGCATACGTCCTGACAATCCATATATCGTCAAAGGCCGCGCCGGTTCGCCATATGCCATAAAGGATTATTACGACATTGACCCGGATTTGGCTGTGAGCGTACCCGACAGAATGAAGGAATTTGAGGCTCTCGTGGACCGCACTCACAAAGCCGGCCTTAAAGTGATAATCGACTTCGTGCCAAACCACGTGGCTCGCCAATACCATTCAGATGCGGCCCCGGCTGGCGTAAAAGACTTCAGTGCCGACGACGACACTACAAAGTTTTTCAGCCCCAACAACAACTTTTACTACATCCCGCAACAGAAATTCGCCCCGTCAATCGACTTGGGCGAAGGAAAGTCGGCATACGTAGAATTTCCTGCAAAAGCATCGGGAAACGATTGTTTCAACGCGTTCCCCGGACAATATGACTGGTATGAGACTGTAAAATTAAACTACGGCGTCGACTACGGCGACGGCTCACGCCATTTCTCTCCTACTCCAGACACTTGGCTGAAGATGCTCAACATCCTTCGGTTCTGGGCAGGAAAAGGCGTAGACGGCTTCCGGTGCGACATGGCGCACATGGTGCCTGTAGAGTTTTGGGAATGGGCTATCAAAGCTGTAAAAGAAAAATATCCCGATGTCAAATTCATCGCCGAACTTTACGACGTGAGCATATACCGCGACTACATATACCGCGGTGGTTTCGACTACCTATACGACAAAGTAAACCTATATGACCGTCTGCGCGGCATTATGTGCAGCAACGTGTCTGCCGCACAGATCACGCAATGTTGGCAAACAGTAGACGGCATAGGCAACCATATGCTCAACTTTCTCGAGAACCATGACGAGCAGCGCATCGCATCACGCGAGTTTGCAGGAAACGCCCAGCTGGCGATACCGGCATTGGTGGTCAGCGCAACCCTGTCGACCGGACCAATGATGGTGTATGCAGGACAGGAACTGGGAGAAAAAGCGGAAGACGCCGAGGGATTCAGCGGACTCGACGGACGCACAACCATCTTTGACTATTGGAGCGTGCCATCGCTGCGCCGTTGGATGAACGGAGGCAAATGCAACAACGAACTGCTCTCCAATGAGGAAGTGCGACTACGCGACACGTACAAGAAAGTGCTCAACGCTGCCAAAAACGAGCCGGCAATCAGCCGCGGACAGTTTTTCGACGTAATGTATGTGAATTACAACAGCCCGACCCTCGACCCCCACCGCCAATACGCATATCTGCGCAAAGACGGAGACGAGGTAATCGTTATTGTAGCCAATTTCGGCGCCGAAGCCAACTGCCAAATCGCAATTCCACAGCACGCATTCGACATACTTCACTTAGAGAAAGGCACTTATGTCGCAACAGAAATTATCAGCGGCAAGCGTCAGAAAAAAACGCTGTCGCCCGACGCTCCATTCCAAACAGCTGTCGCTGCAAACAGCGCCGCCATGTGGAAAATCAAACTTACACGACAAAATGCCTCTCCGAAGAAAAAATCTTCCATAAAGGGCGGTCGGGATAAATAAAAAGTAGTACTTTTGCATCAAAATTCAGCAACAATAGTTATGAATACAAACTTGCCACCTTACAAAATTTTCTCAGGAACAAAATCGCATTATCTGGCTGAGGCCATCTGCGCAGAACTTGGTGTTGAACTTGGAAAAATGAACATCCAGCGATTTGCCGATGGTGAATTCGAAGTATCATTCGAAGAATCAATCCGTGGTTGCGAAGTTTTCTTGGTTCAGTCCACATTCCCCAACACCGACAATTTGATGGAGCTTCTGCTCATGATTGACGCAGCAAAGCGCGCGTCGGCAAAGTCGGTTATCGCCGTAATCCCATACTTCGGATGGGCTCGTCAAGACCGCAAGGACAAGCCTCGCGTGTCAATCGCAGCAAAACTCGTTGCCGACCTGCTCAGCACCGCCGGAATCGACCGTTTGATTACGATGGACCTGCACGCAGACCAAATTCAAGGCTTCTTCAACGTGCCAGTCGACCACCTCTACGCTTCATCGGTGTTTATCCCATATATCGAATCCCTCAATCTCAAGGATTTGGTTATTGCAACACCTGACGTCGGAGGCGCGAAACGCGCAAACAGCTACGCAAAATATCTCAACGTGCCATTGGTGCTCTGCCACAAGCAAAGAGCCAAAGCAAACGTCGTTGAGAATATGACAGTAATCGGCGAAGTCGAAGACAAAGACGTAATCATCATCGACGATATGGTCGATACGGCCGGAACCATCACCAAAGCAGCCAACCTCATGAAAGAAAAAGGCGCGAAATCAGTACGTGCTCTCGCCTCTCACGCCATCATGAGCGACCCCGCTTCAGAACGCGTTGACGAATGCGCATTGACCGAAATCATCTTCTCCAACAGCATCCCTTATAAAGGAAACAGCAAGAAAGTGACCACATTGTCAATCGCCCCATTGTTTGCCGACACAATCCGTCGCGTACACAAATACGAGTCAATCAGTTCTCAATATCTGATTAAATAATTGTCTACGACATATTAAAATAGCGACGGCAGCTGGTAGTCCAGTTGCCGTCGCTATTTTTAAACCATATTGCAGACTTCTCATATTCACCCCAAAAGCTTGAACTGAGCATCAGTTTCTTTTATGCCATTAAATTACTAAAAATCAATGAATTCACCAAACAAATCGGCGACTATTTCAGTCACCGATTTCCTTTTTCTTCACCATTTTTTCAAACACCTCTTATCCCAAACTCGCGTTCAGAGTATGAAAAAAGGGCTGCGCCGTAAATCTTATTTACGACACAGCCCCTTTTTTATTGACCGTCTTCTGCGTTTGTTAGAAATTAACATTAACATCAGCACCAGCGTTGGCATCTGCCCAATCCACTGTTGCAGCATCAAACGTGATTGGCGAAAGAATCGGCTCACCATGGTCGTCATAACCACCTCCGAAAATAAGGGTGTAGATGTAACGCTTGCCCGGTTCCCATCCTGTGGCATTGTCGAATGGAACATATACCGTCTTATATTCAGCAGCCGAGCCGATAAGATATGAATCGTTTTGCTTCAATTTCATAGAAATCTCCAAATAGCTCTCTATTGCGTTGTCTGCCTCAGGTATTGACACAGCCGTACCCGCTGAATAAGTGCTCCACTTGGTCAACTTCTGAGGAATCAGCATCAGCGGACTATTCATATCAGAAAGATTGACAACAGCGTTTTTGGTCTTAACGTTAGCCGCATTGAGTTTTACGGTATATGCCCCCTTAGCAGCTGGAGAAAGTTTCCAATCGCTCATCGCAGGCTCTCCCGCAGGAAGCGTAAACTTGCCGCTATGGACAAAGTTGTGAATCTTTACATTTTCGACATCAACCTCAAGAATGCTTGACGTGGTTTTTGCCTTGAACACCACCTGCGACAAGATGTGCTTGAAGTTCATCTGCACAGGCATTGTTCCATTATTTTTTTTATTGCGGCCTTTGGTCACAGCATACATAACATCATGGTTTGTTCCCTTAGAGTTGTACTCATCAACAGTTGTATAACTTATTGTCTTTGCAGCCGATGTCATGTCATAGGCAAAACCCTGAAGAACAAGATCATCCGTGATAGCTGGACTTACAGCATAGAAATCAACATCTCCAGAAGTTGGCCAATATGCCACCTTGTCCGGGTCGTCATAATCCCACGCCGATGTCTTGTACACAATCTTAACGCCATGGTCTGAAGCTCCAGACACGTGTTTTCCTCCCATAAACAACGCATTGTCGCTGCTCATAAAAGCCATCACATCAAAGTTGGTTGAGGTAAGGTTATGTGTGCCAATCGGTGTGGTACGGGTGTCTGACAATCCTGAGATTCCGGCAAAGCGGATTGCATTGGACTCCGACTTACCTACATTAGCCAATTCCTCCTCATTCGAGCAACTTGCAAACACTGTTGCAACCACTGCTACTGCTAAAATTTTTCCAAATTTCATTTTTCTTAAATTTTTAAATGATCTATGATTAATCTATAATATTATGTCTGATTCTATATCTTCCCACTCGTCAACACTCGGATCAAATCCGGGACTGCTGCCACCATGTTTGTCGAGATCCAAATCTGTGTCAATCACAATGTCTACATTTTTCAGATGTCCCTTTTGACTATTTATCTGTTGAGTGACATCATATTCACCTTTCACCATTTTACCGCTGGCTGTGCGTATATATAGTATTGTTTTATACACATCGCAATCAGCAGCTCCAAAGGTGTAGCACCAACCTGTAATCACATCATCGTTTCTCTCCATAGCAAAACAGATGTCTGCTTTCGACTCTTGGATTTCATTGTCGCCGCCAACAGAATACTCGCTGCACATCGCCCGCTGGATAGCCACACACTCCGAAAAGCTTTGCAGATTTTTCACGCCGCGCACCGTGTATGTGTAGTAACACACCATAGGTGCCACCGGAAGCACTATTATCTGCTCGCAGCCAATCTTTACTTCCACTTTCACAGCAACCATGCGTCCTCCACACAAATAGTCGGGCGTGCGGAAAGCCTTGACGTCGCCAACCTGCGCGACACCTGTCGTTGCAGCTATCGACGAAAAACCATCGGCTCCGTTGTATTTCACCCTCTGCGTGTCGTTGTTGAAGCACACCACATCGTAAACCCCTGAAGGAATTTCTACGCAGCCACCTTTTTTCCCAACGAAATCGCGAACAATCTCCTCTCCTCCATTCCGAGGATAGAATATCACCCGCATACCGCCGGGAGAATAAGCCGCCGGCATCTGGCTCCACTCAAACTCCACCGACACCTTGGCGGAATGTGGATGGCTGTAGCATAACTCTTTATGCTCGCACGACACAACTATCATCGACAACACCATCAATAACGCGTATGTAGCAATCAGTCTCTTCATATCCGTCACTTGGTCTTGTTAGTGTTTCCTCTTCCAATCAGCCATACAAGCGAAATCTCCGCTTTTGTCGGGCCAATCCAATGTCTGCGTTTGGTGGATTGCCAAACGTAATGGCCGTCCTGTGGCAAATATTCCTTATATTCTCCACCCATATAGCCAAGCCCGATAGAAAAATCTATATTCAGCCGCTTTGCCACCGGAAGCGAATATCCGTATGACATGCCAGCCGCATAGCTCCAACGGTCGGCAAGATATCCGCGTCCGCCAAGTTCAAAGTCATAGGTCACAATCTGCGCATACGCCCCAATGTGGTGACCGGTCAGAGGCTTCCTCCTGGCAGCTGAGCCCAACCACTTTCTCAATTCCACATCACCGCCATAAGTGCGCCAATAATTATGCACGCGGTCGCTTTTCCACCATGCATACATCCAATATGCGTCAATGCTCCAGTTCTTGCCAAGATATATCTCCAAGCCGCCGTTGGGCACAAGCAATGCATCATAGAGCATATTGGTCTTTACCCCTGCATACCACGGCTTTTTTTGCGCCTCCGGCATTACATTCACTCCGGTTGTAATGCGGATTTCCGCAGGCTCTACAAATGTGGCTTCAAGCAACGCCCTACTGTCGGACACCAAATCGTCGACGCGATACACAGCCACTACCTTCACGCCAGCTTTTCTCAACTCCGGGAAAAGACGACCATACATATATCTATAAGGCTTGCCTCCATCAAGCACCTTCAACTGGGCGAACATCCTGTCTTCAGACTCTTTGTCATTTGGCATAGCAAGACGACAAAGCAAATCCAATGTCGCTTCGCGCGATGGCAATTCACAATCGTCCACGGCAAGAGCGTACAAGCCACTCCAATCCCGTCCCACGGCAACTACCTCCGGAAAAATCCTTCCATCTCCAATTTCAGAAATGTAAGAAGCGATGCGGTCAGCACGCCTTTTCGACAAGCCTTTATTGTAATCGATTCCTCCCTCCGGAGAAGCCGCGCCATAAATCTTGACGCTCACGATTTCTATATCTTTGCGTTTTGCCATTTCCAACAAATCTGCCAAGGATCCATAAAACATAGAGTTGCCTGCCACAGATTCGTTAAACAATGATTTGCTCTGTTGAAAATGTATTTTCAACGAGTCGCTAATCTCTTGACCTACGGCTTTGATTCCACACAGCAAGATTATCACAACAAATAAAATATGTCGAAATCGTATCTCCAATATCTAAATTAGGGATATTCAGAAAATATCCAACTAATTGTTTGCCA
>ULVX01064220.1_pt1 | contig 11778 bp, 9 predicted proteins | sample 1959811 | NCBI WGS metagenome assembly ULVX01 (sample SAMEA4835797, study PRJEB28245) | human gut metagenome | biome: gut microbiome; material: fecal sample | place: Denmark | collected 2008
AACGTGGAACACTCCGTCCATCACACCGACATTCTCTTCGGTCGGTTCGAGGAGCATCGCACCGGCACCGTCGCCGAAGAGCGGACATGTAGCGCGATCCTGATAGTTGGTCATCGACGACATCTTTTCAGCCGCAACGACAACCACCTTCTTGCGAAGACCTGAACGGACATAAGCCGAACCGTCCTCAAGCGCAACAAGGAATCCGGCGCATGCAGCCTGCACGTCGTAGGCGTAGGCATTCTTGAGGCCAAGCTGGTGGGCGATTACCGAACCGGTCGACGGGAAGCGGTAGTCGGGATTGGAAGTGGCGCAAATGAGAAGGTCAACTTCCTCAGGCTTTGTTCCGGTGCGTTCGAGGAGTTTCTCGACAGCCTTGATACCGAGATATGACGAACCTTTGCCGGGTTCGCGAAGGATTCGACGTTCCTTGATGCCTACACGGGTGGTAATCCACTCGTCGTTCGTGTCGACCATCTTCGACAGCATTTCGTTGTCGAGGATATCGTCAGGCGCATAGGAAGCTAATCCTGAAATTCGTGCATGGAGCATAACTAAATTTCGATTTAAAGTTAGCGGAGGTCAGCTGACGTCACTTTATCATGTAATACTAATATAAACCATGCGCGAGTCTGACCGACCCGCGGATGGTTGATATTTTCTGAACACTCCGTTCAATAAGTTTATCCCGCAAGTCTGCCTGAGCCGCGCGAGATTCATTGCGTAAAAGCCGGCTTGGCTTAGACAGCTGCTGTCTTTTCGATGGCGATGCGTCCGCGATAGTAACCGCATTCACCGCATACGGTGTGATACAGATGCCATGAACCGCAGTTGGGGCAGAGGGCGAGTGTGGGGACTACAGCCTTGTCATGTGTACGACGCTTTGCTGTACGGGTCTTTGATTGCTTGCGTTTAGGATGTGCCATGATTTATTATTATTTTTTGTTTTGCTTGATGAAATGTGAAAACACGTATATTATCTATATTTATCTTGACCGTTCCGGCTGTGGCGTTTCAGTCGGCCGGTTCTGAAGAGTCTGTCGCAAGTTTTTTCAGCGCGTCCCACCGGGAATCGACAGGCTGCTGAGATTCTCCGGGAGTGTCGGGGGCAGCTTCCATCGAATCCATCTCGTCCATCAGCTGATCGGTAAGCTCTGCGTCCTCATCGTCAATCTTGGTCGCGCGGTGCTTGCGGAGCAGTGCGCTCATAGCGCGGTTGCACTTGCCGAGAGGGTGGACATGCTTGACCGGTATGGCCAGTGATGCGGTGTCGAAAATCATATATGACACGTTCAGCCAATTTTCGCTTTCAGGAATGATGAGCAATTCATCGGTTTCCGAATAGTCATCGCCATACTTAACGGCGATGTCGTATGTAGCGTCAATCGGATGGATGAGATCATCGAGACAACGGTCACATATAAGCGTGACAGTTCCGGTGACATGGAATGCAAGATTATAAATATCATGCTTGTGAGTCACCGTCAGCCTTACCGTAAGGTCGGCATCGTGTATGTCTGCACTCTCCATGTTAACGAAAAACTGCTTGCCGAGATGATATTCAAACTCTTGAACACCTTCGGGGATGTTTTTCAATTGGAGGCGGAATTCTGAAAATTTTCCCACAACAATATTGATTGAAAAAACTGCGCAAAGGTAGTCAAAAAGTTTCATAAATCAAAACAAAACGCGCCAAAACAGCAATTTTCGATGAAACCTAACATTTTCGGGGGATAACGAAGAGCAGGGAAACCACGGTTTTCACCCGGCGGCATCCCTGCACTTCGTCAAAATATCATAACTGACGGGCCATTGACCAATTCATCGACAGACCATCAGAGCCATGTCGCTATCATTTCAGGATTAGTCCGGCTGACTGAACAGCGCTGTCAGATTTCCTTGCTGTCGATTTCCGACATGAGCTTGAGAGCGTCGACATACTGCATTATGCCGTCAGACACCTTGCGGGCATCCTGCATGGCATGCACCACAGTTGCAGGACGGTTGGTGACATCGCCTCCGGCAAACACACCCTTGCGGCTCGTCATGCCGTAGGGTGTCTCACGGGTAAGGACATATCCCTTGTCATCAACCTTTATACCTTCTGTGGTCGAGACTATGCGGCTCGCAGGCTGGCTGCCGACAGCCATCACTATCCTGTCGGCCGGAAGGACGATTTCCTCTCCTTCGCGGTTAATGGAGACTTCTTTTATGATTCCGTTCTCACCACGGATTTCCGTAATCGAGGAATTCCACATAAACCGAACTCCTTCATTGACGGCATCGTCATACTCTGCCCTCAGAGCGCTCATATTCTCAATCGATCTGTGATAGACAACTGTAACCTCCTTGGCATCCATGCGCAAGGCCGTACGGGCGGCATCCATAGCGGTGTTGCCACAGCCGATGACAAACACACGGTCGTTTTCCTTAACCGGGATTTCATCACGGCTGATAAGCCCTGAATTATAGAGGCTTACACGGCGGAGGAAGTAGATGGCCTGACGGACTCCTTCGTAGTCTTTTCCGGGAATAGAAAGCTTCTTGGGCTTGCCGGTGCCGGTACCCATGAAAATTGCATCGAAACCTTGCTCAAACAGATCGTCAACAGTGAAATCCTTGCCGATGGTGACGTTGCAGTGTATGCGCACACCAAGCTCACAGATTTTTTTGATTTCGTTGCGGACCACCTCTTTCGGCAGACGATATTCGGGAATGCCGAGCATCAGCACACCGCCGGCCTCAGGCTCCATTTCGAAAATCTCCACATCGAAGCCCTTGCGTGAAAGTTCACCAGCGACCGTAAGGCCGGCGGGACCGCTGCCGATGACTGCCACTCGGCCACGGGTCTTCGGGACAAGATTCTCACGTGTGAGATTCATCGCGCTGTCGAAATCAGCGACGAAACGTTCGAGTTTGCCTATGTGGATATGGGCGTTTTTCTTGTTAAGGATGCAATTGCCCTCACACTGACGCTCGTGGGCGCAGACCCTGCCGCAGACTGCCGGCAGATTGCTCTTCGCGTTGATGATGGTCATCGCATTGCCGAGATTGCCCATCGAAAGTTCCCGTATCCAGTCGGGCATGTCGTTGCTGATGGGACAGCCTTTCTTGCACAAGGGATTTTTACAGTGAAGACAGCGTTTCGCTTCCTCTATAGCCTCAAGCATCGTGTAGTCGTCGGAGGCTGAATCATTGATTTTTCTATTCATTGTCAAAATTGATTATTCGTTTTGTGATGATAAATCCGGCCCATCGTGACGGTAACGGAAATAATCAAAATGTGTTTTCCCATAGCCTTCCGTTGTCGAATAGGCATATATGCCGGTTCTGACACCTTTCCAGAAACCTTCTTTCATTTCAAAGGCTTCTCCGAGTGGCATGTAGTTTTTCCCGTCAAGGCTATAGCTGAAACGGAAATCACCATCTACGGTGTCAATCGACAGTCGGACGTTCACTTTCCCCGGCTCTGCCACTTCAAACGGCCTGCGGAACACCACCGAACTGTCGTTTTCCATATAGACCGATGTCACACGACGGCCATTAACGTCCTCGACCATGACACCGCCTCCGACAAATTGCTTGCCAAGGCATTCAAGCCCGCTCCTGTCGCCCGGCTTCATATCGTATATGTCGAAAGAAAGTTCCGCCTCCGAGCGGAAGCCCATTATTTTTTGTGTGAGCTGATTGCGTGCGGTGCGCAGCATCGGCGACTGCATAGGGATTATGGTCAGGCATCCTTCACGATGGCCGAAAGATATATTTCCGGACACAGGATTATGATTGGTCTGCCACTGGATTCCCAGCCGTCCCTCATCGAACTCGTCGGATGTCTGAGGCACTTCACGGCGTGATAATCCGGCCAACGGCTTAGGGCATATCTTCATAGGCTCGCCCACTCCGTTGCCGTCATAGTCTTCCCCGATGAAAGGAAAGCCGTCAATCCATTTCACAGGCTGGAGATGGACGACGCGGCCACGCGTCCCGGCCGACTGGAAATGATAGAACCACCAATCGCCATCGGGTGTTTCGACAAGCGCCCCCTGATGCGGGCCATTGACATCCGTACTTCCCCTTTCGAGCACACGGCGTGACTCATAAGGGCCATAGACATCCTTGGAGCGGAGAACCGTCTGCCATCCTTTGCTGACGCCACCTTCGGGAATACTTATATAATAGTAGCCGTCCTTTTTAAACATTTTAGGGCCTTCGGCAACCGGACCTTTATAGACTGTCACTCCTTCATCGAGCAATTCACGTCCGTCGGGACTCATCCGATGAATTATTATAGGCCCTGCGCGATGACGGCTGCGCACAAGATAGGCGTCACCGTTATCATCCCAGAAAGGACAGGGATCTTCCCATTTGGCCACACCTTTTACAAGATGCAACGGACTCCACGGCCCGGCGGGATCCTCCGCAACGGTCATGAAGAGACCCTCTTCGGGAGTGCAGACAAAAATCCAGAATTTACCGTCGTGGTAACGCAAGGCAGGAGCCCATGTTCCTTCGGCATACTTTATCATGTCTCCATATCCGGGCATTCCGATATTGTCATATACCTGTCCGATGATACGCCAGTTGACCATATCGTCAGATTCCAGAACCGGCATACCCATGAAATGGAACTCGGAGCATGTCATGTAGTACTTGTCACCCACACGGATCACATCAAGATCTGAATAGTCGGCATTGAGAACCGGATTTGCAAAAGTACCGTCGCCTCTGTCGCCCCAAGCAAGAGCCAATCCACCATTACCGGCATGTCCTGCAACCGCGACAGCAAGAATCAAGGTTAAAATTATTATACTTCTACGTAACATCAGAACGTGTATTATACAATATGGGGTGCAAATTTACACAGATTTTTCTTCTATTTGGGACATTTCAGTTACAATTCTATCATATATATATGTATTTTGGATTTTTTCAGTTATCTTTGCATTGTGGCGGTCTGACCCCAAAAGAAAGCTGCCATCCGCAGATGGTCAGACATACCGTCATCAGTACACCCTGCCATACCCTGAAACTTATAGGGCACCAGCCCGTCTATCATCATAACACAGAGCCAATATGTCTGTAGTGACAATCCTACGTCGTGCATTCGGTTTTTCGCCGGAAACCGAAGAGGAGGAAGGGGAATATGACCCGACAGTCCCCACCGATGCTGTCAACAATGATACGGAGACACCAACCGAATCTCCGACCGCACCGACAACACCTCACGAAGAACCGGAATCCGAGACATCGGACTCCGAAGCCGGTGACACACCTAAAGATGAGGACTCATCTGACCCCGGACTCACAAACGACCTGTTTGACGCGGTAATCGACCTGTTCAACCGGACTCAGCCTGAATTCGTCAGGGAATGCCTTAACGTAGAAGCCCAGCGTCAATACATCCTTAACTCGCTCTCCGAATCGCTTCGTCAACGGGTCGATTCCGCCCTTTCAGCCGACAGCAAGATGTGGGAAAAAGAGCGAGAGGAGCTTCTGAAAAAAATAGCAGAACTTGAAGGAAGTGAAAATGAACTGTCATCGATTCGCGACGAAAACCGCAAACTCCGCCTGAGCGCTGACCGCCAGAAGCACGCTCTTCTCGACCGCATCAATGATCTGGAGGCACAGCTTACAAAACAAGTGCAGGAAAAAGAGCGCTTCTTCAGCCGTAAGCCCTCACATGATGCCGAGGAACTGGCCAAGGCTACAGCCCGGGTAAAAGGCCTTGAAGATGAAAGCGAATCACTGAAAGCTAAAAATTCAGAACTCGAGATCCGTGGCAATGAACTCGAAACCCGAAGAAACGAGCTTGAGGCCAAAATCAAGGAACTCGAAGCTGAAAAAGCCGACCTGATATTGAAATCGGAGACTCAGATGGCGACTTCCACCGACATCCGTCCCGAGAATGACGAAAAGATGTCGGCATCGGAAGCGCTCATATCCGAACTTAAATCAAAAAATTCCGGTCTTGAAGCCAAGGTAGCGGAACTGGGGACAAAGATTCCACTGCTTGAGACACAGAACTCGGCTCTTGAACAGGACAACGAAGCAATGGCCGCCGAATGCGAGCGCCTGCGTGGAGAAGTCGTCCGGCAATTGACACTTAAGGAACAGCTTGAAGTCAAATGCTCGATGAGCGATGTGATGATAAACGACCTCCGCAATCAGGTGGCTGCAATGCGAAAAGAACTCGAACGGCAACAGAACGGTCAGGAGGATGTCGTCGGTCAGATTCAGGAACAGCTCGACCGGTTTGAGGAAATCAAAGCACGGAAGGATGCCAAAATCAACGAACTTCAGGAATCGAACGCGTCTCTTCACCGCACTATCGAGACAAATCTCTACAATCAGGCCAACAGCGAAATGAAGCTTCGCAGCGAAATCAAAAAGCTGAAAGCCGAACTCGCCCGCCGGGATGCAACTCCGGAAGAACCGCGCACCTATGCTACCGGCCCGGTCAAGCTTCCCGTGCCTTCGCCCGAATCAGCAAAACCGGCTCCGGCCAAACGAAGAGGCCGTCCGAAGAAAGCGCGCATTGACAATAACCTTGACAACACCGACTGGTTCTCCGGAAAGCAGCAGCGAAATGAAGACCCTGATTTCGGCTATCATGAACCGCCGCGCAAGCCGGTCAACGACAACGAGGCTCAGCTGACCCTTTTCTGACCATTCCGCTATCCGGCTCTCACCTGTCCCCTACTCTCTATTCCCGCACTTCAACACATATATTATATAGTATTATTCTATCGACGATAGAGACATGAAAAAAATATTCCCATATCTGTTGATGGCCTCGGTAGCCCTTCCGGCTATCTCAGCCAATATATCCGACGACAAAGATCTCGCGCCATACGTTTTTCCACAGAACTCTCCCGCCCGTGTGTCACGTCCGGCATATCTCGCCGACGGACTGAGCTATCTCTCACTGTCTGCCGACGGCAAAAAGGTGGTGAAATACGAAACCGCCACCGGCAAGGAAATAGAAACAGTAATGGATGTCACACATACGCGCGAGACAACAATCCCGTCAATCGAGAGTTTCGTGATGAGCCCCGACGGCTCAAAACTCCTCGTAGGACGCGAACGGAAACCGATCTACCGCCGTTCTTCGATGGCCAAATACTATGTCTACAACATAAGGACCCGCCAGCTGCATCCGCTGTCAGTTAATTTTGAATACCAACGCGAGCCTCTTTTCTCTCCCGACGGACGGATGGTGGCCTTCGTAGGTTCTGACAATGACATCCATCTCCATAAAATAGACTATAATACGGAGGTCGATGTAACCACCGACGGCATGACCGACAAGATTATCAACGGGGTGCCTGACTGGGTATATGAAGAAGAATTCACCACTTCTTCGTCAATGGCATGGGCACCCGACAATCTTACGCTATGCTACATCAAGTATAATGAGACAGATGTCCCGGCCTATTCATTCCCGCTATATGAAGGGACTTGCAATCCGATGGAGCAATATGCGCTCTACCCCGGTTCGTTCACATACAAATATCCCGTAGCCGGACAACCGAATTCGAAAGTCAGCGTCCACAGCTATGACGTTGACAACCGCAAGACAAAGAATCTTGACATTCCTGCCACTAATTTCGAATATATCCCCAGAATATCTTACGGAGGAAGCCCCGACCGCCTGATTATCGCAACCCTCAACCGCGCACAGACCCGCATGGAGCTTTTCAGCATGAATCCTAAATCAAACGTGGCCAAATCGATACTTGTGGAAGAGGAATCGGCATGGCTTGAACCGTCGACCTACGAGAATCTGACATTCAACACAGATAATTTTGTCGTCCTTTCGTCGCGCTCCGGATTCACCCACGCCTATCAGTACAACTATGCCGGCTCAATGACCCGTGCCATCACAAAAGGCGATTTCGATGTGCTTGCTTACTACGGCGCAGATGCAAAAGGCAACCACTATGTGCAGTCGACAGCTACAGGACCTATCAACAGAGTGGTCTCGCGCATTGACCCAAAAGGAATAATGACCCACATGACTCCTGAGAAGGGCAACGCTTCTGTCTGGTTTACTCCTGCAAAGAACTATTACACCGTCTGCTACAGCAACGCACAGACCCCTCCTGTCTACACACTGCGCAACATAGCCGGAAAAGACATTCGTGTGCTTGAGGACAATGCTGCGGCAAAGGCAAAATATGCCTCCGCTCCCAAACGTGAGTTCTTCACCGTAACGACGGCCGAGGGCATCACTATCAATGCCTACATGCTGAAACCGGCCGGATTCTCCGCATCAGGCTCATATCCCGTGATCATGACGCAGTACAGCGGCCCCGGCTCTCAGCAAGTGCTCGACTCATGGGCCATCGACTGGGAACAGTATGCCGCCATGCAGGGATATATCGTAATCTGTGCCGACGGTCGCGGAACAGGCGGACGCGGACGCGCATGGGAAACCATCGTATACAAGAATCTCGGCCACTACGAGACAATCGACCAGCAGGCAGTGGCAAAATGGGCTGCCGGACAACCATACGTTAAATCAGGCAGCATCGGCATCTGCGGATGGAGCTACGGAGGCTACGAGACACTTATGTGCGTGTCGACCCCATCGACACCTTTCGCTGCCGCCGTGGTCATAGCCCCTGTCACCGACTGGCGTTACTATGACACTATCTACGCCGAGCGCTATATGCTCACTCCGCAGGAAAATGAAGACGGCTACCGCGCGTCTGCCCCTCTGAATGCCGTCGGCAACCTGTCAGTACCGCTGCTAATGATGCACGGGACTGCCGATGACAACGTACATTTCATGAACACAGTCCAGTATACATCCGCACTCCAGTCTGCCGGAAAGTGGTGTGACATGTTCATATATCCTAACATGAACCATTCGATCTATGGATGCGGTGCGCGTCTTTCGGTCTACTCGCGAATGCTCGCCTACTTTAAATCCAATCTTCGTTAAGCTACAAGCATCTGACATACATGACCCAACATCATCACATTACAAACGAAAAAGCAATCTTCACGCTATGGCTCAACTGGGCCATTGCTGTGGGGGCTCTCGCTTTGCCTGAAATGGCCGCACTTTTCGTGCCACGACACTGGATTCCGACAATCACTTTCGGACTGATGTTACTCCTCATTATCTACCGCAACAACGGGAGGAAGCTGAGTGCGTCGTCGTGTGACCTCATCCAGACAATATGCGTCAGGACATTGTGTACATCGGCTCTGATAATGATAATAATATCCATTATCTATACCCGCCATATCATCTCGCTGTTCTATCCCGAAGAGCTGCTTAACATGCACATCCCCTATCTGACAATACTCATACTCGGGCCTGTAGCCACATTCTACTGCCTTTTGTCGGAAATACAGGGAAACAACGCATCTGTATGCCGGGAGTGCATAATACGCAACGGCACAGCTTCTGAGCGAGGATTTCTCGGAAAAGTCTTCTCACAGGAAAGCCGCTATCAGGTCAGGACTTTGCTCGTCCTCTCCGCTACCGTCAGCGTGACGTCATGGGTATATTATGCACTCTACTATGTCAACGTGAATCTCAACAGTGCCGATCATTTCTTCTATAACTGGGTTCCGTCTATATTATACGGTTTCTCAATCATTTTCTTCGGCATGAGATATTTCGGACTATGGAGCTATTATTACAACCACATCGAGCAGAACCCTCGTGTCTGCATGAACGGTTCCGGCGTACGCTTCCTAATTTTTCATGAAGACAACATATTCCTGAGCCGGACCGAAGGTTTCCATGACTATCCTGATGGCGACAAGTTCGACACTCCTACCGAAATCAGCCTGTCGCACTCGAATTCCATAAGCGTCGAAGATGCCGCCGACCATTTTTCAAATCTGACAGGTCTGCCGGCAGAGGACATGTCGATACGTTTTATGTATAAAAGCACCGACATGTCGGGACAGGCCAATGTATTCCATTTCATCTGCTGTCTGCCGGCCAAAGAAACCATTAACAGCACGTCTGTACGCGGCCAATGGTTCACACTGTCCCAGCTGCAGCGTCTGCTTTATAATCATGAACTGACCAAGATGCTCGCCTCCGAGATCCACAGGCTATACACTGTCACTATGGCATGGAAGACCTATGACGCGGATGGCAACAGGCTCTATCGCATCAAGAATTATCGCCCGACCTTCCGCCTGAAGGGTATCTGTGACTGGGATGTCGATTTCAACGATTCACAATGGCTTGAAGTAGCACGCTTCAATGAGGACAAACCTCTCTTCCATCTGCGCAAACTGTTTCACCGCCGGCAGCGTAAAGCAACGCAAGCCTGATTCAATAGATAATGGACACAGATAAAAATAGACCGCTTATAGTCATTACCGGGCCTACAGCCTCGGGGAAAACACGCAGGGCTGTGGACCTTGCCCGGAGAATCGGCGCTGAAATAATCAGTGCCGATTCCCGTCAGATATACCGGGGAATGGACATCGGTACGGGCAAGGACATTGAGGAATACGGAGAAATTCCTGTTCACCTTATAGATATATGCCCTGCCGGTTATAAATATAACCTCTATGAATTTCTACGGGATTTTCATAAGGCAAAGACCGATATTGAATCCAGAGGAAACTATGTGATCCTATGCGGTGGCACAGGCCTCTACGTCGAAAGTGTCCTCAAAGGTCTGCGCCTCCCGGAAGTACCGGAAAATCCGGAGCTTCGGCACAGCCTCGAAGGAAAGCCGCTCAACGAACTCTCAGAGATATTGGCCTCGATGAAAAATCTGCATAACACAACCGATGTAGACACCGCTAAGCGAGCCATACGCGCCATCGAAATTCAGACATACTACAATGACCATCCTGACGCAGCACGCGAGGCAGAGCCATCGCCTGTTACCGATGCGGTAGTGATAGGCGTGGAGATTGACCGCGACAGACGCCGCGACCGCATCTCCCGGCGTCTTCATAGCCGTCTGGAAGAAGGGATGGTCGATGAAGTACGCCGGTTGCTTGACTCAGGCATTCCTGCCGACGATCTGATTTATTATGGTCTTGAATATAAATACCTGACCCTCTATCTAACCGGCAAGATGGCATACGAAGAGATGGTGTCAGGACTTGAAATCGCCATACACCAGTTTGCCAAAAGACAGATGACATGGTTCAGAGGCATGGAAAAACGCGGTTTCCCGATTCATTGGCTGCCGTATGACCTATCGGCAGAAGCTTTCACGGATGAGATTGAAAAACTTATCTTAGACAGCCATTAGTTTTTTGCCGCACTGGTATCCATAGGAAATATTTTTTTCGAATAATTCGATACTCTTTTATGAGCAAAAATAGAAATCACCGTACAGTATGAACAAAATATAAAAATCACCATCAAAAAACAATCAGCTCCCGAAAAAGTTAAAAGCAGCCATAACCTTCCCGCACCCTCCAAAAATACCCTCAAAAACGCTAAAAAAGCTCGATTTTCAACTTTTTTTGAAAAAATCGAAAAAAAGTTACCAAAAAATTTGCACAGTATCGGAAAACTCCCTACCTTTGCAACGCAAAAACGGAAAAACAACAACGTTTCCTTCTTGTAAAAACATATTTTGGTGCCATAGCTCAGTTGGTAGAGCAAAGGACTGAAAATCCTTGTGTCCCCGGTTCGATTCCTGGTGGCACCACAAAAAAGAAAAAAGACTCCGTAGCTCAGTTGGTAGAGCAACTGACTCTTAATCAGTGGGTCGAGAGTTCGAGCCTCTCCGGGGTCACTTAATCAAAACTCAATCACTTATAAATCAAGTGGTTGAG
>ULVX01012277.1_pt1 | contig 11735 bp, 9 predicted proteins | sample 1959811 | NCBI WGS metagenome assembly ULVX01 (sample SAMEA4835797, study PRJEB28245) | human gut metagenome | biome: gut microbiome; material: fecal sample | place: Denmark | collected 2008
TCCGTATACTCGATATAGCCCGATAACCCAAGGATCTTCAAGGCATGATGCGCTTGCAATAAAGAGAACTTATAAGCGGAACAAAAATCCGTTAACGAGAAATCGTGTACCGTATCTAGCCCGTACCCTACGGCGATCTGGTAATAATTACCCAACGCCTCATAGACCCGGTAGATAAACTCCTTGTCCGGAAACTCATCCGCCAGCCGTTTCTTTAGCTTGGCGCTATCCGTGGAGGAACAAAGAGCCACGGCGAAGGCTTTCTTCTCATCACGCCCCCCGCGTCCGGCCTCTTGATAATATTCCTCCAACGATCCCGGCATATCCATATGCACGACCAATCGCACGTCCGGCTTATCGATACCCATACCAAAAGCGTTGGTCGATACGATTACCCGGCACTCGTTGTTTTTCCAACGGGCCTGACGCAGTTCTTTCTCGTCACGGTTTAACCCGGCATGGAAGAAATCGGCGGAGATACCCGCCTGTTGCAGCATGAGGGCGATCTCCTTGGTGCGTTTCCGATTGCGGACATATACGATGGCCGTACCCGGAACTTTTCCTAATATATAAACGAGTGTATTTAACTTATCTTCCGTCTTCCGGACAATATAAGCCAGATTTTTGCGGGCGAAGCTCTTTTGAAATACGTTCTTCTCCTTGAACCGCAGACGCTCTTGTATGTCATTCACCACTTCCGGGGTAGCTGTGGCGGTCAAGGCCAATACCGGAACACCCGGCAATAAGTCCCGGATCTCAGCGATATTGAGGTAAGAAGGACGGAAATCATATCCCCATTGCGAGATACAGTGACTCTCGTCGATCACTAGCAAACAAACTTGCATGGCCTCCATCTTGATCCGGAAAATATCCGTACTAAGCCGCTCCGGGGAGACATACAAAAACTTATACCCTCCGAAGATACAATTCTCCAGTTGCGTGATAATCTCTTGCCGGCTCATGCCCGAATAAATAGCCGTAGCCTTGATGCCGACCCGGCGTAAGTTCTCCACTTGGTCTTTCATCAAGGCGATCAAGGGAGTGACGACGATGCAAATCCCTTCCATCGCCAAGGCCGGCACCTGAAAGGTGATGGATTTACCACCACCTGTAGGCATCAGCCCAAGCGTATCTTTTCCGGCACAGACGGAATGGATAATATCCTCCTGCAAGGGGCGAAAAGCAGGGTATCCCCAATACTTCTCTAATATCTTATGGTAGACGTCCACCTGTCCTCCTCATATATCGTCGGGTTTGATGTCTTTGATCATCAGCTGGATAGAGGTGTTGCCGTTGTAGGTGTTCTCCTCCACCGTGTAGCAGATGTTGAAAGGCTTCATACCCTTGATATGGTCGTTGTGCCTGTGCATGCCGAAAGCGATGGCGTGCATGGGGGTGCTTGAGTTTCCGTCGATCAATTCCAGCTTGAGATGCTCCAGTTCCTTACCCACGAGCTTACTGGTGCCGTAGTCCTTTACGCCAAGCGAGCAGAATACAGGCTTCTGGTTGTCCGGTCCGAACGGGCTCATCTTCTTTAGGTCGTTCACGAACTTCTGGTTGATCTCTTTCAAATCCAAGATAGCGTCGATATCGATCTGCGGGATCATCTGCTCCGGTATGATCTCCTCGGATGCGATCTTCAAGAAACGCTCGGTGAATGCCTCTAGGTTCTCCTCCCGAAGGGAAAGCCCGGCGGCGTAGGTATGTCCCCCGAAATTCTCCAATAAATCCCGGCAACTCTCTATCGCCTTGTAAATATCGAAGCCTGTTACGGAACGTGCCGATCCGGTGATCAACTCGGACGATTTGGTAAGAACGACCGCCGGACGGTAATACTTCTCGGTCAAACGGGACGCTACGATACCGATCACGCCTTTGTGCCATCCCGGGTTATACACCACGATCGCCTTCCGGTCATCCATGTTCTCTACTTCGTCGATGACAGCGTTAGCCTCGTCGGTGATCTTCTTGTCCAATTCTCGGCGTTCCTCATTATATTGGTTGATGCTCTCGCTCTTCTCCCGGGCACTGGCGCTATCCTTGGACAGTAGCAGTTCCACCGCCTCCTTCCCGTTCATCATACGGCCGGAAGCGTTGATACGGGGACCGATCTTGAAGACGATATCACTGATCGTGATCTCCTTTCCGGTCAATCCGCAGATATCGATAATCCCTTTCAGCCCGAGGCTGGGGTTGCTGTTCAATTGCTTCAGCCCGTAATAGGCGAGGATGCGGTTCTCTCCCGTAATCGGGACGATATCCGAGGCGATACTGACCGCTGTCAGCTCCAACAACTTCTCCAGATCCGAGAACGGGAAATTATTGCTCTTGGCGAACGCCTGCATGAACTTGAATCCCACTCCGCAACCCGATAAATGCTCATACGGATAGATAGAATCCGAGCGCTTGGCATCCAATACGGCGACAGCGTCCGGCAAAGTGGCGTCCGGCATATGGTGGTCGCAAATAATAAAGTCGATGCCTTTCTCCTTGGCGTACTCGATCTTCTCGATCGCTTTGATACCGCAATCCAGCGAGATAACCAGCGACACGCCGTTCTCGGCGGCATAATCGATACCCTTGTAAGAGATACCGTACCCCTCGTCGTACCGGTCCGGGATATAGAAATCCAAGGTAGACGAGTAAGGTCTTAAATACTTGAAGACGAGCGATACCGCTGTCGTTCCATCCACGTCGTAATCGCCGTAGATCAAAATCTTTTCTTTATTCCCCAAGGCTTTGTTCAAGCGCCTCACCGCCTTATCCATATCCGGCATAAGGAACGGGTCGTGCAAATCGTTCAAGCTGGGTTTAAAGAATTTCTTCGCCTCTTCGATCGAAGTGATACCTCGTTGAACGAGCAAGAGACAGATCACCGGGCTGAATCCTAATTCAGCCACCAATTGGTCTCTCTTATGTAACTCTTCTTCTGATGGGGTTTGAAAGTTCCATTTGTTAATCATTATATATTGTTTTTTTCTTTTTTGCTTGCCTGATACTACGGATACCTTGTCATCCTTAATCTACCGTATGACAAAGGCGAGATTTCCGCAATATATTTCAACCCGTAAAGTTAGAAATTAAATATGGTATATCCGGTATGGCTTAAAGAAAATAGTTTTTTTGTTATTATTTTTTTGAAGTAGGAGAATGATTCGTACATTTGCCTAAATATTATAAAATACAATGACGGAAGATATTAAAAAAGCTTGCGAAGTAATGGCCGCAGGCGGCATAATACTTTATCCTACAGACACTATCTGGGGAATTGGTTGCGACGCTACCAATGAAAAAGCCGTACAAAGAGTGTACGAGCTAAAGCGAAGGACAGACAATAAGGCTATGTTGGTCTTGATGGACAGCGAGGCTAAATTGGATAGGTACGTGTCGGATGTTCCCGATATCGCTTGGGATTTGATTAGCGTGTCTGATAAGCCGTTGACCATCATTTACTCAAGTGCCAAGAACTTGGCGACAAATCTATTGGGAGCCGATGGTAGCGTGGGTATCCGCATCACGAACGAGGAGTTCTCCAAGAAATTGTGCGAGCGCTTCCGCAAACCTTTGGTCTCTACTTCCGCCAACGTAAGCGGCGAGCCTTCTCCCGCTAATTTCAGCGAGGTATCGGAGGTGATCAAGGAGGGTGTGGATTATATCGTGAGTTATCGTCAGGACGATATGAGCAAGGCCGCTCCGTCCGGCATTATCAAGTTAGGAGCCGGTGGGCTTGTGCAGGTAATTAGATAAGGATGAAGAAAAGCGTACAAGCCGGAAAATATATTGTCTCGGATTTTATAGCGTCGTCGGTAGTCTGGTTATTATTTAACCTGATACGCTATGAGGAGGTGGCGGTGTATGAAGGGTTTGATACCGTCGGGGCCTTTTTGCTGCATATCCCCTCATTGAAGGGGCAGCTATTGATCCCGTTTTTCTGGTTCGTATTATATTGGTTTTCCGGTTATTATAATAAACCGTTCGGTAAGTCGAGGCTTACTGAGTTGTTCTCTACCCTTGGGAGCGTGTCGATCGGTGTCGTGATCTTGTTTTTTGCCTTAGTGCTGAATGACTTGCCCCGTTCTTATCACGTGTATTATGATATGTTTTTCTCTTTATGGGGATTGCAGTTTGTCTTGACGTATATTCCCCGGTTATTGATTACGCAGGCCGGGTTACGGAAGATAAAGTGCAGGGAATGGGCGTTGAATGTATTGATGATTGGGGCGGGGAAGAAGGCGGCGTGTATTGCCGACGACCTGTATGGTTTGGGTTATAATATCGTCGGTTTTGTCTCCGATGGTACGGAGAAAAAGGGCGGGGTCGCCGGAGATCGTGTGATCGGTAGGCTAGAATCTTTGCCGGTGATCGTAGAGGAGAAAAAGGTGGATGAGCTGGTTGTCGCCTTGGAGACGGTGGATAATAACCGTTTGATGGATATCCTGTATTCGTTATATTGCTATAAACGGCCGATCAAGATATTGGCGGATAAATCCAGTTCATTATCGCAAGTAAAGATCAAGGCGATAAAGGGCGTTCCGCTGGTGGACGTGACGGATAACAACTTCTTGCCCATTGAGCAGAATGTAAAGCTCTTTATTGATAAGACGTTATCTCTGATTTTCTTGGTGCTCTTATCTCCCTTGTTCCTGTATATCGCTTGGCGGGTGAAGCGGGATTCCCCCGGCCCGGTGTTTTTCAGTCAGGAACGGATCGGATACATGGGCGAGCCTTTCATGATCTATAAGTTCCGTACGATGTACACGAACGCCGAGGAGGAAGGCCCGTTGCTCTCTTCCGAGGACGATTCCCGTATCACTCCCTTCGGACGGGTGATGCGGAAATACCGCTTGGACGAGTTACCGCAGTTCTGGAACGTGCTGAAAGGGGATATGTCGCTAGTTGGCCCCCGTCCGGAACGTAAATATTTCATCGAGCGGATCGTGAGGAAAGCCCCCTTCTACTATCTGCTGCATAACGTACGTCCGGGAATCACCTCGTTGGGTATGGTGAAATATGGATATGCCGGCAGCGTGGATGAGATGATCGAGCGCTTGGAATATGATATATTATACTATGAGAATATGTCCTTGATTCTGGACATAACGATTCTCATTTATACAGTTAAAACAGTGTTTACAGGTAAAGGTATTTAAAATGGCAAACGAAGGTTTATTCTATAAATTCTTGTTGTGGAGGGAAAAGCGCATCAAGGAGAAGCATTTCATCCTTATTATCAGTTTTATCGTGGGACTTTGTACGGCAGCCGCCGCCATAATACTGAAACAGCTGATCCATTTCATACAGCATTTATTGACGGGCAATTTCAATGCTGATGGCGTAAATTACCTCTATTTGCTTTATCCGGTGATCGGTATCTTGTTGGCCGGATTATTCGTGAAATACATCGTGCGGGATGATATCAGCCACGGTGTGACGAAGATCTTGTATGCCATCTCGCAACGAAAGAGCCGTATCAAGCCGCATAATACATGGACCTCTATCGTAGCCAGTTCCGTGACGATCGGCTTTGGTGGATCGGTCGGGGCGGAGGCTCCTATCGTATTGACGGGGGCGGCTATCGGTTCTAATCTGGGGCGGGTGTTCAAGATGGAGCAAAAGACGTTGATGTTGCTCGTGGGATGTGGTGCCGCCGGAGCGATCGCCGGTATCTTCAAGGCGCCTATCGCCGGGTTGGTGTTCGTTATCGAGGTATTGATGCTGGACCTTACGATGACTTCCGTGCTTCCTTTGCTGATCTCGTCGGTGACGGCGGCTACGATGTCTTATATCTTTACCGGCACCGAGGCCATGTTTAAGTTCTCTCAGACCGAGGCATTCGAGATCGAGCGTATTCCTTACGTGCTCTTGCTGGGTGTTTTTTGCGGATTGGTATCCCTTTATTTTACCCGTGTGATGAACAAGGTGGAAGGGATGTACCGGAAGTTGGGTACGTATTGGAAGAAGTTCATGTTGGGGGGGGGGGATGCTGAGTATTTTGATATTCCTGTTCCCGCCGCTATATGGTGAGGGCTATGATACGATCGGCTCGTTGCTGAACGGGCAGTTCTCGCATATCATGGACAAGAGTTTGTTTTACGATCTGAACGATACCTATTTCGGGGTCTTGATCTTCTTGACCTTGATCTTGCTTACGAAGGTATTCGCTTCCAGCGCCACGAATGCCGGAGGGGGTTGCGGTGGTATCTTCGCTCCTAGTTTGTATCTGGGCTGTATCGCCGGTTTTATCTTTGCGCATACGTCTAATTATTTCCCGTTCACGATGTATATCTCAGAGAAGAATTTCGCTTTGCTGGGTATGGCGGGCATTATGTCCGGGGTGATGCACGCTCCTTTGACCGGGGTTTTCTTGATTGCCGAGCTGACGGGTGGGTATGATTTGTTCCTCCCCTTGATGATCGTCTCGATCAGTTCCTATATCACGATCCTTATGTTCGAGCCTCATAGCATCTACTCCATGCGTTTGGCGCAGAAAGGCGAGTTGCTGACGCACCATAAGGATAGGGCGGTGCTTACCTTGCTACGGGCGGATAGCGTGATCGAGAAAGATTTCCAGATGGTGTCTCCGGAGATGACGTTGGGCGATATGGTAAAGGTTATTTCCCGAAGCGGGCGTAACACCTTCCCTGTTGTGGACGAGCGGGGCGTGTTGCTGGGTATCGTCTTGCTGGATAATATCCGGAATATCATGTTCCGTCCGGAGTTGTATAATCGTTTCCATGTATCGAAGTTCATGGTTTCCGCCCCGGCCAAGATCGTAATCAACACGCCGATGGATCAGATCATGCAGACGTTTGACGATACGAAAGCGTGGAATCTTCCGGTGGTCGATGAGAATGGCCATTATATCGGCTTTATGTCGAAATCGAAGATATTTAATTCCTATCGGGAGGTATTGGTCGATAACTTTTCCGGGGACTAACTTGTTAAAAACAGATCCAATTTATTGTACATGAAGAAAGAGGATTTACGAATCGTATATATGGGCACTCCCGATTTTGCCGTGGAGAGCCTGCGTGCCTTGGTAGAAGGTGGATATAATGTGGTAGGTGTCATTACGATGCCGGATAAGCCGATGGGCCGTCATGGTAGCGTGCTTCAACCGAGTGCCGTGAAGCAATATGCCGTATCGGTGGGTCTTCCGGTCTTACAGCCAGAGAAGTTGAAGGATGAGGCGTTTTTGGAGGAACTGCGTGCCTTGCGGGCGGATTTGCAGATCGTGGTGGCGTTTCGTATGCTGCCGGAGGTGGTCTGGAATATGCCCCGTCTGGGAACTTTTAATCTGCATGCCTCCTTGCTTCCGCAATACCGGGGTGCCGCTCCGATCAACTGGGCGGTTATCAATGGTGATACGGAGACCGGCGTGACTACTTTCTTTCTTACGCATGAGATCGATACGGGTAAGATCATCCGTCAGAGACATCTGCCGATCGCTGATACCGACGATGTAGAAACCGTTCACGATGCCTTGATGGTGATGGGGGCGGGGTTGGTTACCGAGACCGTGGACTTACTGTTGGATGGAAAAACAGACGCTATTCCCCAAGAGGAATTCTATAAGGATGCCGCCGAGTTGCGTCCGGCCCCGAAGATATTCAAGGATACCTGTCATATCGACTGGAACCAGCCGGTGAAGAATATCTATGATTTCGTCCGTGGGCTTTCTCCTTATCCTGCTGCTTGGACGGAATTGATCTCTGAGGATGGCAAACGTCTGGCTTTAAAGATTTACCAGGCAGAGAAACGTCCGGCGGAGCATAACTTCCCGGTCGGCTCTATCCATACGGATCATAAATCGTATATCGACGTGGCCGTGAAGGACGGTTTTCTTCGCTTGCGTTCCTTGCAACTTGCCGGAAAGAAACGGATGAATATAACGGACTTCCTGAATGGTTTCAAGCAAATCGCGGAATATACGGTTGGCTGATGAACGGGACGAGACGTATCATATACATTACGTTAGGAACGTTTTTTCTCATATTGGGAGCGATCGGTATCTTTGTCCCTTTGCTCCCGACCACTCCTTTTTGGTTACTGACTTGTTGGTTTTATGTCCGTAGCTCGGAGAAGCTTTATAACCGGGTGATGAGCAATCGTTATTTCGGGCCGCATATTAAGGGCTTTGTGGAAGATAAGGCTATTCCTTTGCGTTCCAAGATTATCACGATCGCTATCATGTGGCTATCTACGATCATTACTTCCCTTTTGCTAGTCGGCTATTGGTGGGTGAAAGCTTTGTTAGGGCTTATCAGTATCGGGGTCTCATGGCATATCCTCTCTTATCCTACTAAAAAAGAATGAGATAACCTGTTCATCCATAGGATTACTGGGGTTATCCCTCTTTTATCGCTTTCTATCGTAGCCTTACTACTTTATCGGTCTTCTTTCAAGGCCTCTTCTAAGCTGATTCCTAGAGCTTCAGCTACTCCCTTACCGTAAGCAGGGTCTGCCTTGTAGCAATTGCGTACGTGGCGTTGCTTGATGAACAGTTGGGCGTTACCCATCGCACGGGCGGTATTTCCGAATAACAACTGTTGCTCTTCCGGCGGCATCAAACGGAATAAGGCACCCGGTTGGCTGTAGTAATCATCATCGTACTCACGCTCGTTGTAATTATAAACATCCCCGTGTACTTTCAAAGGCGGTTCCTTCTTCTCGGGAGAGTCTTTCCATTCGCCGAAGCTGTTAGGTTCGTAACCCTTTGCGGCTCCATAGTTTCCGTCTACACGCATCGCTCCGTCACGGTGATAGGCATGGAACGGACAACGGGGCTTGTTCACCGGGATCTGCTCTAGGTTCACGCCAAGGCGGTAACGCTGGGCGTCGCCATAAGAGAATAGACGACCTTGTAACATCTTGTCTGGGGAGAAGCCGATGCCTTCGACAGTATTCATCGGGTTGAATGCGGCTTGCTCCACGTCTTGGAAATAATTCTCCGGATTACGGTTCAACTCGAGGATACCGACATCCATTAACGGGAAGTCCTTATGCGGCCATACTTTCGTGAGGTCGAATGGGTTGATCGGATAGGTCTCGGCCTGCTCTTCAGTCATCAATTGGATCTGGAATTTCCATTTCGGGAAGTCCCCACGCTCGATACTCTCGAACAAATCACGCTGATGGGATTCACGATCCTTGGCGATGATCGCAGCCGCTTCCTCGTCACTCAAGTTCTTGATACCTTGCAGGGTTCTGAGATGGAACTTCACCCAGATACGTTCGTTCTTATCGTTGATAAAACTGTACGTATGGCTACCGAAACCATGCATATGTCGATAAGAGTAAGGAATGCCGCGAGAACTCATCGTAATCGTTACTTGATGCAGGGCCTCGGGAAGCAAAGTCCAGAAATCCCAGTTGTTATCCTCGCTTCGTAGATTCGTTTTCGGGTCACGTTTGATCGCATGATTCAAGTCAGGGAATTTTAGGGGATCACGCAAGAAAAATACCGGGGTGTTGTTACCCACTAAGTCCCAGTTGCCCTCCTCTGTGTAGAATTTCATGGCGAATCCACGGATATCACGCTCTGCGTCGGCTGCTCCACGCTCTCCGGCTACGGTGGAGAAACGGACAAAGCAGTCAGTTTTCTTGCCTACCTCGCTGAAAATAGCCGCTTTCGTATACTTTGTGATATCATGTGTAACGGTAAAGGTACCGAATGCGCCGGAACCTTTGGCGTGCATGCGTCTTTCTGGGATCACTTCACGGTCGAAGTGCGCTAGCTTCTCAATGAACCAAGGGTCTTGTAATACCATCGGGCCACGTGGCCCCACTGTTTGTACGTTCTGATTGTCCGCAACAGGGCGCCCGTTGGCGGCAGTTAGTTTTTTGTCTTCCATAACTTTAGTTTTGATGTCGCAATAAAGAATTTTAGATAAAGTAATCTTTAAATAAAACTGTTTAGAAACAACAATTGTTTTTAACTTCTTGACAAAAATAAGATGTTGTTAGACAGTTGTCAAATAGTTAATATCTATAAATATATAGACGGGTAGTAGAAACTCAGTGGGGATAGGCGCATGAGTTATAAAAGTATCTTAGTTTCATCGCCCCATACACCTAAGATACTTCGCCAATGAACTTAGGATACTTTCTCGATGAAACTAAGATACCTTGTTTAAAAGGTATGGATACAAAAAAGCGATTGTCTGGCAAGATGCCAAGCAACTGCGGTATGGTTTGAAAAAATCAAATGTTCACCTTCCCGGTAAAATGGGGTGTTACTTATTTATTGTAACCCCATTTTGTTAACTCCGACTGACCGATAGCAGCGAGTGATCTCAAGCAGCTATCCAAAAAATGTCTAATAAAACTTTTCATAGCTCATTTTCTTTTTAATTAATAAATCTGTGCCTTTCGACACGTTCTAAATCTCACATAACTTTTGAAGTCCGAGTAACGAATGAATTGAAAACCTAAACCTTTAACCTTTTAACCTATTACTAACCTAATCCCGGACTTCTGATAACCTTAACCTAAACCTTCCTCTTTTTCATCGTGAGGTTTACCACATGCGGTAAACCCAAATTGTCCAAGGTTGAAACCCTAGCAAATCGATGTAACGTTTAAACAATCTCTTTACCATATTTGCTTTACAATTATGTTTTACGACACAAATATACGGCGTTATTCCATACGTGGTATGTTTTATAGCATGTTTTTTGCGGATTCCTATGTTTTCTTGATCTATGATAAAAAAAGCGGGAATCAGATTCATATAATGATAGTATTTGAACGTTTGGCATGTCTATTGTGTTACCATGCCATTGAGTTTCTATTTCTATTTGCTACATTTGCGGAGCTAAATGTAAGATAATGTAATATATATGAGTAGAAAAGAGGAGTACAAAGAGAAGAATCTATTGTATTTGGACGAGATCGCTTCGGAAGAGGGAACCCGGACATTACCGTGCGGTATATTATATAAGGTAATACAAGCGGGTACAGGCAAAGTCTCTCCTAATCGGGGAAGCGTCGTTTCCGTACATTATAAAGGAACGTTGATTAACGGAAGGGAATTTGATAACTCATGGAAACGGGGTTGCCCGGAAGCCTTTCGCTTGAACCAAGTGATTGAAGGCTGGCAATTGGCTCTTCAAGAAATGCGGGTAGGGGATAGATGGATAATCTATATCCCTTACAATTTTGGTTATGGTAATCGTGCCTCGGGTCCGATCCCTGCTTTCTCCACATTAATATTTGAGGTAGAGTTGTTGGGAATCGCCTAATTCCAATCATAGAATATATAATAATGTATCCGAAGGGAGTAAAAAAGAATAACCATGGGTTTAGCCATGGCTATTCTCTTTTTGCCTCATTAGAGGATTGGAAACTTTCTATTGTTTAGGCGTATCATCCGTCTTCTTTCCTTTATCCAGCCATTTCTCTTGGATGGTCTGCATCAGTTCATAGAAGTTAGGGATGAACATCGTGGCGAATATCGTATTGATAGCCATACCGAATACTACCGCCGCACCTAAGGATATACGGCTGGCCGCTCCCGCTCCGGTAGCGAAAAGCAAAGGCATGACACCCAATACAAAGGCGAACGAGGTCATCAGGATCGGACGTAAACGAACGTGTCCGGCTTCCAAGGCGGAATCCCGTATCGGATTACCTTCCTTTCGGAAATCCCGGGCGAACTCTACGATCAAGATACCATTCTTGGCGGACAAGGCGATCAATAAGATAATACCGATCTGGGTATATACGCTTACCGG
>ULVX01024870.1_pt1 | contig 11735 bp, 15 predicted proteins | sample 1959811 | NCBI WGS metagenome assembly ULVX01 (sample SAMEA4835797, study PRJEB28245) | human gut metagenome | biome: gut microbiome; material: fecal sample | place: Denmark | collected 2008
TAAATTATCATTTATATCATAGAAAATGAGGTGATTGAATTATGGGCAAGAAAACAGAAGAGCTTAAGAAAAAATCTGAAAGAGATTGTCTAAATTTAATTAGTCTTGCCAAAGTTAAAAGTGAATATGCAAAGAATTTGTTAAATGTTCTTCATCTTAATGATATTGATTCTTTCGTTAGCTCAGAAAGGCCAGATTTTGTTTTTGAAAATACTACTATGAACGTTGGTGTAGAACATTGTATGATTGATTCTTTATATAATGAAAAATTAGCATCACATAGTAGAGAAATGAATACAAAAATACGAAGGGCTGTGGATAAAGCAAAAGTTAATTATTCATCTGAAGACGCCGCATCGTTTTTGTGTGATTGCATTAAACAAGAACTGGACGCTACAAACCGATTTAAATATGAAACTTTTTTAAATTCATTTAAATCGATTTGTATGAAACATAACATGAATGCGAAAGCATATAGAGAAAATCTCGAAAATAATTGTAAGCAAACAAAAATTGTGTGCTTAATTGAAATACCTTTATCATTTCAAAATATTAAATATATGGTATATGAAAATGATAATAAACATTGTTTACTATTAAATGGCATTCCTTTAACAAAAGAAATGGTAAATATAGTATCTCAAATGTCAAATTTTGATTATGCGATAATTCTTACCTATTTCAAAGAGAGAAAAAGGAAAAAATGTTCACTTTATATTTTTGATTGTAAAAATATAGAAATATCAATTAGAGAACAACGTATTCATTTGTATGATTCATTTGATTACTTTTATAAACTTTCTAATGTTGTAACTGACTATAATGAAGATGTTCATGGAATAACATTCAATATAAATGCATCTTCTTAAATGAAAATTTACTTTGTGCTCAAAAATCATTAAATTGCTAGTATAGTCAAATAAAAAGAAAAATATAAATTGAAAAGGAACGATGAGAATATTATTTATTTTTTTGAAAAGTAAATAATTTAATTCAATATAACAATAATGAGTTGATTATTAAGTTAATCTTTTAGTTGTAGAAAGTAGTTGATAATTTGAAACGATTCAATGAAGGAGATACTGTTTACTTTGTTGCTTCTTCTATCTTTGTAAGAAAGGCTAAGGTTGTACGGAATGCTGGTGGATTTTGTACCATTACTTTTGATGGCAATGGCAATTGTGGTACTTCTGGTACTCGTGTTCGTGAATCTAAGTTGTACCGTACCCAAGAGGAAGCTAATGCTATTGTTAAACAGCATAAAGAAGCAAACAAGCGAAGATGATGAGTCTTCGCTTTTACTTTGGATTGGCAAATACGATACCACCATTTCTTCTTCTAAGTTCTGATATGGTATAGGTGTTTGTTCGCCAATCTGTTTTTGCTTCTTCGAATGTGTTGGTTTTACCATCATAGTTACCATCTTGGATTGTGATATTTTCTCCATCTACTTTTAATACAATTCCAACATGGTTTTTACCAATGCCTGAAAAGACGGCTCCTGCTTTTGGTGTATCGGCTCTTTCAAATTTATCACGATGAGCAGCAAGCAACTGATCTACACAATCCCATCCATTGCCAGTAAAGCCTGGATCATAGCCATATAATTCATAGAATCTACCCCACGCAAACCATGTACATTGGCCGTATAAACCGGCTTTTGCATATGGATTTTTTGTTATCCATGCTTCTAAATTATTAAAGTTTGGATTGGTTCCACCACGAAATGTGATTCCTACATACCGCATAACATGATCTACATAGAGTGGATCACCATATCCACTTACATGGAGCTCTTGTTTCTTATTGTCTGAAAATAGTTGTGCATTGTATTTGGAATAGCCACCAAAATTAGTGAGTGCCCATTCAATATAGCCATTCCCATAGTTATATCCTTGTAATGCTAAGTAGATATGTTCCGTATCCGATGGATCTTTTACATTGGCTTTTTTTATACAATCCGAAAAAGTTTTAACGCCGACTTCAATTGAATATTCTGCTTCTGTAATGCCATTCGGAACTCTTGGATATTTTGTATTATATCCTGACTCACTAGCTTGCATTGGATCATTTCCTTTAACGCCAGATTCTTGCATCATAATAGCTTGTATTAAAGAAACATAATCTTCAATATCATTTTCTTTGGCATATTTACGAATGGTATCTTCATATGCAATGACTTCTTCACTTAAAGAAACAATTTCACTATTGGATCCACCATCTTGTGCCAATACTCCAAAAGTACCAATAAATAACACAAGTACAAGTAATAAGATCATACCTGTACCAAATGAAAAGAGCGCACCAATACTGGATACACTCTTCTTGATTACATTGTATGTTGTTTTAACAGCTTTTGTTGTATTTTGAACAACTGGTGTAGATACAATTTTTTCACCTGTTTGTTTGACTTTAGATGCATTCACTTTATTCACTACAGTCTGCTTTGCTTTGGAAATATAGGATACTTTTCGAGGATGAATCTCATTACGATTTGGCAATGGATTTTGTTTCTTTATTTTATGTTCATTTCTTTTTTCTTTAATGAACTTCGTTGTACGATAACTCGATTCAATAAATGTTTGTTTTGCAGTTCTTTTTACTGAATTAGTAGCTTGTACATTTGAATTGGATGAAATACTCTCTTTGTAAGTATCTTTATCCATATTGCGTGTACGGATAGTTTGCTGCTTAATAAAGTGTTTTATATTTGCCTTAGAATCCTTTGTTTTAATCATCTGTACTTTTTGTTTTGTCTTAATATCTTTCAAATCAATCAACTCCTTTGTATGTAAAAAAGAGTAGGAATTTCTCCTACTCAGATTTATTGAATTTCTATAAATTCTGTTTGAACATCAGATTTAATACCTTCAATCCACTGATCTAAGAAATAATCATTTCTTTTTGGAAATTCAGATAATAAATCATGCCCACGTTTGATTTCAATTTCTTCAGAAAACGCAGTATTATCTTTCTCAAAGTATATATCACGATTTTCTAAATGAAATACAATAGCTCTTGTGACTAATAAACTATAGTTCAGATTATCTATGCAAGCAACTTGCTTTTCATTAATCAGTGTAATTTTTTCTATTTTTTGATTAACAGGGGTATTAATCTGCTCGGTATCTTCAAAGAAAGAATGAATATCAGAATCTTTCACTTCTTTGATATTCCACAAGGCCACATCATCAATAGAATCAAAATACTGAAATTTAGTTTGTTCATTTTTTAGTTCATAAATTTGATTTCCAATATATAATCCAACAATTCCTGTAACTGAATTTGTAAACACAAATGGATCACATTTATATTTAATAAAGGTTTGGCCAATCATTTGTTTGAATTTAGCGATATCTAATCTAACATCTTGATGAAAAATCATTTTAGTCTTCCTTTCTTTGTAAAATGTATTTTTTGCTGTTTTACACCATTTGAATTTGTACTTTTTTTAATATTAATATCTACTGCAGGAGATCCATCAGAAGAAGATATTTCCCTGTATGTAATTATCGTTCCATCTTTTAACTTTGCAATTTTACCTTTTCCATTAGGTAGGCTTTTTTCGATTGCTCCATAAGTTAACTTCTCGTAAAAATCTTTTGATGTTTTAAGAGGATTGCTACTTTCGATATGCCGTGTTCGTTCTTTTGTACTATCTCCACGTTCGCCAAAATATCCATGGGCAAAATGGTATGAATTTGCTACTTTTGGTAGATTATCGCTAATAGAACGGTAGTGATTAATTCCGCCTTTATAGATACCTGTTCCCATTTAAGCACCTTTCTTGTGAATGGATTCAAACTCACTTGGAAATCTATAAAACTCAGTGCTATTTGAAAAATCTGAAAAAACACAATCTGGCATATATCCATGAACGATTACAGAACTCGGTTCTATTTGAGATAGCATTTCTGACAATCCCAATTTGAATATCTCTTTTTGCTTTTTGCTTCGAATGCATCCATGTGTACTAATGCTAACTATGGTGTGTTTCGGTACACCTAAGAAACAATATTTGAAGCTGGCTTCATCACTCCATCTTATATTTGGAATAACTGGAATACCTTGTTTTTGCAAGAAAAAGCCAATAGCTCGATTAAAATAAGTATTTGTTTCCTGAAGACATTGAGCTTGATTGATCAGCATAGAACAATCTGGTGTGATTACACCATCAAATTCTTTCAGCTTATCTACATATTTTTTTGTAGATGTCAAAACTTGTGAAAATTGATAGTCGTGTATATAGAAATGAACATATTTATTCTTATTTTTTTCTATACCAATTTTATTGAAAGGAACCAGTCCTTTAGGGATTTGCGTGTTTTTTAAATCCAATAACATTGGAATACCAGCGTCTCCTACTAGGGTTGCTCCTTCTGTTAAATAGGCTTGAAAGCCATCATCTAAAATAGTTTTTTTCATAACTAACCTCTAAAGATATATAATCTTTCTTAAAAACTATTTATGACCAAATTGCCTATTTTAAGTAAAAATGATATGATATCCTTGCTTAGGGGAATACCAATCGTATTCTTAAAAAGGCATAGTCTTACAATTGTGAGTCTGTGCTTTTTTTATGTCATAAATTACCTCCAACAATTTTTCATACAATAAACATCTATAAATCAAAAACCAAATAGTAATTCCAATTTTTGATCATATGTTTTTAAAACGGGGACTCTTAACCATTTTCTATAATAATTTAGTGCGTTAATTGCTGCTATATGTGAAATACAAAATCTATCTTCAATATCTTCCACAGTTGACAGCTTATATCGATGAATGAGAACAGGTGGTGCAATAGCAAATTTAGCAAAAAAATCTGCTTCGCTTTCTGCTAATTCACAATGCTCTGTATGACCCAAAACAAGATGACCGATTTCATGAAGAAATGTCCAATTCAGTCTTTCATAGGATTTTTTATCATTATAATAAATATAGAGAGCATCATCTTTTTCAAGACATATTGCATCTTCATATTTTAAAGTTAGCTCTTCACAATGTTTAGTTGCCGAATAGGGTATTACAATAATCCCCAGCTTTTTAGCTATTTCAAATCCACTAATTGGTGTACATGAAATATCTAGATTTTCAAACAGAGTGACTACTATTTCTTTTATTTCTTCATATCGTTCATCTTGTAATCTCATTTAATCATCTCCAAACAACATTTTTACTAATTCTGTTTTTTCTGCGTCTGTCATTGAACCTTTATTTCTGGCTAAAATTCTTTTAACCCCATAAAAGTCTAAGACATCATCTTTGCCCATTAAATAATTAGCAGTTGTGTTCAAAGCACATGCAATATTCGCTAAAGTTTCACCAGAGGGAATGCGATCTCCTTTAATGTAATGAGATAGTGCACTTTCTGTAATATTAACTCTTTTCGCTAATTCTTTTTGAGTCATTTGTTTTTCTTTCAATAATTCATTAATCCTTTCTCCTGCTGGCATGTCAAATATCCTCCTAATATCTTACGACAATTACATTTTACGCAGAAATTATCATATTGTCAAGTTTGTACGTTAAACATAAACTAATACCGACATCAAAATTATCATATTGTCATTTTCTATCGCCAGGTTTTGTTGTATTCAAATCATATAGTAGTCCTTTTGGCATCTTATTTACAAACGGAACTATTGAGCCACCATACTTGATTAATCCACATCCGGTTGGTGCATTGGTAATGTAACTCATTTGTTCATCTGAAATATTTAACAGTTTAGCTAAATCTTCTCTGTCATTGGCAGATTGATTCAACATGACAATAAATTCAGAATTGGATAACATGCTTGTACCTTGTTGAGAAGATAACAGGTATTTCACGTTTTGCGTAATACCTGTTGGATAGGCATCTCTTTTTCTGAATTGCCTCCATGCGGATGCAAAGAAGGTAGCACTTTCTTCATTTTCAAAGATGACGTGAATTTCATCAATAAAGACATGCGTACGTTTCCCTTTGCGCCAATTTTCATTGACTCTATTAATAATCGCATCGGTAATCACAAGTAATCCCATTGTCTTTAATTGTTTTCCAAGATTAAAGATATTAAAAGAAAGAATTCTAGATTGGATATCGACATTGGTTTCATGGGCGAAGATGTTTAAAGATCCATTCGTAAATAATTCAAGTTTAATGGCTAGTGATTTGGCTTCTGGTTCTGTTTGTTCTAACAGCTTTTTGTAGAGATGCTTTAAAGTTGGAACATGAGTCTCTTGATATACAAGGGCAACACAACGATCAATGATGGAACGATCAATTGGGGATATACCACCATGATTAGAATCCAGCTGTTCAAATAAAGACATAATGAATTGAGATTTATCTGCAATCGCATTTCCACTATCGCCATAACCTTCTGACATATCCATCGCATTGATATAGTCGTTACTATTGGTTCCAATACGAATGATTTGTCCGCCTAGTGCTTTGATGATTGGATCGTATTCACCTTCAGGATCGGCAATGATAATGTCATCATTGGTTGATAAGATTAAAAATTCAAGTTCTTCCTTTGTAAGGAAGGATTTACCTGCGCCAGGAATTCCTAATACAAAGGAGTTTGGATTTTGCAGTAAGGCTTTATTACAAAGAATTGGATTATTGGTAATAGCATTCTGTCCATACCAGATACCACCTTTTTGCATGATCTCATGTGCTCTAAATGGAATGAAAACAGCAGCACTTTCTGTAAGAAGAGTACGTGTAAGATTGAGCTTATTTACTCCAATGGGAAGTACAGTTTGTAAACCATCGAGTTGTCTTTTAGAAAAATATAATGTTTCAAGTTCACAAACATATTTACGAGCCACGGCTTTTAATGTTTCTGTATCTTTATCCAGTTCTTCTAAAGAATCTGCAAGATGAACAATGGTTATGTTACAAAGCATCATTCTTTGATCACGAACAATTAAATCATCCAGGAATTCTTTACATTCTTTTCGTTGTAGTTCCATATCATAAGGAATAATGGCAGAAAAGTTATTGTTACGATTTTGTTTCATTTGCCAATCCGTAATGTTCTTTTCAACACCTAAAAATTTGTTCTCTACTTCTCTTACGGCTTCATCCGTAGGAATTGTAATGATGTCCATGGAATACATTAAGTTTCGGTTTAGATCACAAAATTCTGAAACAAATTCATCTTTTAAGAAACCTGGATAATTATTTAGATATAAGACTCTTCCATACTTACCATCAAATTCAAAATATTTATTGTGGTATTTACACATTCTAGGTGTAATCAAATCTTTGAAGGAATGGCCTTTTTTAGCTAAGTCATTGATATTTAGATTAAATTCTTCGGTTTCATTTCGATAAAAATCATGCAGAATCTTTAAGCGTTCTTCTGCATTGAGTTCAATACATGAACTTCCTAGTCTTGCAAATAAAGTGGAGAATTCTGTAGTGATACGTGAGAAAGTAAATCTAGCTTCATCAATGGAATTCTTGAATACAGTAACAGTAATGTACTTTTCTTGGATAATATCATCGCTTTCCGATAACTTATCCAAAAGCATATTGTTGTATTCTTCTCGATATGGATCTAGTCCATCCTGTTTTAAAGGGATGAGGATATTTTTTTTGAATTTACGAATATCTACCTTGCGATTATTGATGGTAATCTTAGTCATCACAGAAGAATCAAAAGAATTTAATAGATCACTGTAACTTAGAAATAAATTGTTTTTATCTTCACCTGAAGCAATTTTATAGTTGATGTCTAAGAATCTGTAACTCTTTGTATATTTATTTCCACAACGAAAAATACCATCCTTGTAGATGGTATCTACAGGAATGGTATCTTGAACATACTTAGAAATTTTTATTTTTTCTTTGTTTAGCTTTTTCAATCTTTCGTAACTTTTTATCATGAACAATTGACTCCTTTCGAGATTGATTAATGATTGAATTGAATATTTCTTCATACAAATTAAATGGTTTATCGATTAGGTTTGTAGAAGATAAAAGAAATGAATATAGTGCAGTTTTCACAATGTCTTCGGTATACATTCCTTGAAATCGAATGAAACCAAGTGCAGCAAATGGTGCAGCACCTAACATACATAGCCAGCTTGTCATTTCTGTACCTAGTTTATCATTGAATAGAAAATAGATACCTGTAGCTATGATACAAGCAATAATAGAAAATATGCTTTGTCTTAAAGATAATCCAAAAAAGATACTTTCTGTATAATCCCGTATTTCCTTGTTGATCTTGATCTCAAAATTAGATTTCATCAATCAGTTCCTCATGTGTAATCGTTAATGGACTCGATGTTGCGAATAGGATATTTTCAACAGGAATAATGGTCTTTGTTCCTTTGTAGTTGATGATTATTTTATCTTCTGCATTTTCAATCTGATACATTAATTTTTGATTTAGTGGTAAAGAAGCAGGTTCTACGATTTCAACCTGATCTCCATTTTTTAAAATAATTGTATTTGTGATATAGTTTTTCATTTTGTTTTCCTTTCTTGCCTGATGGCATAAAAAAACAGAAGATGTAATATCTCTTCTGTTTTAATATTTAGCAATTTTCTCTAAACTTTTGTAATAAATAATTAAGCTTCAAAAAATCTTCCCATTCTTCTTTATAATAATCCATTACTAAATTTTCTATTTGTGGTATATGAGGTAACATTTCTTCTTTTGCTTCGTATTTAGTATTAAACCAGTTTTGTTCCGCATAACATTTAAAATCTTTATGTTCAATTTCATTTTCGAAAATTAAAATAGATGAAATGAAAGCTTGATATGCCCATTGATCATTATACGGATAGCGATAGTAAAAATAATGAATGGAATATTCTAATGAAGTTTTGACCAAATAGCTATAATGTATGCTATTACCTGAATGTACATGATTTTTTATATCGAGAAATCCAATATTGGGTACAGCAGTCATATACCGAAATCCATCTAGTCCAATACCATTAGTTTCAAATAAAGATGTATTCATATATTTCAATCGTATTTTTCCCCAATGAGGTCTACTATCTGTTTGTGCAAAAAAATAATATTCATATCCATCTCTATTATCTTCTTCAAATTCTATTAAATATTCAGGATAAAGTTTATAGTACATATGATTTTCATCACTACTTTGTTCCCAATTATCTTTATCCTGCAAGTAAAATCCAAATTTTTCAATAGGGGTATTAATCATGTGAAAACGTTTTTTCCATAAATATTCAATATTATTAATATCTGCACTCCTGTCTTTAGGAGTATTTGTATCTTGTATTCGGGTATAAATATGATTGGCACGTAATTGTTGAAATTTTTCTGTCAAATAAAATGGTGTTTTATCAGAGTTTTCTATTACAATTACATCGATTACATTATTATTGAACTCTATATTTTCAATATGAACAGATGGTCTAATTCCACCAGCAAACTTTTTATCTTTTAGAAAATCAACAAGATTTTGAGTGTTCTTTCTATTTGGATCATTACATACATCATGTATCTTGAAATTGTTTTCTTCATCAACTCCAATAATGATATATGCATCTCGATTTTCAAGATTATTTGCCATACAAATAATATCATGAAGCAAATCTTCCTTGCTTTCATGCCATTGTTTCTTAAAATCCCAATAAGATCCTTCATGCTGTAAGCTAATAAAAGTTAAGATATTGTGTTTGTTCAAATAATCACTTCCTTTAGCTACAGTATAACATAGGTTTAATTTATGATTTGTAGTGGATATTTATAATCCCATCATTTCTTTTACAATTCGATCTGACATCTTGATGGTTCCTACAAGAACTAACATGTTAAAAATAAGCTCTCCAATATAGCTCCAGATCATGGATACAGATGAAGCTGTTGAATCTACTACTGGTGGACTTGATGCAAAGGCAGAAAAGATGATACAGGCAAGCACAATGATAGCCCCTTCAAGACATACACCTGCATAGCTTTTTATAAAAGTGAATGCAGTGTTTTGCGTGCTTTCTCCTGCAGCTGCTGCAAGTGGAATTGGAGATATGGCTGTATACATATATATCTTAAAGAATCTTCCATAAACGGTAAGAATCATCACAAAAGATAAGATAGTTATGAATATGGATCCTAAAAGTGTCACTGCCCATAATGGAATGGATTCTAGAAAACCTGTATTGCTTACCGCATCAATGATTTCTTGAGGAAGTACTGTTTCATTGGATATTCCTAATCCTGCTGTTTCTGTAATGGAAGAAATAATACCTTGTACAATTTCAAAGATACCTGTCATCAATTCCATTCCATACATAACAAGTGCTCGTGCAACAATAAATCTTAGAAATAGTTTAAAAGCTTGTTCTGGTCTTTTAACATCTTGCCAACTTGTACAGGTTTTGATTAATCCCCACAAAAAGAAAAGGACTAAAAGTGCTAGTCCAATTGCTTGAAGGGCATCATGTACTTTTAGAATCACATTTCATATGTCTCCACCTTTGAATGTTTCCGGAGATTCAGTCAGTAATAACCATATCTCTGCCAGTTTACTGTTCCACGTATTTAAAGCACTTGTAAGGTTATCAATGATTCCATCCATATGATTAACCTACAATGATATTCAGTATTTCTTTGGCAAAGGTAATCACAATTCCACCAGCAACCGTCATAAATCCATTAGCTCTTTGGCTTGGATCATGACTCTTTAAAGATAAACCAACCTGCACAATTCCAAATCCAAGAAGAATCATACCAATGGCACGGATCATTCCAAACATGAAATCACTGAAGTTATTGACTACAGTAACTGGATCGTTGGCTGCATAGATGGGTGTAGTTACTGCACTTACCATAATAAGTACAACATAGGCTACAAAAAGTGTTTTTCTAATTGTTTTGAGTTTCTTCATTTTCTTTGATCTCCTTTAAATAATTTTCGGTTTCTTCTTCATCCAATATTTCATATTCATTATTGGTAAGAAGAATGTTTTGCCAGTTTTCAATAAAGTGAGAAGCTTGGCCATGAATGTATGGTAGATAACCTCCATCCAATGTTTGTTTGATATTTGGATGTTTTAAAAGATTGTATTTCCTATCTTTTATTGGCCTTTCACCACGAATAAAAAGAAGTCCATCGTTGTTATCTAACAATCGGACTTCATCAGCTGTTAATAGTTCTCTTCCTGTTTGTTGAAAGTTGGTTGAATAACTTCCACTATGACCTGTAGATTTTCCAAATGTGTTGGTATCCAGTGTTTCTTTACCAAGAAGTTCACTGATATATTTATGAGTACTTTGTTCATTACCACCTAGGTAGTAAAGTTCATCACAGTTTCCCACAATGGATTCCCAACTGTCTTTGTATAAGGCTTTAATCTGCGCTAGGTTCTGCAAAATAATGGATACAAATATTTGCCTGGAACGCATGGTAGAAAGTAACTTATCAAATTCATCGGGTAGTGCGACATTAGCAAACTCATCCATTAAGAAGTGTACAGGTACAGGAAGTTCTCCGCCATGAACATAATCCGCTTGATAATAAAGCATTTGAAAGAGTTGGGTATATAACATTCCTACAATGAAATTAAATGTGGAATCATTATCTGGAATAATCGCAAATAATGCCGTTTTTCGTTCTCCAATTTGTTCCAGCTCCATTTCATCAAAACGAGTTAAGGATGCAAGTTCTTCCAAATTAAAAGCAGCAAGTCGTACACCAACCGAAATCAGAATCGATTTGGCGGTTTTACCAGAGACGAAAAGTCAAGGACTTTTTCATCA
>ULVX01065707.1_pt1 | contig 11631 bp, 11 predicted proteins | sample 1959811 | NCBI WGS metagenome assembly ULVX01 (sample SAMEA4835797, study PRJEB28245) | human gut metagenome | biome: gut microbiome; material: fecal sample | place: Denmark | collected 2008
CCAGCGGCCCCATTTCATCCGGCTTGTAGCTCGCATAACAGCCGAAATGTGCCGGAATCTTCTGATTCGGATAACGCTTTTCAAAGCATTCGGTAATCGCATCCCAACCGGGCGCTTCTTTATAAATAACCTCTTCCGGCTCGCTCTGCAGCATATGCCCCGGATGTACCTTGCCGATCACGCGCTCTGCAACCTTGATCGCCGCCTGTCTCGCATTTTCTTCCCCGGCGCTGACCTTTTCCACACTGCCGACCTTCGGCACCGCGATATCTGCAACAGTTACTGCAAAGCACTCCCGGCCAACACAGTCTACATAATAGAAACGGTCTCCGCGGTGCACCGTACCGCACACCACATGGCACCCCATCACTACGCTGCCGTCTTTTAACAGAAAGAGATTTTCAATAATTGCCTGAGAAAATTCCTCCTCCCCTGCATTCCGATCCTGAAACTCCATCGGTATTTCCCCCTTTTATCAATATTCCAGTGTATCCAGATACTTCATATAGTTGACGACCATCATCGCAATCTTAAAGGTCATCGCGTCCTCAAAGGTTCTGATATCCAGCCCTGTCGCTTTCTGCAGCTTTTCAATCCTGTATACAAGCGTATTTCTGTGTATGAAGAGCTGTCTGCTCGTCTCGGACACATTTAAGTTGTTCTCGAAAAATTTGTTGATCGTTGTCAGCGTCTCTTCATCCAGATCGTAAACCTGATTGTCACCGAAAATCTCTTCGATGAAAATCCGGCACAGATTGACGGGCAGCTGGTAGATCAGACGCCCGATTCCCAGCGTAGAATATGCGATGACATTTTTTTCCGCATAGAAAATTCTGCCAACGTCCATCGCCATCGTCGCTTCTTTATAAGATTTGGAAACCTCTCTCAGCTCCTGCACGACCGTGCCGTAGGAAACGCGCACCTTGAGCATCGCTTCGCTGTTCATCATATCGACGATCGTATTCGCGATCAACTCCAGGGATTCCGGGGAAGCATCGCGCTCCACCGCTTTGATCAGGATGATATTCTTTTCATCCACTGCGGTAATATAGTCACCGTTCTGGCTGCTGAACAGACTCCTCAACAGCTCCATGCCGCTGCTGTCTTTTTCCAGTCTCGTCTCAACCAGATATACAATTCTCGGTCCCTCCACTTCAATATGAAGCTTCTGTGCCCGGTTATAGATATCTACCAGAAGCAGGTTGTCCAGAATCAGGTTCTGGAAGAAATTGTTCCGGTCAAACCGTTCCTTATAAGCAATGATCAGATTCTGAATCTGGCTGACTGCAATCTTGCCGACCATATATGCATCATCATTGTTGCTGCGCGACGCCAGAACATATGCCACCTCGCTATCGTCCAGCACCTTCAGAAAGTGATATCCGCCGACCACCTGGCTATCTGCCGGAGATGCGGCAAATCCCGTAATAATTTCACGGGGAATTTCAATATCCTCAGTCGTTGCAGCCACCTTTATGCCATCCAGGTCGAACACATAAATATCGACCTTGGTAATTGCTTTCAATTCATCGATACTCGTCTGAATGATCTGATTTGAAATCATATCCGTTCCTCTCATTCTGCATTTTCGTCAAAAGTCACAAACTTCTTATCAATTATAATAAAACATCGGCATTTTTTGTGCAAGTTTTTTTTGTTCCGACGGATCGATGCAGCCTTCTGCCCATCCTTTTTCCATCGTCGGTTCACCCTTCTCCGCCGACTTCCAGCTTTACTCCGAAAGTCCTTTCAGGCTTTCCAGAAGATCCAGATCCTCCTGCTGCACTTTGATGTTCGCCATCATCGGTTCCTCACCCGGACGCTGCAGGGAAATTTCGATTATCGTTCCCGGCTCGATCGGTCTGGAAAGGGCCGCTTTACAAAAAGCGCTGAATTTGGGATGATTTTTTGTAAACGCAGCCTTTGCACTCATTAGTTTTAAAATTGCGGAAGGGTTCATTTGTTTCTCCTTTTCGACTTGTTCTTTTTCCTGCTATTCATTATAATGTAGCAGGACATTGCTGTCTACACAGCTTTCCCAAAATCACGGAGGATTCTGATGAAAAAAACAAATTACCATACACACACGAAACGCTGCATGCACGCCGAGGGTACGGAAGCAGATTATGTAAAAGCCGCCCTGGATGCAGGCCTTGACGTCCTCGGCTTCAGCGACCACGGTCCGTTTCCGGACAACCGCTTCGACTCCCGCATGCCCTATGCCGACCTCGACGAATATCTTGCATGTATGGATGCACTGCGCCCGACCGTTCCCTTCCCGATCCTGAAAGGATTGGAAATCGAATACTGCCCTGACAGCCGCGATTATTATTCCTTTTTATTAAAAGAAAAAAAGCTGGATTATCTGCTGCTGGGTCAGCATTATTACCAGGAGGATGACGGTTCCTACGTTCATGTCTTCTCGATTCCTGAAAAAATCGGTACGCGCGGATATATCAAATATGCCCATTCCGTCAAAGAAGCGCTGGAAACCGGATGCTTCCCGATTCTCGCGCATCCCGATGTATTTTTCAACAATCCCTATTCCTGGGATGACAACTGCGAGGAGGCCTGTGATATCATCCTAAACGCCGCCGTCCAGACCGGAGCTGTTTTGGAATTAAATGCCAACGGCATCCGAAAAGGCATCCAATCCTTAGGAAACGACCACCGCTGGCCTTATCCATACGCTGACTTCTGGAAAAAAGTCGCCAAAACTTCCATTCCCGTCCTGATCGGCTCCGACTGCCATGATCCTGCCTTCATGTGGGATTCCTGCGTCGAGGAAGCCTACCGGATCGCTGCCGAGTGGAACCTGAGTGATAACTTGACGGATACATTCTAAAACGATACAGTTCACACGCGCCATTCTATTGTCATGAACCGCATCTTCGATGCTTTCCGCTGCTTCGCAGCTCCTTTTGCTCATAAAAAGGCACGAGTGAACTGTAGAATTCAAAAAGAGCCATTGCATTTCGCAATGGCTCTTTGCTATGTTCTTGATTAGTTGGTGATAACCTGCTCGGTCTCTTTGTCGAATACGTGGATCTTCTCAACATCGAATGCAAATCTAACAGTGTCGCCAGGTCTTGCATTGGAACGAGGATCTACTCTTGCGGTCATCGGGAACTCGCCCAGATCGAAATACAGGAATACTTCAGCACCAAGCAGTTCGTAAACCTTGATAGTAGAAGAGAATACGCATTTAGCGGTCTCAATGAACATCTCGGAATCGTAAACGTCTTCAGGACGGATACCCATAACAACAGTCTTTCCGTTGTAACCGCCATCAATCAGCTTCTTAGCCTTTGCAGGAGGAAGCGGGATGGACTGACCAGCTACTTCCAGAGTTACTGCAGTGCCGTTGATTCTTACAACTGCATCCAGGAAGTTCATCTGAGGAGATCCCATGAATCCTGCTACGAACAGGTTCTGAGGCTTCTCATACAAGTTCTGAGGAGTATCTACCTGCTGGATAACGCCGTCTTTCATAACTACGATTCTGGTACCCAGTGTCATAGCCTCGGTCTGGTCATGTGTTACATAGATGATGGTGGTGCCCAGTCTCTGATGCAGCTTAGCGATCTCGATACGCATCTGTACACGCAGCTTAGCATCCAGGTTGGACAGAGGCTCGTCCATCAGGAATACCTTAGGGTTACGAACGATAGCACGTCCCATAGCAACACGCTGTCTCTGACCACCAGACAGAGCCTTCGGCTTACGATCAAGCAGCTGAGTCAGATCCAGGATCTTTGCAGCTTCTTTTACCATCTTGTCGATTTCGTCCTTCGGAACTTTTCTTAATTTCAGACCGAATGCCATGTTATCATATACGGTCATATGAGGATACAGAGCGTAGTTCTGGAATACCATCGCGATATCTCTGTCCTTAGGCTCTACATCGTTAACCACTCTGTCACCGATCTTCAGTTCACCGGAAGAGATATCTTCCAGACCAGCGATCATACGAAGGGTAGTGGACTTACCACAACCTGAAGGGCCTACGAAAATGATAAACTCTTTATCTGCGATCTCGAGGTTGAAGTTTTTAACAGCCTCAAAACCATTGGGGTACACTTTGCAAATGTTCTTTAAAGATAAGCTTGCCATTATTTTGCCTCCCTGAAAATTTAATCTCGAGCTTTCTCGATTGAATCTAGATCTAGTATACCGAAAATGCCCGATTTTGGCTATACCAGTATTCCACAAACTTTTTGGAGATGCTTGTGGAATCTGCCAAAAAAGATTTTAACTCCAAAAGCTCATCAGCGTTTTGAACAAAACGTATCGTTTCTATCTATGCACTTTGCCAAAGCGCTGTTTGGTTAAATCTGATTTTCGGTTTCAACAGCATCTGTTTCTGTCTTGTTTTCTGCGGATTCTGCTGTTTTTGCCGCTGCTTCCGCTTCCAGTGCCGCCTGCTTTGCCTGCTCTTCCTCTACGATAAAGGACAGGGGAGCCAGGTTCTCGCCATCCTGTACCTGTTCTTCAGGCTCAAAGCGTTTGAAGATCCCGACATACAGCAGACTGCTGAAATATGCGACTGCAGGGACTCCAAGAAGGAACAGAAACGGCAGAGCCTGGATCGTAACCAGTAATAAAGCAACCGGAATCAGATGGATGATCACGATCAGGACGCTCTTGGGCAGGTTCATAAAGCTGATCAGGAACGCATTCCGGAAGGTATTTTTTACAGTGTTGTCAAATCTGGACAAAACCGGGAAAATATAAAGGCCGGTCAGCAGCAGGAGGAAGGATACGATAAACAGCACCGTTTTCATGATCTTTGCACTGCTTCCTGTCATCATCACCAGCGTGACTCTCCAGTCCACTGCGATAATCGCAATCACAACGAGCATAATCAGCCAGATGATCGTCGCCTGCTTAAAATTTTCTTTAAAGGACTTAAAATATCCTTTTATGATATACGGGTCATCCCCTCTCGCCATTTTGATCGTCACATAATACAGTGCCGTAATCGCCGCCCCTGCCGTAAAAATCGGAATACAGCAGATGATTGTCAGCACGTTCAGGATCATCAGGTTGGCAACCTTGCTCAAAAAGACCATGACCGGGCTGTCCAGGTTAAAAAGCTTCATTCATACATTCCTCTCTTCTCTTGTTGTCAAAATTTATCAAAAACCGTTCGTGCGGTTTTAGATCATTTTTTAGCTGTCTATATCAGGAAAATCTGGCGTCAGTTTTTCCCTTTCTGGAAAACATGGTTCAGGAAATCGATCACGCTCTGCTTCAGGTCCTGCCAGAAATGCTGCGCTGTGTTAGCTGCAATCGCTTTGGCAGTCTCCATCACGGTCTCTTTTGCAGGTTCGATCAGCTGTTCCTGAATCGTCTCGCCGAGAGGACCTGCAAGCTGCTCCTGCAGCGCATCCGAAAGGTTTTCTACCAGCGTATCACCGTAGCTTTCATACATTTTCTGTGCAAGCGCAATGACCGTCTCATGGTTTAAGCCGATCCCGTTTAACTGCTGCAACGCAGAAGCAAGCGTCGTTCTCGTGCTCTCGTCAAGGGAAACGCCGAACTCCTTTTCTCCCTCGCTGATCGCAGCTTTGATATCCTCTGCGTTATCCAGCTCGCCTGCGTCCCACTTTTCTTTTACAAAATCCAGCAGCTTTGCAAAATCCTCATCGCTGATGGATTTGACGGGCTCTGTCTCTGTCTGCGGCTGTTCCTGCATCTGCGCACTCTCCGCCGTCTGTCCCGGCGCTGCACAGACCGGTACAGCGATGCTGGATACTGCAATCGCCGTCGATAACATCATTGCTGCAATCCCTGTTTTCTTCATATTCTCCTCGCATTCTGCCGCTTAAGCGACAAATGAAACCTAAAACTGCATTTTCTAAAAACTCTGTCCAGCCACCCGGGCTGTATTTAAAATCCATTTTAAAAGGTCTGCATCCACCTCTTCCCGGCCGATTTCATTGACCAGCTCGTGACGCATACCGGGATATAATTTGCACTCCACCTGCGTCATCCCGCTGTTTTGAAAGCTTTCTGCAACCTCCAGAACCGCTTTGCCATAGCTGCCGACCGGATCCTCCTGTCCTGCGACAAACAGCACCGGAAGCTCTTTGGGAATTTTATTGATGCTTTCCGGGTCGTGAAGCCTGCCGATCAGTTCAAACAGCGTCTCAAACCCGTTGACTGTAAAGACGAAGCCGCACTGCGGATCGTCCAGGTATTTTTGAACCTCTTTTTTGTCCCGGGACAGCCAATCCATGCTTCCAACGCCGTCTGTAATCTTTTTCTGATAGCTTCCAAACGCCATTTTGTCCAACAGACGGCTCACATGCGTATCCCCTAAAAAAGCCTTCTGAAGCTTCGTCACTGCTTTGGCTGCATTTAAAACCGCCTTCGGCTGCATACCGGTTCCCATCACGATCGCTCCGTCAATTCCACTGCCGTAACGGCTCAGGTAATTGCGGAGGATGAAAGACCCCATGCTATGTCCCAATAACAGATACGGAACACCGGGATACTGCTCCTGCACCATTTTTTTGAGACGATGAACATCCCGAACTACCACCGTCGCCGGATCATGCGCGCAGAAATAGCCGTAGATCCCGTTTTCCCCGACGCTCTTTCCGTGTCCCAGATGATCCTCCCCGGTCACCAGAATCCCCTGCCTGGTCAGTACGGAGGCCAGACGCTCATATCGTTCGATATATTCCGCCATACCGTGCACGATCTGCAGAATACAGACCGGTTTACCCTCCGGTATCCATTTTACTGCATGAATCTTTGTTTTACCATCTCTTGACAGGAAAAAAATTTCTTCTTTTTTCATATCCCGTTCCCCCGTTTCGTTTTCCCCTCTTTTTCCGGAAACAGCCGCATGCCTCCGTTTACAGACAGAGCCGCAGCAAGAAAAATCCTGCTGCTTTTTCACAGCAAATTCTCTTCTGCGGCCCTCACGTTTTTATATTAACATTATATAAAGTTCCGGTCAACTCTAACCGTCAGCAGATCTCTGCTCCGGCAGGCATATTTTTCTCCGGTGTTACCAGCGCAAGATTGCCTTCGGCATCCTCTGCGCACAGCAGCATGCCTTCCGACAGAACACCGGCGAGCTTTGCAGGCTTTAAGTTCACTAAAACCATAACCTTTTTGCCTACCATCTCTTCCGCCGTGTAATGTGCGCGGATTCCGGAAACGATCTGTTTTACTTCTTTTCCGATTTTTACCTGGGAACAAAGAAGCTTTTTGGACTTCGGAACCGGTTCGCATTTGATGATTTCGCCAACCGCGAACTGCATCTTTTCGAAATCTTCAAAGGTGATCTCCGGCTTTTTCGTCAGCTCCATCACGTCCTCTTCTTTTTCTTCCTCAGCCTCTTCCGTCAGCGCCTTACGCGCCTCAAACATCGCTGCTGCCTTTTCCAGAACTTCCTTTACATCCAGTCTTGCGAACAGGATTTCCGGTTTCTCTGTAACTTTGCTGCCGGATATATAGCCGCCGAAGGTCGTGCATTCTTCGAAGCTGCGCAGGGAAGTATTGAGCTGGGCTGCGATCTTTTCCGCAGTGCCCGGCATATAAGGCTCCAACAGGGACGCACCGATTACAATGCTCTCTGTCAGGTTATACAATACGGTAGCAAGACGGTCTGCTTTTGCAGGGTCTTTTGCCAGCACCCACGGCTCTGTCTCGTCGATATATTTGTTGCAGCGCTTGAACAGGGTGAAAATATCGGTGATCGCATCTGCGACTCTCCAGCCTTCCATCTTTGCCGCAACCTTATCGTAGGTTCCGGTTACAACTGCTTTCAGATCCTCATCAACCGCCTCTGCTGCGCCCTTATCCGCTACAACGCCGCCGAAATACTTGTTGCTCATGGAAATCGTACGATTTACCAGGTTGCCCAGCGTATTGGCGAGATCGGAATTTAACCGTTCCACCATCAGCTCCCAGCTGATTACGCCATCATTTTCAAACGGCATCTCATGCAGTACGAAATAGCGGACTGCGTCCACGCCGAAGAAATCTACCAGATCATCCGCATACAGCACGTTTCCTTTGGATTTGCTCATCTTGCCATCACCCTGCAGCAGCCAGGGATGACCGAATACCTGCTTGGGCAGGGGCTCATTCAATGCCATCAGGAAAATCGGCCAGTAAATTGTATGGAAACGGATGATATCTTTTCCGATCAGATGCAGATCAGCCGGCCAGAGCTTTTTATACTGCTCGCTGCTGTTGCCTTCCGCATCGTAGCCGATACCGGTAATATAGTTGGTCAGCGCATCCAGCCATACATAAACAACGTGTTTCTCATCGAAATCAACCGGGATGCCCCATTTGAAAGAGGTTCTGGAAACGCACAGATCCTGCAGTCCGGGAAGCAGGAAATTGTTCATCATCTCGTTTTTGCGGGATACCGGCTGGATAAATTCCGGATGGCTGTTGATATGGTCGATCAGGCGCTGCGCATATTTGCTCATTCTGAAGAAATATGCTTCTTCCTTTGCAGGTTTCACTTCTCTGCCGCAGTCCGGACATTTTCCGTCCTTTAACTGGGACTGTGTCCAGAAGGATTCACATGGCGTACAATACATTCCTTCATAAGAGCCTTTGTAAATATCGCCCTGATCATACAGGCGCTTGAAAATTTTCTGTACCTGTTTTTCGTGATCCGGGTCTGTCGTACGGATGAACTTGTCATAAGAAGTACCCATCAGATCCCAGATTCTCTTGATTTCTGCGGAAGCCTTATCTACGTATTCCTGAGGTGTTACGCCCGCTTCCGCTGCCTTTAATTCAATTTTCTGTCCATGCTCGTCTGTTCCGGTCTGGAAAAAGACATCATATCCGTCTTTTCTCTTAAACCGCGCGATGCTGTCTGCCAGAACTGCTTCATAGGTATTGCCGATATGCGGTTTGCCCGATGCATACGCAATGGCAGTTGTCATGTAAAATTTTCCTTTGCTCATACTTCCTCCTTAATGTCGCAACAAAACACGCCTCCTCATTGTAGCCTGAAAGCCACAACAAGAAGGCGAATTGTTCGCGGTACCACTTCTGTTCCTATACTTCTCACAAAGTATATCTTATCGGGTGCTGCGCCGTTTGGTGCAAGACCCTTCCGCTATAACAGGCGGACCTGTCGCAGCCTTACCTCTCCGGCTCGGTGCGCCGCTCGGGAGCCATGTTCCATCCGCTTCTTCCCGACTTCTCTCAGCTTCCTGCCGCCTGTATCGGGCTGCATTCAAAAGTCCTCTCTGTAAAGCTTCCCCGGATGTACTCTCTCCGTCTTTGCATTCTCTTTTTCAATATCCGGCTGCCGCCACATCTGACCGCAGCTTCATATGCTTACAGTAGCACAAAAGGTCTGGCCTGTCAACGGCCGGCTCACAGCTTTAACCCCTTCAGCAGGTCGCCCAGCGAGGTTCCGACCGCCTCATTCGAGCTGTACTCTTCCGCCTGTTTTTCTTCCAGTTCGTCCGGCTCTGCGCTCTCGGCTGCTGCCTTGATGCTCAGGCTGATCCGGTTGTCCTTCGTATTTAAAACAACTGCCCGTACGGTATCCCCGACTGTCAGCACCTCTGAAGGCTTTTTCAGACGCTTCTGGCTGATCTGGGAAATGTGTACCAAACCACTTAATCCATCGCCAAGATCCACAAATGCACCGTATGGCATCAGGCTTTCCACGCGTCCCTCTACAACTGTACCAGGCACAATCATGGAGATTTTATGGTTCAGGCGCTCTACTTCCTTTTCTTTCAGGACGTCCTTTGCGGACAGCACAAGCTTCTGGCGGTCTGAATCCACCGTAATCACGCGCACTTCCAGCGTTTTCCCGACAAACTCCGTCGTATCCTCCACATAATCCAGCGCCAGCTGGGACGCCGGGATAAATCCGCGGATTCCTTCCACATAAGCAGTTACGCCCTGATTGACGCTTTCGTTTACCTTTATCTTGAGAATCGTCTTTTCTTCCTGATACTGTTTGAGTCTGTCCCAGCCAAGTGTCTCTGCTGCTTCTACGCAGGACATCTGGATATTACCGGCTCCATCGTCTCTTTTGACAACAGTTCCTTCCAGCGTATCTCCGACATGGATATCCGCCAGCACGGAAAACGACGGATCCTTGCTCAAATCCTCTGTTTTAATAACCGCAGGCGCATAGTAACCCAGATCCAGCGTTACGCCGGTTTCCCGCACGTCGATAACGGTTCCAGAAATCACATCGCCCTCCCGGATCGTACGGAAAGAAGCTTCCAGCTCCCTTGCATAATCCGCCATCGTCTCTGTCGTTGTGCTGTTTTCTGCATCCGCAATTCCCTTTTTTTCTTCTGACATCGTTCTCCTCCTTACCGGGCAGACAATTCCGTGCCGCCTCGTTCTTTTTCTGAATTTTAGCACGTTTTTTATGGAAATTCCATCCCGGCTTCCGCGATTTTACAACGAACGTATCCACAGGCTTACTGTTCACACGCGCCATTTGTAAAATCGCTTTCCTGCGAATCATTTGACAAGATCACTGTATCGCGTTAAACTGATATCGCATTTTATCCTACTAACTTAGGAGGTTGCTATTTTTATGAAACGAAAAGCGCTATGGGCTGCTGTTCCCTACACAGTCCCAGTCATGCTCGGCTATCTTTTTCTCGGCGCAGCCTTCGGTGTCCTGATCGCCGAAAACGGTTTTTCCGTCCTCTGGGCGTTTCTCATGAGTACGTTTATCTACGCCGGTTCGATGCAGTTTGCCGCCATCAGTCTGATGACTTCTGCATTTTCTCCGGTTTCCGCTTTTTTGCTGACGCTCATGGTAAATGCAAGGCATCTGTTCTACGGTCTTTCCATGTTAAAACCCTTTGAACGCATGGGAAAACGCAAGCCCTATATGATTTTTTCCCTGACAGATGAAACCTATTCTCTTCTCTGCGGAGTCAGCGCCCCGGAAGGAATTGATCCGGACTGGTTTCTGTTCTTTATCTCGCTGCTCGATCAACTTTACTGGATCATCGGATCCTGTATCGGCGCTGCTGCCGGCAGCTTCCTGCCTTTTGATTCCACAGGCATTGACTTTGCCATGACAGCACTGTTTCTGGTAATTTTTGTCGAGCAATGGGAAAAAGCAAACTCCAGGATTCCCGCCCTGCTCGGTCTTGGCATCACGCTGGTCAGTCTGATCGTCGTTGGTTCTGACCGTTTCCTGCTCTTTTCCATGGCTGGCATTTTAGCCGCACTTTTGTTATTTCGAAAGGAGATTTCCAAATGACCGTACAGACTCCCCTGCAGCTTGTGATCACAATCGGCATTATCGCCCTCGGCACTTTTCTGATCCGTGCCCTTCCGTTTTTCCTGTTTCCCGCCGGAAAAGAAACACCGCGCGTTGTTACCTACCTCGGCGCAGTGCTCCCCAGCGCTTCCATCGCAATGCTCGTCGTTTACTGTTTTAAAAATGTCTCCGTATTTTCCGGTTCTCATGGGCTGCCGGAGCTCATCAGTGCCCTGTTCGTCATTGTCGTCCACAAATGGAGGCACAACCTGCTGCTCTCCATCGTCGGCGGCACGGTTTTATACATGCTGCTCGTGCAGCTCGTTTTTCCGGTACTCGCGTAAGTTCTGTAAAAAAGAATCCTGCTCTACAGGATTCTCCGCCTGCGGCGG
>ULVX01039192.1_pt1 | contig 11555 bp, 9 predicted proteins | sample 1959811 | NCBI WGS metagenome assembly ULVX01 (sample SAMEA4835797, study PRJEB28245) | human gut metagenome | biome: gut microbiome; material: fecal sample | place: Denmark | collected 2008
GATCAGGGATATTCTGCTATTGATATCATTCATTATTATTACGGCAATGATATGTATATCAATTCCGCAGATATTATTTCGGGAGTGCCTTCTTCCTGGCCGGGGTATGATCTGACTATCGGTTCTTCCGGGGAAAAAGTCCGTCAGCTGCAACAGCAGTTGAACCGGATCGCCAGAAATTATCCGGCGATTCCTACGTTGACACCCGACGGAATCTATGGCTCCGGTACTGCGGAGGCTGTCCGGACGTTCCAGAAGATATTTAATCTTCCTCAGACCGGAATCGTGGATTATCCTACATGGTTTGAAATCTCGGATATTTATGTGGGGGTGACACGTATTTCGGAGCCGGATGCGTAGTAAATGGGAAGTTACGCGAGCAATGAGCCGCGTAACTTCCCATTTACCATGTTGTAACAAGTGTAATTCCAACAATTTTCCCGGACAAGCATAAAATCCGCTTGACAGATAAAAATAAATAACGTATTATTGTATTAAACAAATAATACAGTAAAACAACAAGACAATGAGGGACCCGGGGAGGCATCGATAGAAACGATGCGTGACAGGTAATAAGAAACAGAAAATAAGAAACAGAAAATAAGAAACAAGAAAGGATGATAGGAATGGCGTGGGAATTGGATGCTGACAGACCCATATATGCGCAGCTGGTGGAGCGGATCCAGAAAGAGATCGTGTCCGGCAAATATCAGCCGGGAGAGAAGCTGCCGAGTGTCAGAGATCTTGCGGCCGTGGCGGCGGTGAACCCGAATACGATGCAGAAAGCTTTTGCGGAACTGGAGCGGAGCGGCCTGATCGTGACACAGCGCACCAACGGCAGAACCGTGACGGAGGACACTGAGCTGATCGGGAATACCAGAGAACAGCTGGCAGCCGGGCATGTCCGGAATTTTATCAACAACATGCAGGAACTGGGATATCAGAGAGAGGAGATCCGGAATCTCTTCGATAAGGTACAGGCCTGACAGGGGTGCAAATTTATGATGAAAATAAAGAGAGGCGGAAATAGAAATGAATAATCTGGTAGAAATTGTAAATCTGACCAAGAAATATGGTGCCAATGTGGCTGTGAACAATCTGACCGTAAGTCTCCCCAAGGGGAAGATCATTGGCCTGTTGGGACCCAACGGCAGCGGTAAGACGACACTGATCAAAATGCTGAACGGTCTGCTGACACCGACGGAAGGCACTATTATGATCGACGGAAATTATGTAGGACCGGCGACCAAGAGCAAGGTAGCTTATCTGCCGGACCGCACGTATCTGACCATGAATCAGACGATCCGGGAGATCCTGGATTTCTTTCAGGACTTTTATACAGACTTTTCCAGGGAACGTGCGGAAGAGATGTTAAAGAGTCTGGGGATCGATCCTTCGGTGAAGATGCGGACCTTATCCAAAGGTACGAAGGAGAAGGTACAGCTGATTCTTGTCATGAGCCGGAATGCCAGCCTGTATATTTTGGATGAGCCGATTGCCGGTGTGGATCCGGCAGCGAGAGATTACATCCTGCGCACCATCATCAACAACTACAATCCGGAAGCCACCGTGCTGATCTCCACTCATCTGATCGAAGATGTGGAGCAGGTGCTGGATGAAGTGATCTTCATGCGCTATGGTCAGCTGGTGTTATATACATCCGTTGACAATATCAGAGAAGAGAAAGGTAAGTCTGTAGATGCTTACTTCAGGGAGGTGTTCGCATGTTAGGAAAGTTAATGAAATATGAATGGAAAAATATCTGGAAAGCCGGTACACTGATGCTTCTGGGAATGCTTGTGGTCACCGTGATTGGCTGCGTGGTATTACGCATGCCGGGAGGAGTGGTAACAGGACTTCTGGACAACAATGATATAAATGCGACACAGAGCTGGTTTGTACTCTCATCCTTTGTGGCAACACTGATCCTGTATGTGATCATGCTGTTGGCATCCACCTGGGGTATGCTGATATTCCTGGGCATCCGTTTCTACCGCAGCATGTATACCGATGAGGGATATTTGTCCCATACTCTGCCGGTGACAGCCAACCAGTTGTTCTTAAGCAAGATACTGGTCTCCGGTGTCTGGTATTTGTTCATTTCGATAGGCATTGGTATTTCAGTGGTGGCACTGGTCGTCTCTTTGATGACAGGACTTTTAAATATTGGTGAACTGAGTAGTGTACTGACACAATATAATGGCAATATCTGGGAATTCCTGGCAGATGCTTTTTATGAACTTGGCAGAACATACGAAGAAGAGATGGGAATCAATCTGCTGCATTATGGGATTACACTACTCTTAACCTATGTGGCAGGACCTTTCATTACTATGGTCACCCTGTTCGGAGCGCTGACCATCGGTCAGCTGTCTTCCAAACACAAAGGGTTTATGGGAATTCTGACCTATGCGGGAGTGACGATCCTGTCTTCCATCATCGGAAGTACTGTACAGAGTGCCTTCATGTTTGGCACAAATGTCATGAGCAGCTCCGGCGGATTTTCGGTAACGACCAATATGGCCTATGACATTAACGTGATCACCAGCCTGCTCATTGCGGCCATCATGTACGGCGTATCTTATTACATCATGAACCGAAAATTAAACCTGGACTAACCGGGTCTACACCTTGCCCTCAACTGGTAAATTTGGTATAATAAATCTAAATGACAACAGGGAACGGGTGAAGGTACATGCAGGAGATTATTGATAGAATTTTAGGAGGAAACTTCGATTATGAGAACGGTTCTTTGGAATTCTCCTGCGCTAAAATAGAGATTTCCCTGTCACAGGGGACAATATATGAGGGCTCTTTTCACATTCTTTCTGCGTCGGAAGGCTATGTAAAGGGATCCGTGATCTCGGACCATCTTCGGATGGAATGTATGACGGATCAGTTTACCGGCTCCGATGCAGAAATTTTTTACTGCTTCCACGGAGAAGATCTGGAGGAAGGGGATGTGATCAAGGGCTCTTTTTCCGTAGTCAGCAACAGAGGAGAATACAATCTTCCTTTTGTGGTGACGGTGGAGCATGGGATGTTGAATTCTTCCATCGGGGCTATCCGGAATCTGTTCCATTTTGCCAACCTGGCGAAGAGCAACTGGAAGGAAGCTGTGCGGCTGTTCTATGATCCGGAATTTCTGCGGCTGTTCCAGGGGAACGATGCCCATTTCTATAACAGTTACCGGATCCTGTCCACTTATGAGGGCAACGAACAAAATGTAGAGGAATTCCTGATCTGTATCAATAAAAAGCAACAGCTGGAATTCCTGACGGAAGAGAAAGAACTGGTGAAAAAACTGCCTCGCAGCGCAGATAATTACGGCGTCACGGAGAACAATCTGACCATCGTGAGGAACGGCTGGGGATATACGAATCTCCAGATCGAGTGTGAGGGTGAATTTGTCTTTACGGAAAAGGAAAACATTACAGACGATGATTTTCTGGGAAACCGTTGCCGCCTGCCGGTCTACATCGACAGCAGCCTGTGCAGACCTGGCAAAAATTTTGGTAAAGTCTACATATATAATGCTTATACTTCACTGGAGATCCCGGTCATGGTACAGCTGGGAGACGGTGTAGTGGCCCGGCATGCGGATCACAGTCATATGCAGTGCATCACCCAGATCATGAAATATTATGAAGAATCGAGACTGAAAAAGATCGGTACGGGAACCTGGCTCGCGGAGACCGGCAAACTGGTGGAGCGCATGGTGACCATGGATGAGAAGGATGTGCCGGCGAGACTGTTCCAGGCACAGCTTCTGATCACAGAGGAACGCTACAATGAAGCCGGATGGATCCTGGATCACGCGGCGGACATGTTGGAAGCCCAGGGAGCTACCGGCGGAGAACAGTGGGCTTACTATCTGTATCTGACCACACTGATCCACAGGGATCCCCAGTATACACTGCAAATGGCGGAGCAGGTGGAACAGATCTACCGCTATGACAGGACCCGCTGGCGTGTGGCATGGCTGCTGTTGTATCTGTCGGAGGAATACAATCGTTCAACCTCCGGGAAATGGATGTTCTTAGAAAAACAGTACCAGTACGGCTGCACCAGTCCGGTGATCTACCTGGAAGCACTGGCCCTTTTGAACGGCAATCCGGCGCTGCTACGTAAATTGAACAGTTTTGAACTGCAGGTGTTGAACTTCGGTGTCCGTCAGGATGCGGTAAACGACAGCCTGATCGAACAGCTGTTGTATCTGTCGGGAAGAGTCAGAGAGTATTCTCCACTACTGGGCAGAATTTTACGAAGACTGTATGAGAAAAAGAAGGATGTGCGGATCCTGCAGGAGGTGTGCAGCCTTCTGATCAAGGGAAGTAAGACGGGACCGGATGCCTTCACGTGGTATCAGATGGGTGTGGAAAGCCATCTGAGGATCACGAATCTCTATGAATATTATATGGCGTCGGTAGATCTGGATGCTGTGCTGGAGCTTCCGAAAGTGATTCTGATGTATTTTTCTTTCCAGAGCAATCTGGATTATGAACATAGTGCGTTCCTGTATGCGTATCTGTTAAAACACCGGAAAGATTATGAGGAACTGTACGAACATTACGAGCCGAGAATGGAGCGGTTCGTCATTGACCAGATCCAGAAGCAGCATATTAACAGACATCTGGCAATACTGTATCAGGAATTCCTGTCTCCGGCCATTGTAACGGAAGCTATGGCGAAGCCTCTGTCCCGTCTGTTGTTTGCCCATATGGTAAGAGTGGATGACAGCAGAATGCGTAAGGTGATCGTCAGCCAGCCGGGGAATCTGATACTGTCCGAGACGCCTCTGCAAAACGGCACGGCCTGGGTGGCAGTCTACGGGAATGATTATACCATTGCTTTTGAGGATGCATATGGTAACAGGTTCCTTAAAAATGTGGAATATACCCTGGAAAAACTGCTGGTACCGGGGAAATATCTCAGACTTCTGGAACATTATGTGCCGGATACGGCAGAACTGGATCTGTATTTCATGGAGAACGGCAGAACAGAAGAGACCATATCTTCCACAAAGCTGATGCGGATGGCAAGACTGGTGGAAAGCGATGCCGTGGAGCCGAAGCTGCGCAGTGAGATTGCGGTACAGCTGGTACAGGCCTATTTCGACGCGGATAATTTGCAGGCACTGGATGAATACCTGCAGGAGCTGCAGGAGGACGGCTTTACGGAGGAACAGCGGGAACTGATCCTGCGTTTTCTGGTGTTGCGGGGAAATTATGAGAAGGCATATGCCTGGATCGAAGCATATACCCCTTATTTTGTGGAGGCCAAGATTCTGTTGCGGCTTACGGACGGTGTGATCACGCAGTCGGTCCATGAGGGAGAGGCAGTCCTGTATGCGGCGGCATTGACGGTGTTCCGCAAGGGAAAATACAACGGTGGAATTTTAGAGTATCTGGTGCGTTATGCCACCGGTACCACGAAGGAATTGCGTGACATCTGGAAAGCGGCAAGATCCTTTGAGATAGACTGCTACAGCTTAAGTGAAAAGATATTGCTGCAGATGCTGTTCTCCGGGGCATTTGTGGGAGAGCGGATGGATATTTTCCGTTATTATGTATCCCAGGGAGCCAGACAGGAGATCGAGGAAGCTGTGCTTGTACAGAGCTCTTATGATTATTTCTGCCGGGAGAAGATCACGGAGGAATATGTATTCCGGGAGATCCGTAACTGCTATCTGCGGGGAGAAGAGACCCAGCGGATCTGCAAGCTGGCTTATCTGAAATTCTATGCGGAGAATAAGAACAAGCTGGAGCGGGAAGATGAAACTCTGGTCCGGAATTTCCTGGAGGAAATGATGAAGGACCACATTCATCTGAACTTTTTCAGGGAATATCAGGACTGCCTGCCACAGCTGCAGGAGATGAAGGACAAGACTATCGTGGAGTATCACACAAGAGGCGGCGTCCGTGCAAGGATTCATTATGTGATGATGCATGAGAACGGGCAGGCGGAGGATTACCTGTCGGAATATATGCAGGAAGTATACAGCGGTGTATTTTTCAAGGAATTCGTACTGTTTTTCGGGGAGAATCTTCAATATTACATTATGGAAGAATCAGAGAACGAAGAACAGCTGACGGAGAGCGGAAGCCTGCAGAAGAGCGATATCATGAATGAAAGTCCGGACAGCAAATACGAGATCATCAATGATATGATGATCAGCATGACACTGCAGGACGATACGACACTGGATCATCTGATCGAGGAATATTACCGCAGGGAATATCTGGATCACAGATTGTTCACATTGCAGTAAAGATAAAAAAAGACAGCAGGAGAGGAGGCGGAAGAACATGCGACTGCCGGGAAGTGATAAAGTTATAGTGGGTTATGACCTGGGGAAGGATTATGCGCAGATCAGCTGTTATGTCACAGGCAAGGAAGAAGAGATCACCACATTGTCTTCCGTTGCAGGCTCACAGGTCTATACGATTCCCCTGGTCCTGAGCAAGAGACAGGGAGTCAACCAGTGGTTCTATGGAAGTGAAGCCCTCCGGCATGCGGAGGAAGAAGAGGGAATCCTGGTGGAGCATCTTCTGAAGCTGGCAAAAGATGGGGAACCGGTGCAGATCGATGGAACGACTCTGGATCCGGTGGCACTACTGACTCTTTTTCTCAAGCGTAGTCTGGGAATGCTGTCCCAGATGACTTCCACAGAGCGGATCGGGGCCCTGATGATCACCTGCGAGGAACTGGATGCAGGAATGCTGGAGGTGCTGACGCAGGCAGTGGAGGCATTACACCTGAAGACGGATGCTGTCTGTTTTCAGAGCCATCGGGAGAGCTTTTATTATTACAATCTGTATCAGCCGGAAAATCTGTGGAAGCAGGGGAGCGTGCTGTGCGAGTATAGGGTCAGTTCCATCCAGACTTATTATATGGAATGCAACTGCCATACGACGCCGGTGGTAACGTACATCGAAGAGCGGGAATTCCCTTTTCCGGTGGAAAAATCGGATGAAAAGTTCCTGGAGATCGTCACACAGCTATGCGAGAACCGGATGGTGTCCTCGGTATATCTGATCGGGGAAGAGTTTTCTCAAGAATGGATGAAAGAATCGCTACGCTATCTGTGCCGTGGACGGAGAGTCTTTCAGGGGAACAACCTGTTCAGCAAGGGTGCCTGCTACAGCATGATGGAGCGACTGCATCCCAGTGAAAACGGACAAAATCATGTCTATCTGGGACAGGATAAATTGAAATCCAATATCGGTATGAAAGTGCGCAGACAGGGAGAGGAATCCTATCAGGCACTGTTAGACGCCGGAATCAACTGGTACGAGGCGCAGAATACCATGGAGTTTTACCTGCTGGAAGGAAGAGCGGTGGAGATCCTGATCACGTCCCTGACGGGAAAGGGCAGCCGGATCGCCAGAATCGTGCCGGAAGAATTGCAGGAAGGAATCACCAGACTGCGGATTCAGGTGGAGATGAAGGATGAAACACATCTGCAGGTGGAACTGGAGGATCTTGGTTTTGGCAGCTTCCGAACAGCTACGCATCATATCTGGAAGGAAGAAATAGAGTTGTAGATCTGCCCGGGGCAGAGAAAATGAGGATGAAAAATGAAGGCAAGTCTGTGTGTAGGAGAATATTGCGAGAATGCCTATAATGTGGAAGGCCTGGATATCCGGGTCTATAGTATGGAAGAGTTGTGCTATTGCCTAAAGGAGAATGCATTCCTGTTAGACCTGTCCATCATGAACGATAAGCTGGTGGACTGGATCGGAGAAGAATGTAAAGTGTGGGAACTGGCAAAACAGCTCTACCCCATGGTACATAAGCAGGGATCCTTAAGCGTGTTCGTGGTGACGATCCTGCAATATGTGGGGATGTACGATCCGGAAGAAATCCTGCAGGTGGAGCAGGTACTGAAGCAGGGAGCCGGACTCAGCAATCTGGAGAAACGCAAGAGCCAGATCGACTATATGGTGGAAAAAAGAAAATATGCGGCAGCCATCCGTGGATATGATATGCTACTGGAGACCTGGAACCATCTGGAGCAGGAAGGAAAGGAACTTCCGGCGGGAAAAGTCCGGGCGGCGATCCTGCACAATAAGGGTGTGGCGCTGACAGGGCTGATGTTTTATGACAAGGCGGCATATTACTTTAACGAAGCCTGGAAGACCGATCCGGACAGAGAACACCTGGATGCCTATCTGGCGGCAAAGAGAATGGAACTGACGGAGGATGCCTATGTGGCATTTGCAGCGCAGAATCCGGAAAATTATACGGAGTCCCTGGAACTGGAAAAGCGGATCGAGCAATTTGAACGGGAATGGGAACAGCAGCCGGAGTACCGACAGCTACGGCTGCGTGGTGACTGGCGGGTGAACGACAGGGTGAAATACGATGCGGAAAATGAGAGACTGACTCAGGCACTGAAAAACAGTTACCGGACAAGTGTCAGCGTATAGAGAAGACAGCAGGAGAGAATTATGGCGTGGTGGAACCGTTTATTTAAGAAAAAAGAACCGATACAGCAGGAAGAGGACTGGGAACAGCTGGTCTATACCCGCAACGGTGTGAATTTTGATGAGGAAGACCAGAGAAAACGTTACATTGTAAATTGCCTGGAGCAGATCGCAGAGGCTTCCAAGGAGATCGACCTCCTGACGGGAGAGTATACGCTGGTGACTTCTTATCTGACGGATACGGATGAGATTGAGGCACTGCCAGCAGAGCAGAGAGAAGAGGTCAACCGGGTGGCCGGCAAGCTGGCCGGGCTGGAACAGGAACGCAGCAGATACCGGGAAAAGAAGAACCGTATGCGGGATGCGGACTTCTATGCGATCCGCAAAAGAGAGAACGAGATTGAAGAAGGCATTCAGAAGATTCGGGACGGCGAGAAATACGGCAATCTGATAAGGCAGGATCTGCACAGACTGGACGGAGAACGACATGCCTACGAATACCGGAGAAATGAGCTGGAGAATCTGATGAACAACCAACGGGGCATGGCTGTCATTTTCCTTACGGCATTGATCGTCTGTGTGATCATGCTGGTGATCCTGCAGTATGCTTTTGAAATGGATGTCTATGTGGGACTTTTTCTGGCAGTAGGTGCAGGAGCTGTAGCCATCTCCTATGTCTGCATCCGGTACATGGATGCAGGACGGGAACTGCAGCGGGTGGAGAAGACCATCAACAAGATCATCCAGCTGCAGAATAAAGTCAAGATCCGCTATGTGAACAACTGTCAGCTGATGGAATATCTGTATCTGAAGTACAATACGGACAGTGCAGCAAAGCTGGAAAAACAGTGGAAAATGTATCAGGACGAAAAGGAAGAGCGGAAGCAGTTCGCAGAGGCGGAAGCTAAGATCGAGTACTACCAGAAGCAGCTGGTACAGCAGCTGGCCGGTTACCGTGTGCAGATGCCGGAGCGCTGGATCAGCCAGACAGCTGCGCTTTTGGACAAGCGGGAAATGGTGGAGATCCGCCACGAACTGATCCAGAGAAGACAGGTGCTCCGTAAACAGATGGACTACAATCAGGAAGTAGCGGAGAGTGCAAGAAACGAAGTAAAAGACATCGCAGCCACCTATCCGAAATATGCCCAGGAGATCCTGGCCATGGTGGAGCGGTACGACCGATAAAGAATTGACAAGACCCTCTCGTTGTGTTACTATGACACCGTATTAGCAATTTACCTTGCTAAAGTATACGACGCGGCCAACAGTGAGTGGCAGAACGGGAGGATGTATTATGAAAAGAGTATTAGTGGCATTATTGGCGATCAGCATGGCAGCAGGTGTTCTTACCGGCTGTGGTTCTAAAGGATCTGAGAAAACATTTACCGTAGGTTTTGATGCGGAATTTCCCCCTTACGGATATCGTGATGACAGTGGAGAATATGTAGGCTTTGACCTGGATCTGGCAGCAGAAGTATGCAAGAGACAGGGCTGGGAGCTGGTAAAGCAGCCTATTGACTGGGATGCAAAGGATATGGAGCTTTCTTCCGGAGCCATTGACTGTATCTGGAACGGGTTCACCATGAACGGCAGAGAAGATGCCTACACCTGGACAGAGCCCTATATCGACAACAGTCAGGTATTCGTCGTAGCGTCTGCTTCCGGTGTACAGAACAAGGAAGAACTGGCAGGCAAGGTGGTAGCAGTACAGAAGGATTCCTCTGCGCTGGCTGCTCTGAACGATGAAGAAAATGCAGACAACATTGCACTGCGTGATTCCTTCTCCCAGCTGATCGAATATGCGGACTACAATACCGCTTTCATGGATCTGGAGCAGGGTGCGGTAGATGCCGTAGCCATTGATATCGGTGTGGCACAGTATCAGATTGCGCAGAGAGAAGAAGGAAAATTCGTTATGCTGCAGGGCGAGGACAACAAGCTGGCTGTAGAGCAGTATGCAGTAGGTTTCCTGAAGGGTAATGATGAACTGAGAGATACCGTACAGAAGACACTGGACGAAATGGCAGCGGATGGTACCTTCGCACAGATCGCTGAAAAATGGGGACTGACCGACAGCGTATGTCTCGGTAAATAATCAACTAAGGATAGTTAAGGAGTAGAATTCATGAGTTTGCTGACCATGAGTGCCCAACTGGCAGAGGGCTTTCTGATAACGGTGGAAATATTTGTACTGACCCTTTTGTTTTCCCTTCCTCTGGGGCTGACCGTAGCCTTCGGAAGAATGTCAGGATGTAAGGTGATCCGCATTATCTCCAAAATATACATATCCATCATGAGAGGAACCCCTCTGATGTTACAGATCATCGTGGTGTATTTTGCCCCCTTTTATGTATTCCGCATGCAGGTGGGAACGGGGTATCGTTTCCCGGCGGTGATACTGGCATTCGTGATCAATTATGCGGCATATTTTGCAGAGATCTACCGTGCGGGCATTGAGTCCATACCGGTGGGGCAGTATGAGGCTGCGGAGGTGCTGGGCTACAGCAAGGCACAGACTTTCGTGAAGATCATTCTGCCGCAGGTGGTGAAGCGGGTTCTCCCGCCAGTGACCAATGAGACCATTACGCTGGTCAAAGATACCTCCATGGCATTTACCATTTCCATTGCGGAAATGTTCACGGTGGCAAAGCAGATCGGAGCGGCACAGACCAGTGTGCTTCCCCTGTTGGCAGCAGGTGTGTTCTATTATATCTTCAATCTCGTGGTGGCTTCTTTCATGGAGTATCTGGAGAAGAAGACATCTTATTACAGATAGGAGCAGTGCGGAAATATGGTCCTTTTGGAAATGAATCATGTGAAAAAAAGTTTTGACGGCAACGGGGTGCTGAAGGATATATCCCTGAAGGTTAACGAAGGAGAAATTGTCTCCATCATCGGCCCCTCCGGTTCCGGCAAATCCACATTGCTTCGCTGTGCAACGCTTCTGGAGAAAATGGACGGTGGTGAGCTGATCTATTTAGGGCAGACAGCAGCTTCGGAGAAAACGGATAAAAACGGCAGAATACAGTGCGAATATGCGTCCAAGGCAGAATTACATAAGATCCGGAAATGTTTCGGACTGGTGTTCCAGAATTTTAACCTTTTTCCCCATTATACGGTGATGAA
>ULVX01031335.1_pt1 | contig 11531 bp, 15 predicted proteins | sample 1959811 | NCBI WGS metagenome assembly ULVX01 (sample SAMEA4835797, study PRJEB28245) | human gut metagenome | biome: gut microbiome; material: fecal sample | place: Denmark | collected 2008
GGGGGAGAGGGGGGATGTCTGACAACTGTCTGACATATGTCCGACAACTGACTGACGCTTGTCTGACAACTGACTGACAGCTGACGGACAACCGTCTGACACGGCATCTCCGGGCCTCGCAACCCTCACAGGAGGAGCCGGAAACTTAGGCTCGCTCCTCTGTCTCACGCCCCACTCCGTAATCGCCAGATACCGTCCACCCTCTACCTCATACCTCACGACCATCCCGGCAGCCTCCAGCTCACACAGGGCCTGTTCCACCTCATCCACGGATAAATGCACCCGGCAGGAAAAACACTTGCTCAGCACCCACTCAGCGTCCCCGTAAAACCTCCCTGCGCTATCCGCAGCCATCCTCAGCCGGACATACACACGTTCCCCGGTAGAGCTTAACTCATCCATCTCCACCTCTTGGCACCAGTCTCTTATTTCCCTGCGCGGCATCGGCAAAGTCAGTTGGAGTTGTAATTCATAACCACTTGATGGTGCAGACTGTGTTGCGGCTTTTGACCCAGTGGAACCATGCGTAAGCCATAGCTCCCGCCTTGTAACGGTCGAAATCGCCATTTTTCGCACAAATCCGCCGCTCTGAAAACACCCACACATCCGCGGGTGGGGTATCGTTAAATAACCTCTTACGGCTTTGCCCCTCTAAAAATGATAATTTCAGCAACATCCAGACATTAGCCCCCGGCTTGACAACCTGTAGAGCCCTCTCGACGAATTCACGGGCTGTGGCATAGGGCGGATTGGTCATGATGTCCACGTCACCCATAGGTGCGCCGGCAAACTCCCACAAAAAATCTAGCACGCTGGAATCAGGGCATCCCCGGTCAACAATATCGGTTGCGTACACTTCGTGCCCACGTTCACGCAGGACGTTGACGATATGACCAGTCCCACAGGCCGGTTCCCATACACGTTTCCGTAGTGGTGCGCCGGCATTGAGTAGATCCCTAACCATAGCCGGGTCTGTTGCATAGTAGTCTTCCCGTTGTCGTTCTTCGGAGGTGTGATTGGATGCGCCCAGCAAGGCTCCTAATGTCCTTTTGTTGCCTGTCCAGTCCTTCATAGTGCCTCCTTTCTTGGCTCCCAGTTGACAGGATCAGCCCATTGAGAACATTCCGCGCAGGGGGAATTTGATGCAAGTGATTTGAAATGTAGGCAATTACCGCAATACCGTTTTTCCATTGGTATCCACGCCCTGCACGCGGCTCGCTTCTGCCAAGCGTCACGGATAAGCAGGGCGTGCTGTTCAGTAACATCTTGGGTCTCGCAGCAAACATAGTTTCCGCTTCTCCAATAGTGACGCCTAGAGAGGAAATTAACACACTTCCATCCTTTATGGTCGTCTCTAAATTTTTCCAATTTCCCAAGAGCTTTCCCGTACTCAAAAAAGGCTTTCTGTTCAGGCGTCAGCTTCATAGGCCCTCCTTCCCCTGTGCAAATGCCATCTTGTCGATCTGCGGTGAACCTGTCATCAGCTCGCTCAGGCAAACCAGTTTATACCCGGCATTCCTGACTGATTCGGAGCTGTTGATCAGATCCTCCATCTTCTTCCGGGTGCCGGCTCCAAGCAGTAGTGACTTACCCCAGCAATCCACAATCAGGGCATAAGCCGGAAATGCCGTCGTTTTCAATTTGGTAAACCTTGCCAGTCTCTTCCTCCATCTTCGGGACTGCCGGGATAACTCCACGGCTTCATCCAGAGACTTCGGCACGCGCTTTTCAATCTCATTCACGCGATTCCAAAGCATGGCCAGCAGGCACCGCTTGCGCAAGATGTAACTTTGCCGGACAACCGTCTTCGATGCCGCCTTTGTCCTTCTTACGGACTTTTTCTTTTTTATCGTTCCAGACTTCATGCTGACATAAATTAAGCGTTTAATCCTCAGGCAACGGATATTCCGGAAACATGATTATTTCCCCTTCATCTATTTGTTTATTTAGGCAACTTGCTTCATTTTCGAGTGCTTTTATTTGTTCACGGATTCTTAAAAATCGCTGAATATCAACATTATTTTCCGCTTCTTGCGGCGAGATGCGGAAGGCAATCTGTTTGGCTCCTTTTCCTGATTTGTCCATGCCGTCCTTACGGATGTTGAAAGTGTAAAAAGCACTCCATTTCCCTGTAGTGGTAACAGCGAAAAAATTTTTCATATAGGCGCAAACGACAATGCCAAAATCCCAATGTGCTTTTCCCTTCTTTTCGTAAGGCGATGATGAAGGCTCAACAATGAAGCGTATCAGTTCGCCGTTTTTGATGTCGTCAAATTGTCTTGTCTTTTTCATAGGGATTATTCGATTTCTTTAAGGAAGTCTAAAGCTCCTGCTATGCATTCCGCGGCCTCCATCATGGAACAAATGGCATCTTCAGATTGCTCTTCTTGCGCCATGATCATTTTCAGCTTCTCGTGAAGGTATTGGAGGTTTTCATGCAGGTCTTCTAACTCTTTGCGGCGTTGTTTATTCATGTTTTTTCTTGATGGTTGTTAATCGTTTTTACTGTTCTTCACAGTCGTCTGCTAGCTCCCAGTCTTGACAATAATCATTTAAGCTTTCAGGAGTGCTAAATAGTCCGTATGTGTAGCAAAAAAAATCTCCTTCATTGTTAATGCAATTTCTGCAACACGGCTTGAAAACAAATTCCTTTTCATTCTTTTTTGTTTGAGGGAATTTTTTCTTAGAAACAGAAAAAAGCTTTTTGATGGATAAGAGGATGTTAATCATTACTGTTGGTTTCCGGTTTGTGTTCTTCCTCCCTTCTGGTTCCCCAGGTGCAGCCGTCCTTCTCCGGGTCCACGTACCAGTGCCCGTCCGTCCCCAGGAGGTCGCATTCATACTGCTTCCCCGGTTGGCGGAGATGGGGCCGGGAGGGGCGGCATCGTTTACAATCCCGGCACATGGTCCAATGTTCCGCCGCACGCAGGATGTCCCCGGCGTTTTGGATGGTGTAATATGTGATTCTGCCCTGGGAGCCGTGCCACTCCCTCATATACCTTGCCCCCGCACCGGGTATGATCGCCACGGATATGTACCGGGCGGCCTCCCAATAAAATGTGTTCTGCATCATTGCTGGCCCTCCTTCCTGTTAAGCTCCCAGGGCCATTGATCCACGTCATCCGGCGTGGCTATTTCTACATCTCCACGGCAGTTTTCTAGATATAGTTTCCCTCTGTCAGTATCTTTGCCAATGACGGTTAAAATATCGTCGTTAAAATCCAGTTTGAGATTGTTTCCCTGATGTACCCGCATGATGGGCGGGAACTTGAAGACAAGCTCATTCCAAGCCTCTGCGGCTTCTTGGGGCGTGAATTGCCGCAGGGCACACAAGCCACATTGAGTACAAATATATTGGTATCCTTGAGGTATTATATCGAGGAATGTTCTTTTACTCCCGCAGATAGGACATTGATGCGTTTTCATTTCAATTCTCCGTTAATCGTTAAAACCTTGAACTTAATAACCCATACCCACGGATTCATTTTAGACGATCCGGTTCCCTTTAATTTATCCCACAGGGAAAAGTAAGACATCCGGGCAAAAGCCAATCCATTGGATTTCCCTGAATAGTCCTTCCACAAACAGACATCCGTTTCTTCGTCGTGCCAGACGCTTTCAATGCCCTCCATCCGGGCATCCTGCGGTGTAATGTCTAACAGCCGCTCAATTCTTACTTCTGTAATTTCCAACAAAATCCGTGCCGCTTTCCGGGGCATCTGGCCGTTTTCTTTCACCCACAGTCGATCACCCGCTTTCCCGTAGGGGCATCTTACCCACGGATTAAAATCATCATCCGGGAAATCTCCTTCATCGTCTTTAGAGACGGCAAGCCATAAGCCGGGTTCAACTTCAAGGAACTCCTGAATCTCCCAGCCTCTTTCTTTCATATCCGCAGGGAAATCATTAAACCGGTTCAGGCCGCGCGTGCGGCGCGTCTGGTTCTTGTACTGGCCGGGCATGCTGTATTCCTGTAGTAACGCCCTGATCATGTCCGCGCTGAACAGAATGGGCCGTTCTTTCACATTGTTATTCATGGTCTTGGTTCTTGGTTGTTTCGGAATCTTCCAAAATTCGGTAAATCCTTCGCAGACTGTACAGCGGACGCCCCACCTTCTGGTGCGGTTGCTTCATGGATCGCTTAATCTCTGGATGCTGCTGGGCCGTCCGGTGAAGCCATGAATCACTACGCCCCAGCACCGCACGGGCCACCTTAGCACTCACCCAATCCTGACCACTCTCCACCTTCACCTGTATTCCCGCAGCCTTATCCTGCCCGCCTCCCGTTGCAGCCAACCGTTCCACTACTTTCGCGGCCAGCAAATCCAGCACGGCATCCGCAAACAAAATCTTGTTAAAATCATCAGCCGCAGACATAAACACCTCCAATCAACACAAAACACGCCACTACCCCAATCCCCCACAACCACCCTCTCACCCGGCAGCACCTCCCCGGAGTACCATACGCCTGCATGCAAGGCCTGCCTCCCCAAGGCAAATCACCCATCCTCACCGGGAGCACCCTTCCTGCGGAGGGAACCAAAGGACACCATGCCCTCTCATCCCTCCGCAGGCTGGGCTTGATGCTCTCCTCATCCTGCGCCAGAAAATGGCCTCCCGGACAGGGATTAACCCCATGCCAGCCATCATCTTCAATTACACCCATATCATTCAGTTGTTGGTTGTTGTTCTTGGCCTCCACCTTGGAGCCGGGAGATAAAATCTTTTCAATAAAAAGGGCTGTGACTGTAATCCCATCCCAGCAACATCAACTCCTCTAACATCGCCTCTTCCAACTCCTCCAATCCTTCAACCTCCTCCATCAAATCCATCATGCCACAGTCCCTGCTCTCAGCTTCTTCCTGCTTGCGGATGCTTCTTTCACATCGGCTCCCTGTGTGGCAGCTTCCGCCACCATCAACTCAAACGCCTTTTTAGGAGTAATTTTTAATTGCTCACTCAGCTCCATCACCCGCGCCATTGCTCGCGGACTCAGGCCCAACCAATCTATTTCCGGTCGCTCTGTCTTTCGCATGTCACCCAAATACGAAAAAACACCGTGTTCGTCAACAACAAAACACGGTTTTTTTTCGTAAACAAGAAATAAAATCATCTTGCCAATACGCAAAAAGACCGTATTGTTAGCGCATGACGCCTAGCAAAGAACAAATAAAATCTTGGCTCAAAACAATAGGAAAAGACCGAGAATGGCTCGCTAAACAATGTGGAGCCAAATCTAAAAGAACTGTAGAAAAATGGTTTGAAACTAAAGGTATTGTCCCTGCTAAGGCCATTTTGAAAATTAATGAATTGATGCTTCAAACACAATATCAATCTTCTATACAACCTTCTAATTTGCCGAATCAGGACAATCGCGGGAAAATGGAATTGCGCTTGGACTACGACACTCAAAGACGGGTGGAAAAAGAAGCTCTACGCCTCCGCATGGAACTCTCCGCTTACTGTACAATGGCGGTGGAGTGGTGCAGTGAACAAGAAGATATAGGAGAACGCCTTGCTGCCCGGCTGGCCTCTCAACAACAAGGCACTGAAAAACAGGAGACAGCCAAACAAGGCCTCCCCTCCCATACGGAATCTTCCGATCCCGCCACCCGGAAACGCACAACCAAAGAAACTCTCGGCATACTGCGCATCGGAACTAATCCGGGCGCAAAGAGAAAATCAGGCTCTGCGTAACATCATCGGTTATTACTTCTCTAATTGTGATTTTGACTTGGATATTTGGGAAAAACTGTCCCCAATAAACTAAGCCACTCCTTGCCACAATTACACCTTCTCTTCAAGAAATATTTGTTAGAATCTGCATTTTTCTAACAAAACACGCGCTCAAACTCCTTCCATCAAAAAATAACTGACCAATCCACAGTAATGAAACTCAAAAAAATTGTCACTAGCACAACAACCATTACCACACCAAGACGCTCTTTCATTGTTAAAGGGCAATCATCTCCATTGCTATCCACAACCTTATTATCAAGCAACAATTTTGAACAAATATACATCATAGAATCATAATGTTCATTTCTATCCCACCCCTTCAAAAGAGATAACAGACTCCCAATTAAAAACAACACGAAAGGACCAATAAAAGAACCATCGTATATAAATCCTATGACACTTAAAATTACAGCGAAAAAGAAAATTGTCCCTTGAATAAAACAATTAGAATTCACCCAACAAGAATATAATTCCCCCCTTAAAACCCCTAATAATTCAACCTCTTTTTCTCTTATAGAATTTAATTTATTCAATTCATTGTTAATATCATATATATTTTTCTTAAGTTTTACATTTTCATCACAGACCTCATAATAATCTTTGGCCAATTTTCTCAAAACATCTATTTCATCCTCTATCCCTTCGGTAGACAATACCCGTATATCTATAAACTTTTTTGCGCGTTCTCTACTTTCAGAAGCCAAAAGCGCACTAACAGGATTCTCCTTCTTACTTACCAATCGCATTGCACACATATCGTCACAATAATTATAATTAAATAAAGAATTATTTAAATAATAACAATAAAAAACAATATTGTTTACTTTAGTCTTGTTTTATTCATTTTCTCTGTTGTTCATTGAGCAATTTACTGAATATCAACAACCAGATTTTTTGAAATCTTACGGCAAGATTATTCTATATAATTCCGTAAAAAAATAACCAGAGCAACTAACACAAACAGCCAATTCATAATTTTCTCCCTAATTCTTTTCCTTTTCTCCCTTTCATGCTTTTCATGGAGTTCATGCCACACTTGCACCGCTGAAACCTCTGGAACCTAAGAACCCATTTTATCTCTAGACACCAAATCTAATTTATACCAAACCTCGTTCATTCTCTTCATCAATCTGCGGCACTCTAAAAAACAAGCAAGCCAAGCAATCACAATAAAACAAACACCTGCCCCAACAACAGAGAAAGAGCCGACCCAAACACCACCTACCACCCCGAACATCCCACTCAACAAAAGCCCAACAGAAAGAACCAACTCTCCTTCATGACAGCTTCCAATTACCATACTGAGTAATTCTTTTATCTTTTCCTTGAGTTTGTAATTTTCATTGTTTACTTCTTCACAAATCTCCGCCATTACCATCACACAATCTATTGCATCATCTACTCTCTTATTCTCAAAAATCTCTTCCTCGACTAATCTTTCTGCTCTTTTTCTATCCCAACGTGCTACAGATATTCTTGATATATTAGGACTTCCATCTTTATAACGCATTGCACACATATCGTTACAATAATTATAATTTAAATCAGATAAAGAAAAAACTTTACAACTCCGGCAACTTCTCCAACGCCTTCTCCGTCGCCTCCGCTCCAAACTTAATATACCCGGCATGCACGGCGGCGGAAGAGTGCCCTACAATCTCCTGCACCATCGCCGGAACCACTCCTGCATCATGCAGCATCGTTGCTACAGTATAACGCAAAGAGTGGAAAGACAGCTCATTCTTCACCCTCCTCTTTCCGTCTCTGGCCGGAGTTAATTTTCTGTATCTTTTCCCGGCCAATCGTGGATCACGGTCAATCAAACCGGCATCAAACAACATCCCGGAAAACTCCGCTGACAACCTGCCGCTCCCTGACCGCTCATACATCCCGGCACGGGACGGATGAACAAACACGGCATCCTCTCCACAGACAGTTTGCCGCTCGCGCAACACTCCGGCCAAAGCCGGAACCATCGGCACCACCATCTCCCGGCCCGTCTTCTGAGTCACCAATTTCACCACTCCCTTTTCCCAATCCACAGCATCCCACCTCAGCATCGCCACATCCCCCAACCTCTGGCCGCCAAGATAAAGAGAACACAACACCATACTCCTCCACTCCTCATCACATCGCTCCAACACTCTCCGCAACTCTTCCAGCGTAAAACCGCGCCGGGCAATTCTTCCAGAATCCGTCTTTTTATCCCTCGGCAGCTCCACTCCCATTCCGGGATTCCTCTCAATCACACCCAACTTAACAGCAGCATTAAAAACAGCGCAAACCATCCCAAACTCCTTCTTCACTGTCTTGACGGCAAACATTCCGGCCAGTTCCAGCATAAAATCATTCATCATGCGGGGAGTAATACGTTCCATTGACCAATCAACCCTGTCTTCCAAAAATGTATAAAACCTGTTTGCGGCATTCCGATAATTCCGGACAGTCGCAACAGACTTCCCCTTTCTGCCCAACCCGGCAATAAAATCGCCAAACCAAGCACGCACAGTAGGAGCAGAAACCTCCTCTCCTGTCACCTCTACAGCCAACTCCCCAATCACCTTCCGTATATGGAAAACAGTCCATCCCTTTTTTGCGGCGGACTCCCACGCATCAGCCACCTTTTGAGCCAGCTTCCGCGCATCCGTCGCAGACATCCCCGCCTCCTTTAGAGCCTCCACCTTCTCTGGCTCCATACCGCTGCTTAAAAGCCTCTGAGCATCCTTCTCAGATATAGCACCCGCCGGAGCAACTTCAATCTTGGTACTATGAGTGACAAGTTTCCACTTGCCGGATGCGGTGGGCACATAAAAACAAGCATGCCAAAACCGAGATCCCTTTCTGCACCTCAAAAACGCCATGCCTGATATAGCATCATAACTAGCATCAAAAAGCAACTATTCATATCCTGTCATACCCTGTCACCTAACAAACTATTCATTAATTAACTCTCTAAAAAACAACGAAAAAGCCCGCACTTTCATTGTGCGGGCTTTTTATTCAAAAAGAAAGCTTTTGGTACACGGAGAGGGATTCGAACCCCCGACCAACTGTGTGTAAGACAGCCGCTCTACCACTGAGCTATCCGTGCATGAGGTGGAAGGAATATATACCGGGAAAGCAGGCCCGGCAAGGAGAAAATGAAAAAAATGCGTCCTCATTTCCCTGTTCTCCATGACTGTAAAATCCGGACACCGCAAATTCCAGAAAATGGAAAGAAGGCAGACAAGGATTTCCTGTCCCTTTCCGGGAATATGTTTCCGTATTATTTCCGGAACCTGTTCCCCTACCTGACATCTACGCGCCGGAGCGTGCGGTAATGCAGGATAATGAAGAGGACGCACAATACGGCTTCGGACCAATAGAACATGTCCAACGCCTCCCGACCGGAAGTGAAACCGTAGGAATGCAGCCCTACTCCCAGCATGTTGACGCCCCACCAGGCAAAGGCAATGATAACGCCGCCCACTACATTGCTGAAGTGGAGCAGCCAGGAAGACAGCCATCCGGCTTTCCGGACATGCAATACGGTCAATTGCCACAGTACAATCATCAACGCTCCGTTTTCCTTGGGATCCCAGCCCCAGAAACGCCCCCAGGATTCATTGCCCCAAATCCCCCCAAAAACCGTCCCCACCAGCGTAAACACCAGGGAAAAACACAAGATGCCGTAAGCCATGCGGTCCAGGGATTGTTCCGTTTTTCCACTGATCAGGCGCAGGGGGGAAGCCAGCAGGTATATATGGGAGAGCACCGCCGCCAGCAGCCCGGCCGCGTACCCCAGCACAATGGTAATGACATGGGTGGAAAGCAGGAAGTTGGAGCGCAGGATGGCCACCAGGGGATCCATATGGTCCACAGCCTGGGAGGCTTCATACAGAATACCCATCTGACAGGAGAAAGCCCCAAGCAAAAGCCCCGCCGCCAGTACGATTCCCTTTTTACTGAAAAGTTCCACCACAAGAGCGCAGAGCACTCCCATGCAGGCGATGAAGGCAATGGTTTCATACGTGTTGCCCACCGGGGACCTCATGGTGATGAGCATGCGGATAACCAGCGCTACGGCCAATACTCCGGTTCCGCCCGCGCCTGTCAGCCACGCCAGGCTGAAACCTCCAGGCCGAAGAAAACGCCGCCAGAGGGGAGCGTTGGCGGCAGGGCGGAAAAGCGCACAGAGCAGCAGGCACACGAACGCCGCCACAAAAACGGCCAGGGAAATATAAAGCGGATCCAGACGGTAGTAGAAAATTTCTCTTTCCAGGCTGTGCCGCTCTCCGGCGGAGGCGGCTTCATTGGGTTGCGCCAGCTTTTCCAGCAGCACGCCTTCCGCTTTCATCCGCAGTGCGGAAGCCTCCGCCCCTTCCATGCCGATAGCTTTGCGTTCCAGCAGGGACGCCATTGCCAAAAAGGCTCCGGCAGCTTTATCCGGGGCAGCCGTCCACAGGCGTTCTCCATCGCGGCCGGCAGAAGGAAACCAGCGTGGGAATTCCATCCGTTCCATGGCGGAAGGGTTTTCCAGCATGATCCGGGAGACAAGCATCCATCCCCGCATTACGTCAAAGTTGCGGGAAAGGGACAAAATTTCCTTCTGGGCTTCCGTCAGATTCGTTTCTCCCAACAAACGGATTTCCCGGACGGCACGGGTCATTTCCTCCCAGCGTTCCGCAAGCTGCGCGTAGGAGTATTTTTTACGCTTGTCTTTCTGATCCGGAAGATGCAGGCGCCTGACCACCTCTTCCCGATTAACCAGGAAAACAGGGTATTGTTCCGCCAGTTCCGGACGAAACATGCAGTCCAGCATCCATTCCACCGGGGAGAGCTTCCTTTTCCCTTCCGGCGTATCAACAACAAAGCTTCTTTTGCCCAGCGTCCGGAGCAGATGGAACCCCGCATAAGTAGAAACCGGCTTCAGGCGGCCGCCGTCCTGGACGGCCATGGCCCCGGCCCGTTCCACCAAAGCGGGAGACCAGGGCACATAATGTTCCACCAGAACCGGATGGACGGCAGGCCGCGCCGCCAGCATGCCGATGCCGAAGATTGCCGCTACCAGCAGACAAATGCCTGCCAGACGCAAATGTTTTTTCCCGCCGGGGGCGGAAGCGGCCTGCGGTTCAGCCGTCGCCGCCGTTCCGGCAGATGCCAGACCGGGTTTGCGGCGCAGGTATCTGCCAAAAACACAGGCAAAATGCCACAGCAATCCTATAGCGATGATGTAGGAGGACCATTTGGGCATTTGCTCCAGGGGATTATGGGAAGCGCGGAGAATGGAGATGAGCCTGCCCGGATGCAGGGAATCCTGGCCCCAGCTCATCTGGTACAGCGTCCAGCCGGAAAGGCGCAGAGGCTCGTTCATGCGGATAACGGCGTCATATTGACCGCCGGATTCCGGGAAAACGGTTATCTGGGATTCATAGGATTTAGGCTTGGAAGTCCCCGGATAAAACTCCGGCACAAAACGGTTCAGGCGCAAATCAAACGGAAGGGAATATTCATGCACCCGGTCCCCCTGGGGCAGTTCCACCTGTTCCACGGCCACCGTCATTTTGTTGCCCAGCATGATACCGGCCAGCAGCAGCAAAATTCCCCCATGAGCCACCAGCACGCCCGCGTGCCTCCAGGTCCACCGGATGCGGAATACCCCGCCTATGAGCAGGTTGGCGAACAGCAGGACACAGGTAATGCCCATGCCGGGCAAAGGCAGGGAAATCAGGGAGTTCTCCCCGCCCAGCGGTATCAGCACATAAGCCGCCCCGAAAAAAGACTCTATGGCAGCCTCCGCCCCCATGGCAGAA
>ULVX01054426.1_pt1 | contig 11501 bp, 7 predicted proteins | sample 1959811 | NCBI WGS metagenome assembly ULVX01 (sample SAMEA4835797, study PRJEB28245) | human gut metagenome | biome: gut microbiome; material: fecal sample | place: Denmark | collected 2008
GATGAGGATACACCGGCATGGAAAAAATATGCCGGAGAACCTGTTACGTTAGACTGGTATGTCAATTATTCCTGGTTTGCAATACCGTGGGGAGAGAATGCAGTCTCTCAAAAGATTACAGAGGAGACAGGAGTAAATATTAATTTTATCACACCGATCGGGAATGAAACAGAAAAATTAAATGCACTGATCGCATCGGATTCTCTGCCTGATCTGATCACATTAGGGTATTGGGAGCCACAGGTGAACCAGATGATCGAAGAGAACATGGTCTATGCATTAAATGAACTTGCAGATGATTATGATGCCTATTTCTGGCAGGTCACAGATGCAGATGTGGTGAACTGGTATACAATGGATGATGGCAATATTTATGGATATCCGTGTTCCACGGTTACACCAAAACAGGTGAAAGAGCATGATGATATCACATCCAATCAGACGTTTCTGGTGCGTAAAGATATTTATGAGGCAATTGGAAGTCCGGATATGTCAACACCGGAAGGATTTAAAGCAGCAGTGGAGAAAGCGGCAGAGATGTTTCCTGAGGTAAATGGGGAAAAACTGATTCCGGTGGGATCCCATGTATTTGATCATCAGGGAAATGTTTCTTTTGACAAATATCTGATGAATTTTCTTGCGGTTCCGTGGGAGAAGGATGGAAAATATTATGACAGATATACAGACCCAGAGTATGTTATATGGTTAAAAATGTTCCGTGAACTGGGGGAGGAAGGGCTGCTTGCCAATGATATCTTTGTGGATACACGGATACAGATGGAAGAAAAACTGGCAAAAGGTCGGTATTTTTGTATGCTCTATCAGTACAGTGATACGATCTCACAACAAAAAGCATTGTATGAGAATGATCCGGACAGCATTTACATGGCGGTTGAGGGACCGAGAAATTCCAATGGGGATGATCCGACACTGCCGACTAACAATATGAATGGATGGACATTGACGCTGATCTCAAAAAATTGTAAATATCCGGAACGCGCCATAGCGTTTATGGACTATATGATGAGTGAGCATGGACAGATGTTGATCTATCTCGGTGTGGAAGGGGTTACTTACGATATCGTGGATGGTAAGCCGGTATTAAAAGAGGACGTCAGCAAAATTTTAAATTCCGACCGGGAGACTTACGACAGGTTATACGGCGCAGATGATGCTTATTGGATGCTGCAGAATAATGTCATGCAACTTCAGTGGGAGCAGAAGGCAGGTCCTGCTACTGAACAGTTACTCGTGTGGGCATGCAAATATACAGTCTACAATGGACAGTATGATGTGAGTTTGTCGACAAGTCCTGAAATTGCAGCTATGGATGAAAAATGTACCAAACTCTGGAGTGAGACACTGCCAAAGCTTCTTCTCGCATCAAATGAAGCACAGTTTGATGAAATATTTGAAGAATTTGTGGGAAAAAGGAATGCCATGGGCTATCAGGAAGTTTTGAAACAGAAAACAGTATTAATGAATGCAGCAAAGGAAAAAATGGGAATTAGCGAATGAAAAAAATAAGAGAGCTGTTTCGAAATACAAAGCTAAATATCAAATTTACCAGTATTATCATTCTGTTTATGGTGATTCCAATCGGGGTGTTAGCAGGGGTTTTGTTCTATGTTATGGAGCAGAATGCGGTGCAGGAGAACATGGATTACATGGAATATACAATGCAGCGGAATGAGGATGGAATCAAGACAAAGATTGATTCTATCAATATGTCCACACAGTTTTTCTTAAGTGATGATTCCCTGCTTCAAATGTTGAATGCATCTGCGATTGGGGGAGAAATCTCTACGGCCGACTGGCTGGATTTTAAAAATAACGAAGTGTCGGCGTTGGAACGGTTAGTTAACAATAACCCATTGCTGTATGGTGTCCGTGTCTATGCGGTGAATGACAGTGTGCAGGAGATGATGCCCATTTTATACAATGCATCCCGTATGAAAAAACAGGAGTGGTCCAAGCAGGATAAATATGTCGGCTGGAATTTTGATTACACAGATAATATTTTCAATTCCTATACGATGAACCAGAATCGGAAGATTATTTCACTTGTCACACCGATTATTGACAGTGCCAATGGAAAAGTTGGTGTGATCGAGTCTGCCATGACGATGGAGAATATGTTTCCAAGCCTGTACGAGGGAATTGAGGATGAGTGGAGTTTCTTTTATTCGGATGAGGGAGTAACCTATTTTGGACAGAAAGAGCAGACAGAATCTTCAGCGCTGCTTGACGATATTTTAAAACAGCGTCCCACAGAGGACAAGATACAGACCATTTATAAAAAATTGGATGGAAAAAATCTTGTAATCTCTTATATGCAGGTGCGCGAACTCTCCGGTACACTGATCTGTGTGAAGGATATCACAAAAAATGTTCATAATGTATATTTTATGCGTGATGTGTTTGTGGCTGTCATGCTGGCATTTATCATATTGCTGGCGTTCTTTATCAACCGTATTGTGCAGCATCTGTTAAAGCAGTTTTATGAGATCTTAAAGTCCATTCGAAAAGTACAGAAGGGTGATCTTGATGTCGCGATCGAAAACTGTGGCAAAGATGAGATGGGCGAACTCGGAACGCAGATCAATAAGATGTTGGAACGTATCAAGGAGCTGATGGAAGATAATTTAAACCGTGAGATGTTAGCAAAAAATTCTGAGATCCGGGCTTTGCAGAATCAGATCAATGCACATTTTATTTATAATGTGTTAGAATCGATTAAGATGATGGCAGAGATTGATGAAGAATACGCCATTTCTGATGCGGTGACCGCATTGGGGAAACTGCTGCGTTACAGTATGAAGTGGGTATCAGGAAATGTGCTTGTGGAGCAGGAGTTAGAGTACATTAAAAACTACATGGCTCTGATCAATCTGCGGTTTGATTATGAGATTTATCTGTCGTTAAACCTGCCGGAACTGGTATTAAAACAGGAGATTCCGAAGATGTCCCTGCAGCCGATCGTCGAGAATGCCATTTATCATGGAATCGAACAGATGGCAGAGGACACAAATATCTATATCAAGGGCATTTTAGACGGATATGACTGTGTGATCGAGATCACAGATGCCGGAAAAGGTATGTCAGAAGAAGAAGTGGAGAAGCTTCGGTTAAAGATTGCAGGAAAAATTGATTCCAACGGAGGCTCCGGCAATGGAATTGGTCTGAAAAATGTACAGGACCGTATCCATATTGCATTTGGAGATCAGTATGGAATCGAGATCGCATCCAAATTGGGGTGTTATACAAAAATTATGGTCCGGATTCCAATCACGCATAGACAGTCAGAGGAAAATGACCCGGAGCATAAGTGAAAAATAAAGGCACAGGGGACTGTGACAGAAGAGAGATACAGGATTAGAAGAGGGTAAGGAAGATAATGAAAACAGTTTTGATCGTTGAAGATGAGAAAATGATCCGTCAGGGAATCAAAACAATGATTATGCGAAGTGGTGTGCCAATCGAGACCATTATGGAGTGCAACAATGGAGAGACTGCGCTTGAAATTCTGAAAGAGCAGGAGATTGATGTGATGTTTACGGACATCCGTATGCCGAAGATGGATGGCATCGAACTGGTACAGAAAATGCAGAGCCTCGAACATATTCCACTTACCGTGGCAATCAGTGGTTATGATGATTTTGCCTATGCGGTGGAAATGTTAAGAAACGGGGTGCGGGAGTATATTTTAAAACCGATTGAGCGTGAAAAAATCACCGAAATCTTAAAAAAACTCAATGCAGAGATTGAGAGCCGGAAAGAGAAAGAGGAGAACAATCAGAAAATTGGTTATCAGCAGATGCGGCACCTGATGCTTTCCGATGAGATTTCCGGGGAGGAACAGCGCACAATCGAAAGTCAGTATGCAGATCATTTTTATACCGGAAATTATTATGTGTGCTGCCAGAATCAGGTCAAGAGAGGAGAACTGTCCGACGATAATTATATTTTCATGAAAAATATGAATGACAATGATATTTTTATTGTTCCGGCAGAGAACCTTTCCCTCTTATTGAAAAACGAATTGCAGGATGGTTACATTGGAATCAGTGCGGCGCATTGTGGCTTAGAGAGCATCCGTCAGGCATATGCGGAGTCTGTCATGATGCGAAAGAAAGCATTTGTCCGCAATAAAGTGGAAGCGCAGTACGGTGTATTTCAGGAAAAGATACCGGAAGGTCTTATCACGGAGGCCGCTAAGTTGACAGAGGAGGCAGCCAGAATCCAACGCGTCCAGTTGATCGGAACAGATCATACAGACGATCTGGAAAAGAGTTTTCATCAGTTCTTTTATGAAGTGAAAAATGGAAGAATTGATGAGGCTGTTTTTGAGAGCTGTATGAAAGATTTCTTTACGGAGGTAGAGAAAACCTATCAGAATGCTTTAGAGACAGAGGGAGAACTTTTATTGGAATGCAAAGAAATCTGGAGTGAAAATTGTATCGATTCCTACGAGGACAAGGTAATGGAATTTGTGTTGCAGCTTCATGAGAAGATCAATAGCAGCTATGACCAGAACAAGAATGTACAGAAAATCAAAATGGCTGTGGATTATATAGAAGAAAATTATGCAAAGGATCTGAATATGGCGGTTGTCTCCAATTATATTTCCATGAATTACTCCCTGTTTTCCTACTCATTCAAGCAGTATACCGGAAGCAATTTTGTGAATTATCTCAAGGAAATCCGCATGAGAGAGGCAAAAAAACTCCTGACCGAAACCGATATGAAGATTATCGAGATCAGTCAGGCAGTCGGGTATGACAATGAAAAGCATTTTATGAAAATTTTTAAAGCAACCTGTGGAGTATCTCCGACAGAATACCGTCACAATGCTTATTTATCCAAATCCTGATGAAAAATCTGTTTTTGCTGGTACATATGTTCATCTGCCTTGGAAAATAAAGCTTTGACATCTTCTTTGGAAAGGGATGCACCCGGTGTGGACTGGGCATAGCCGCCGCTGGCAGAGATCTTATATTCCTTGTGGCTTATTTTATTATAATTATCTAAGTACTTATAGACGCGGGTGAGGAGTTCATCGGCATCTTCTTTTGTGTAATCCATTGTCAGCAGATAAAATTCATCGCTACTGAATCTTGCGCAGATATCGGTGGAACGGGTGACACTGGATAGGGCATGTCCGATGACCTGAATCGCAAAATCCCCCTCATTATGACCATAGTGGTCATTGATATATTTCAGGCGGTTTAAATCAAACAGAAAACAGGTCACAGTACTTTGGTTTTCTGCAGCTTCCTGAAGTAACAGCGTTTCACGGTGCAGATAGCCGTGTTTGTTATAAAGTCCGGTCAGCGCATCCTTGGTGTAAATGTCCTCCAAGTGAGAGACGAGGATGGAAGTACGTTTTGCGTCACTCAAACGTTTTAATAACTGGTTGATATTCATGAACCAGTGCACGAGCTGGAAGTGATAGTCAATGCGGTTGTTCTCGTAAGCTAAGGCAATATAGCCAAAAGTCTTATTCTTGAAGAACAGCGGAAAATAAAGGTAGGCAGAATCTGACTGTCTGTAGATATGTTCCGGCAGGAGGGAACGCTTGGTAAAACTGCATTCCGGCAGTCTTTTGCCATCCCGCAGACTTAATTTTAAAATAATCTCATCCTGACTTGGCTCAAAATCCATTTCATTTTCCGTTAATTCCAGTATGTGCTGGGAAACGCTGTCCCAGTTGGCATACAGACACAGATAAAATTCGGAACAGTTTGGAATAGAATGAACGTAATTCTCCAACAGATCCATCGCTTCATCTATGTCGGCAATATTTTGGAATTCAGCAGACATTTTCATGGAACTTAAAATAGAAGACTCCAGAGAAGCAATCTGACTGGTCAGTTTCTGCTCAAAGTAAATAGCAGGAGTCTCTTTTGTAAGACTGCATCCACAGGAATTTTCCAGAACCATCTGTGCATGTACCACAGTGATGGCAGGAACATTTTCCTCATGGATTAATTTCATCAGTTTTTCTACGGAAGCTTCCCCAAGTTCATAGACAGGGAAAGAGACGGTCGTGAGAGAAGGTGTGAGATTCTGTCCTTCTTCACTGTGGTCACAGCCGGTGATCGCAAGGTCCTCTGGAATATGATAACCGGCAGAGATGGCAGCAGTCATTAATAAAAGTGCCAGTTTATCATTGTAACAGACAACCGCATCCGGTTTTGTTTCATTTTCTTCAAAGAAGCGGAGTGCTTCAGCAGCGGACTGCGCAGTGTAGGTTCCGGTATAGATGGAATGTGCGTGTGGTGCAATGCCATGTTTTTTTAATGCGTCCCGGTAAAACTTTTCTCTGGCATCCGAAAAGAAACTCTCATCGGCACATCCAAAATAACAGATATTTTTGTAGTGATGTTCTGTGATGAGATGTTCTGTAATATCAAAAAAAGGATGGTTATTTTCTAAGGAAACCGAAGGAAACTGCTGCTTATAAACAGCAATCTCTATGATAGGACAGTGACATTTTTCTTTCAGCAGGGAATAGATCTGATCCTTTAACTGTTCGTTTGGATAAGTTTCAGACGCAAAAATAACACCGCTTAAATCATCAAAATTCGGCAATGTCAGAATGCTTTCCTCTCCCAGACTGTAGTCCCCGAGATTCTCCCCATCCATAGAAGCAAAAATCTCAGCAGTGTAACCGTATTCCAGAGCTTTGTCAATAATACCCTGACATACATTCTTCTGGTAAAATCCCATAATGTGGGAGATAAAAATCCCGATTTTTTTATTGTGATACATGATAAAAACCCCTTGGAAGCAGCCATGATCCGGCAGCCTCTTTTTTTTACAACAATATAATCTTATTGTACAAAAAATCAAAATGTTTTACAATAGGAAAAGCTTCAAAATGAAAGGAATCTAAGGAAATGATACAGGATATTGCACCAATGCAATTGGATAATTCATATAAAAAGAAAGTACCGCATGCAGGCAGCAGGATGTTTGGTTTTGGAGAGCGAACGGTATATCTGGAATATAATGGAGAATTGCAGTTTTTGACTTATGAGCAGTGGAAGGATTACAACGAAAATATACTGGGAAGAGAAGTGCCGTCTTGTATTTATCTTTTTTCTATAGGGGAGGAAGAATACTTTCTGACTGAAATAGGAGCGGATACCAAGATTGGCGAGTTTCGTTTTTATAAGATGTTTGATGTCCGTCCAATGCAGCCGAAGGAACGTGTCCTCGCAGCTGCTACTGCATGGCATTTATTTGTGTGGTATCGTGACAATCAGTTCTGCGGCAGATGTGGGAAAAAACTGGTTCACAGCGAAATGCAGCGGATGCTGCAGTGTCCGTGCTGCGCGAACATGGTGTTTCCGAAGATCGCACCGGCAGTCATCGTGGGAGTCACGCACGGCGATAAAATCCTCATGACAAAATACGCGGGACGAGAGTACAAAAGGTATGCGCTTATCGCCGGATTTACCGAGATCGGTGAGACGGCAGAGGAGACGGTCAAAAGAGAAGTCATGGAGGAAGTCGGACTTACCGTGAAGAATATCCGTTACTATAAGAGCCAGCCGTGGGGTTTTGACAGCAATCTTCTGCTCGGCTATTTCTGTGAACTTGCAGAGGAGGGGGAGATCCGCTTAGACGAGGAAGAACTCTCCGTGGCAGAGTGGGTGGATTATCATGATATCCCGGAGGATAAGGAGAAGTTAAGTCTGACACATGAGATGATGACGTATTTTAAGGAGCAGAGAATGCAATGACACGAAACTTTTGGAGGCAGGAAAATATATGGATAAACTGAAAGGACACTTAACAAATCCTAAGGATTTCAGTAAGAAATATTAAGATTGCCTTAAAGCACTTTTTTTCTGAAAAAAATATGGTACAATTTGCCATAAGTCAAAAAAGACAAGGAAAAAAAGGAGATTATGTAAGCATGGAAGACAACAATGTAAAGGAAAAAAAGCATTTTTTTCATAAAAAAGAAAAAAAGGCAGAAGTGGCTGAAGTACCAAAGAAAAAGAAGAAAGTATGGCTGATCGTTTTAGTGATTGCAGCTATTGTAATTGTATTGATCGGCAGCGCTGTTAAAAATATGACTTCACAGATTGAGACAGCAGCGAATATGGTTGAGGTAGAACCGGTAGAGAAAAGGGATTTATCCGATTCAGTTTCTTTGAAGGGAACGATCGCAGGACAGAGCAAGACAAATGTCATGTCCCTTGCAGCAGCAGAGATCACAGCCGTGAACGTTCAGGTGGGTGACATTGTAAAAGAGGGTGATCCGCTTGTGACATTGGATCAGAAGGATATTGAAAAACAGATTGCAGAGTTAAAGACAAATATTAATAATGCGAATGCTGTTGCAGCAAACGATGAGGCACAGAAGCAGAACAGTCTTACCCAGAACAAACAGGATCAGCAGGATGCACTGGATGCAGCACAGAAGACGATCGATAAAGCACAGGCTGATGTTGATAAATATAAGAAAAAGGTATCAGAGTGTGAGGATTATATTTATTATCTGAAAAACAACTACAAAGATACTTCTGAGTATGATGGAAAATTAGATGTTTTTAAATCATCTTTGGAGACAGCACAAAATGCATTGGATTCCGCAAACGACAATTATGCATCTGTGCTAAAAAACACAGACAGAAGCGTTGCATCTGCCCAGAATACCGTTGACATGCAAAAATACCAGGCAAGCACGACCACAGAGTCAAAAGACCAGCTGGAGCAGTTACAGAAGCAGCTTGCAGACTGTACACTTTCTGCACCGATCAGTGGAGTTGTCACAGCCGTCAATGTATCAGTCGGAGATAAAAACACAGCAGGAACAACCATGATCACAATCGTGGATACATCTTCCTTAAAAGTAGTCGTAAATGTTGAGGAAGCTGACATCTTAAAGATCCAGGAAGGAATGCCTGCAACCGTTTCAACGGATGCAACGGGGGATGAAGAGATCAAAGGTACGGTAACACGTGTGGTCAGAGTAAAAAATCAGTCCACCAACACAAACGGTACAGATACCAATACCTCAAGCGGTTATTCTGCTGAGATCACGATCGACAACACAGAACTTCTGGTTGGAATGAGTGCAAAAGCCAAAATTGTGATCAAAGACAGAGGTACACAGCTTGCAGTTCCATATGATCTGATCCGGCAGGACGACAACGGAGATTCCTATGTTCTGGTAGCGGAAGCAAATGAAGATGGAACAGCAACCGCAGTCCGGAAAAATATCAAAGTCGGTGAAGAGGTAGACTATTATACAGAAGTGACAGGCGGCGATCTGAAAGAGGGCGACCAGCTGATCTACGATAATACATTTTCTGTCACCGAAGGTCAGGTGTTTACTCCGGAACAGATATATTCCAATCAGGCACTTGACACAGAAGGCATGATGAGTACGGAGGCAGAATGATCGTGAGTGAACCAGTAATCCGTATGGAGAATATTATAAAACGTTATTACATAGGCAAGCCGAATGAACTGCAGATTTTAAATGGGATCAGCCTGTCAGTCGATCAGGGAGAATTTGTCTCCATCGTCGGTGAGTCCGGTTCCGGAAAAAGTACATTGATGAATATTATCGGTGTTCTGGACCGTCAGACCGAGGGAACTTACTTTCTGGAGGGAAAAGATGTAAATAAAATGGATGATTCCATGCGAAGTGCAATCCGAAATAAAAGAATCGGTTTTGTTTTCCAGAATTTTAACCTTCTTCCGAAGGCAAATGCATTAAAAAATGTCATGGTTCCGCTGTTATATAGTACTGAGAAGGAAAAAAATCAAAAAGAACGTGCCATGGAAATGTTAAAAATGGTTGGCATGGAGGAACGGGCTTTTCATAAACCAAACGAGCTTTCCGGCGGACAGAAACAGCGGGTGGCGATCGCACGCGCAATGATAAATGATCCGGCGATCATCTTAGCGGATGAGCCGACCGGAGCGTTGGATTCCAAAACCGGACATATGGTCATGGATCTTTTTCATAAGCTGCATGAGGAGCAGGGAAAAACCATCGTTTTGATCACACACTCACAGGAACTTGCGGCGGAGACAAAACGGATCGTTACGATCTTGGATGGTAATATCGTGTCAGATAATGGAGGTGAAGGCTGATGTTTTTGGAAAATATAAAAGAGGCGATCACCAGCATTTTCAGCAATAAAATGCGTTCGATTCTGACCATGTTAGGAATTATAATCGGTATCAGTGCAGTCATCACGATCACGACGATCGGTAATTCCATTCAGACTACTTTGACATCCACCTTAAATTCACTGGGTGGCAATACGGTTCAGGCATATGTGGATGCAAGATATCCGGAAGATGATGCAGACTGGGATACCTGGGAATACCCGGAAATGAAAACATCGGACTTTGTGACACAGGAGATGATCGATGAACTGGTGGAAAAATATCCGGATGAATTTGATGGAATAGCAGCTTCTGAATTTCTTGGAAACGGACAGATTCGGCAGGATAAAAATACTTATGCCAATGTATCTGTTCAGGGGACTACTTCCGAGTATATTGATTATATGAAATTAAAGATGTATGCCGGAAGAAACCTTACAAAACAGGATAACAAAACAAAGAAGAACGTCTGCATTGTGGCAGATACCATGGCAAAGCAGTATTTTGGAGATGAGAATCCAATAGGAGAACAGATCACTTATGCAGGCAGCGATGGAAATCTATATAATTTTACAATTGTAGGCATATACGAATATAATGCAGCACTTTTTGGCAAGGTGGACACCAGCGTCCCGGAAAAAGACCGTTCTACTACAATGTTTATTCCAATCCAGACCTGTTTTAAGCTGATGGGAAAGGATCAGTCCGGTTACACAATCTTTAACCTGATGGTCAATTCCCTGGCAGATATCGATCAGGCAACGACAGATGTTACAAACTTTTTTGAAGAGAAATATGCAAACAATAAAAATTTCCATGTTACTACCTATAATATGGCGTCTGATATGGGAATGATCAATACCGTCATTAATGTGATCACGATCGCAGTGTCCGGCATTGCATTGATCTCATTGATCGTAGGCGGTGTCGGTGTCATGAACATTATGCTTGTGTCTATTACCGAGCGTACAAGGGAGATCGGTGTCCGGATGGCACTTGGAGCGAAGAGGAGCACCATCCGTATGCAGTTTGTCATAGAAGCGATCGTACTCTGTATCTTTGGTGGAATGATCGGGATATTGATCGGGGTGTTTAATGGATTTGTATTAGGCAAAGCAGCGGAGTTTGTGATCCAGAATATGTATTCTGAATATTCAAGCTACATTATTATGTCGGTACGGCCATCTTTATCCGCTATTGTACTTTCCTTATTCTTCTCCATGCTGACAGGAGTATTCTTCGGATACTATCCTGCAAACAAGGCAGCCAAGATGGAAGTAATCGATGCATTGAGATATGAATAACCCGGAGTTTAATTGACGTAGTGTCGCAGATTCTGTAGTGCTTTTATAGGTTGTGAA
>ULVX01038903.1_pt1 | contig 11446 bp, 9 predicted proteins | sample 1959811 | NCBI WGS metagenome assembly ULVX01 (sample SAMEA4835797, study PRJEB28245) | human gut metagenome | biome: gut microbiome; material: fecal sample | place: Denmark | collected 2008
ACAACAAGCAGCACACTGAAAGAACCTGTGATCTCCCTGAATTTCTGCCACCTTCTGATCTGGGTAGAGTTTGACAAACTGGGTATCCTGGTTTGTGGTAAGGATGAAGAAATCCTTACCTTTGAGTAAAGTGTCTAAATCTAGATAGGGTTGACGCACTTGTGCAGTCTGAGTAGTGTGAAGAAAGGTGGCAAGATACCCCCAAAACTCTTCACGAGTCTTCCAGGAATGCATCATTCCTGCAAAAGCACCTTTAAAGTGATACTTCTCTGCAAAAGGCTTGAAGTATTTTCGATAGGAGTCGTTGTCCTCGTAATAAAAATCTCCGCCACCGGCAGCGGACAAACCAGAGGCTCCGCCCACTACCACACAGTCTGCTTCCTTTATCTCCTGTACCAACCGATTGATCTGTTCGCTATACGGCAACGGCTTTTTGTCAGTCAGCTGATAAGGTGTACTACCTGAAGCATAGATATGATAGTACTTGGAGTAATTCATTTGGGTCTGTATGACCAAATCATCATAGAAGTTCATTGTCACCATTCCTTTCTTCTGGGTGTAATTTTTATTCTTACTTCAAAATCATCTTAGCATCCCCTTGTGTCGCTGTCAATATGTTGTTATAATTAAAATAACATCAAAAATTAAAAGGAGATTAGACCATGAAATATCCAACCCGCCTTAGCGATGCAATTCATATTCTAGCTTTTATCGCTCTGTATCCAGACCACGATCTGACCAGTAATAAGATAGCAGAAAGCATTCAGACAAATCCTGCCTATGTACGCCAGCTCATGTCCGCCTTACGAAAGGGAGGACTTTTAGTCAGCGTGAAGGGACATCCAAGACCTGCTCTAGCTCGTGAGCCAGAGAAAATCACTCTTTTAGATGTCTATCGAGCCGTAGAAGGAAACAAGCCATTGCTCCATCAGGACATCCACACCAACCCTGCTTGTGGCGTGGGTGTAAACATTCAACTAACACTTCGTGATTTTTACCTTGACATCCAGAATACAGCGGAAAAACGGATGCAAGAAATTACACTGAAAGATGTGTTGGAACAATATCACATGAAATTAAGGGGGAAATCAATATGAAACTTGGTATTATTCGTTGTATGCAAACAGAAGATTACTGTCCTGGAAGCCGGGATTTTCGAACAATCCGAGAAAGAAAAGGTGCTTTTATGGGTGAAGACGATATTCAGTTAGTGGGCTTCATCAACTGCGGTGGCTGCCCCGGAAAAAAAGCGGTGCTACGTGCTCGTTCTTTGGTTGAACAAGGTGCTGACACCATTGCTTTTGCTTCCTGTATCAGCAAAGGGACTCCCATTGGTTACCCATGTCCTTTCGCCAAACGTATGCAAGACCTAGTGCAAAAAGAGGTAGGCAATGGTGTCCGTATCTTGGATTACACCCATGACGCTGGTTGTGAAACAGAAACATCTCAAAAATAAATTTTCCATCTGGCCTGTGGCAAGATAGAGTATTTGTGGCAGAAGCGTAAAAATTATCGACGTTTCTGCCTTTTATTGTAATTGTTCCTTTTTTATCTAACACCAAAAAGAGTAGAGAATCAAATTCCCTACTCTATTTAAATATACCTTCTAATGCATGCACCAATTCTTCCATGTCGATCGGTTTAGAAATAAAGCATTTAATCCCCGATTCTACTTCATATCAAAAGACAATATGAACCATTCTATCAGCAACAAGTTTCGCAAACAATTTATTATCGACTAGTTCTGTAACTAATATGATTGCATGATCATCTTGTTCCTTACTATATGTGATTTTTCGATTATCTTTCCTATAGTCATTAAGATTATCTATGCTAATTTGCTCTTCTTTTACAAGTTGGAATAATATTGCGTCATTACTCTTATAAGATACTGGTACTGGCATTTTTTCCGCAAATAATTTTCTTAAATTGCTTTCTGCTTTTCTTTGAAACTCATATGTATCTCTATCTTGAGAATATATAGTTAATGTCTTTGTATCAGGATAATACCACGATACAATCTCAGATAAAATCGTAATTGAAACTTCACCAGCATTCTTCTTTTTTACTCTTCCTGAAGACAGCATCTCTTCAGAAATCGGCCATTCATCATACAATCTTTGAATCCACTCTTCGTACGCTTCCATATCAAGTGGATCTTCTTTTTCAACATACCCCCTCAAATAGCTTCTGATTCTTGCCAATTGGCAAGTGGATGCAAGAACAATCTGATAAAGATTAGCCTCTTCGTTATTTGTCAAATTCGAATATGATTCCTCTTTAATACAGTATATGGGATATCCCATATTGATCAAAGTATGTACATAATCAATTCTTCCTAAAGCATCATTTATTTCAATTAATACCCATTCAGGAATTAGAATCAAATCATAATCTTTCAATACTTTCTCAGGCTTTAATCCTTTCATTTTCAAATTTTGCATAAAAGAAATTGATGAAGTATCCAAAAGCGCAATATGCTTATTATTATCTATGTTTGTGATTTGTTCAATAGCAATCATTCACTTCTCCTCGTCAATAATACAATTTCAGACATAATATTCTTTAAATAGATCTCATTATCTTCATGATAATGAAGTTCTGGATTTTCTTCTTTTGCCTTCTTTATTTTTCCTTGTAAAGAAGAAGTATTGACAACATAAGAAGGACATACGAGACTGTCATCCAATCCTAGCATTCTAAATCTATTTGATAAATCATCAAATTGATAGTCAAATACTTCTTTAATCTTGCTACAAAGCATTTCGTTTTCACTTCGAAGAGCATATTCATACAAGGATACAAGCACAGCTTTATATGGTGCCTGAAATGTTGCCATACAATAAAATATTTTGGAAATAAATTCCATTTCCGGTAATTCCATAAAATATCTGTCAATCCCATTTAACAACATACATGCCGCAAAATACTCTGCTTTTCTCTCTTCCAATGTATTATCAGTTTCAATAAAATGATCAAAAGATACTTGATCAAAAATCAAATGATATATCTCATGCCATGCTGTAAAATATTGGTTTGCCCTTGGAAGAGCCGTATTTATAACAGGAATAATCTTTTCGTCCTTAACAAATATAGCACCACTCCAAAATTTATCTTCTACAGGCATCTGAATTAAGCCAAATCCCTGCAAAATTAAAAGTGCTAGTTGTGGAACTGATGCAACTTTCATTATAGATGGATTTGTCTGAAGTCTAATTGCCTGTGCTAAAACTTCTTCCTTTATTTCAAAATTCTTTTTTACAACAAATTCCAAGTTTTCGGAAGTAATTAATTCACTCATCGAATCCACATCTCCATTTCATTTTTAATAATAGATTGAACACAAATCAATCACATCAAGAAGTAAATCATACTGTTTCTTCGCTACACCAATCATTTCATGATTCAACGGTGCATTCTGTGAATATACTGTTGTCGTAGAAGTCTTTACAGCAATTGAATGATACAACATCAAATCTTCTACCGTCATATTAAGTAATTTCAATATTTTCTGCAAATGACGATCAAAAGAACTCTTACTATTTATACTTCCATTCAACAACTTATCAAGCGTTGGTCGTGAAATTTCCACCTTTGCTGCAAATGAAACTTTAGTATAACCCTTATCTCGAATACAATCTTTTAATTTTGAAGCCACCAAACTTCTTTGTTCAAACAATTCATCAAACCTCATTGTCGTGACCTCCTTTTCTCTTTCACCCTAATTATATGCAGAAAAAAAGTATCTATCAATAAGCTTGTAAAATATTTTTTTACATTTTAACATTTAACTATTTATCAAAGAATGTCGATCACAATTTCAATTATAAGGTTTCAATGTGAAAACATTGTGAATTCCAGTAGATTTGTTACGATTATTTAAAACCGAAAAGAGTAGAGAATCAAATCCCTACTCTTTTTAAATATACGAATATATATAATTGGATAGGGATAAATCAACCTTTAAAAGTCATAGGAATTTTAGCTCTGAGAAAGAGATATCCTTTAAACACTTTTAGGGTGAATTTTTCCTATTCTATTAACACTATCGTTATCTAATGTTCGACAATTATCTAACTCTATCTTTTTTGCATAATTTCGATATAACTCGAATCAATACATCCTTATCTAAAGGTTTGGATACATGTGCATTCATTCCAGCTTTTTTAGCTTTTATTTTATCTTCCATAAACGCATTGGCTGTCATCGCCACAATTGGAATATCATGATCAAATGAGCGAATTACTTGAGTGGCTTGTAAACCATCCATTTCCGGCATCATAATATCCATTAAGATAATGTCAAAAGATTCGGGTGCGTTCTTATAGATATCCACTGCTTCTTTCCCATTTGTAACACAAGTAACTTTAGCACCTTCATTTTCAATAATAAACCTGGCAATTTCCATATTCAATTCATTATCTTCTACAAGTAAAACGTTAAGTCCTTCAATCGATGCGGAAGCGGATTCTTTCACCCTTTCATTTTTATGTTCTTCATCGATTTTAAATGGAATGCGTATCACAAATTGAGAACCCACACCTTCTTGACTTGTAAATTCAATGGTTCCACCCATCTTTTCAACAAGGCTTTTTGCGATTGGCATACCCAAACCTGTCCCCACATATTTAGAACGACTTCCCATATGTTCTTGGGCAAAAGGCTCAAAGATTTTATCCTGAAATTCTTTAGACATACCAATACCTGTATCACGACAAATAAATTCAATAATGACATGGGATGGTTCTTTCGATTCAAGTTCCCTATAGCTTATATAGATAAATCCATTATCCTTATTGTATTTAATGGCATTGGAAAGAACATTCATTAATACACGCTTTACATGGATTGGACTGCCCATCAAATATGGATGGGTAATACTCTTTTCTTCTTCGACAATTTGAATATTACGCTCTTTTGCGAGTTCTTCTACTATTCCAATCGTTTCATCACTCAACTTATCTATATTAAATCCAACTTCTTCAAGGACGATTTCACCCGACTCAAGCTTACTCATGTCTAATACTTCATTCACTAATTCAAGTAATGTATTTGAAGCATCTTTGATCTTTGCACGACAATCTGCCTGCTTTTTAATATCATTCCTATAATAATCACCAACTTCAACCATACCAATGATTCCATTGATGGGAGTACGAATATCGTGAGACATTCTTTGAAGAAATTCGGTTTTGGCAACATTCGCCGCCTCTGCCTTTTTAGCTGCCTTTAATAATTCTTCTTGGTGCGCCTTCTCTTTTTCTTGATCTTTAACCTGTCTTATACGATTATTGCGATACCCAATATATCTTAGTACAAGCACAAACAATATATATATAAGTAAAATCGCAACTAATTTTGTGAAAACACCTTCAAATACCACATGATCTGGAATATAGGCAAAGATATAATAATTACTTTGTTTCAACATAATGCCATAATAGCCTGCGCCTTTACTATTAAAACGATAAATATGTTGACTATCCTTATTCTTCTTTAAGAATTGAACGACTTCATTGTTTTTTGTCGAAGCATGAAGTAGTGATCGATCATTACTCGCAATGATGTTTCCCTTATCGCAAACAAGAATCGTTCCATCCGATTTTGTACTATATCCCTTTAATAGATTTTGAAGCGTTAAATTATAATTCTGCGCAAAATAAGCAGAAGAATAAAAATAAGTAGCCACAATGCCAGGTGCATCACTTCTTGCACATGTCGCAATATCTAAATGAGACCCATCATCCAATTCAATACGTTGAGAATAAGTTCTTTCTGGATAATTCATATAGTCCAAAACAATATCTTTACAGATATATTGATGAACTTGTTTTAAAATGGAATCATTTGTACTATAGGAACTTTCTATATTCCCATTTTCATCCAATACAAGACTTCCATCCATCCATAACGTACTCAGATTTTCTTTTAGAAAAGCTTGATCTATAGGGTTTCCTGCATCCACTTCACTTTGAATATTCGTTTGAAGCTGACGACAACTCTCAATCGTTCGTAACAAACTCTTCGATTCACTCGCCTCATTATAATGGGTATACGTGGAACATTGTACCTTTACATAATTTACGATTTTTACCAACTTGGCCTCTGTTTCATCTTTTTGTGTTTGAATAAAATAAAATGCAGAAGAGAAAATCATGCAAACGCCTAGTAGTGCTATCAGTATATGGTAGTAACAATTTTTAATACGCAAAATCATCCACCTCCAAATACTTTTCTGGATTCGATAGATATTTACCTATGATCTTTTTCGAAGTGCCATCCTTACGCATCTCTTTTAAAGTCTTGTCTAACTTCTCACAAAGATCACGCTTATCATTTTTTGAGAAAGCCACACCAACGCCTACTTTCATCAATGGCTCTTCTAAAATACGAAAATTCGCATCATAGTCCTTCATATATTGAATGATTGATTCTTCATGAGCGCCAATCGCATCCACATATCCTTTTTGTAGGAATGTAAAAATCAATTCTCTATGGTTTAAACTAATCAAATTACCTACATTATAATTGCCATTTAATAAAATATCTTCTGGCATTGTGGTCGATTGTACAGCTACATTTTTACCTTTTAAATCATCCAAAGTATAAATATCACTATCCTTATTGACCGCAATCACCTGACGACTTGATATATATGGACCAGCCCACTTGTAGTCATTCAATCTTCCTTCCATAGAAAAACATGCCATGATACAGTCGATTTTTCCGCTTTCTAAAAGTTCCTTATTCTTTTCCCAATCAATATAAACCACTTCAACTCGATATCCCAATCGCTTAAAAGCTTCACTTGCCAAATCCACATCAATACCGGTAGGATTTCCATCCTCATTCAAATAGTTGTATGGAGGATAATTATCACTACCTAAAGTAATAACAGGTAAATTGGATTCGTCCGATTCTAAATCACTTGTCTTACATCCGCTTAGTAAACAAACAAGTAAAGATAGACTCAATAAACTTGTAATTATTCGTTTCCCTTTCAAATCATCTCCTCCTATCTATTTGACCAATCACACCAATATATTGATCTGTATCCAAACCAGACCATAACGTATGGAATTTTATATTTAACTCTTTAAATTGTAAAGTAAAATCTTTATTTTCCACAGACGTTTTATTTAGATGTTTTTTAACTTTTTCAATCACTTTTTCATTCACATCAAACGACTCAAATTCCAACGTACTCTTTTTATACTTTTTATTTTTCTCTCGATCTATAATGGTTAACTCACCAATTAATGGATTGTAATCAAATAAGACTTTAGATTGACTCAATTCAAAAAAGTCCATCTTTTCCTGTAAGAAATCAATGATACGTTGCGAATGATCATTATATGGCAATGTTTCCGATTTTAATATTTCACCAGACAATTTCTTTGCCTCATGATAATCTTTATAATCGTCCTTTTGCGTTTTAAAAGCCAAATAAATATCTGTACCCATCTCTTTTAAACACTCTACTAACAATGGATTGAAACATCCGCACTTACCATCCAAAATCATTTGAATGGCCGTTCTATAATCATAGGCCTTTTTATATACACGCGTACTTGTCAGTGCATCAAATACGTCGGCAACCGATACAACTTGGGCAGAAATAGGAATATCATTACCCACTAAACCATCCGGATAGCCTTTTCCATCAAAGCGTTCGTGGTGCCATCTACAAATTTCATAAGCCATTTGAACCAATGGATTATCATTCGGATATTCCATACTACGAATCATTTTTGCGCCAAGTAAAGTATGTGTCTTCATAATTTCATATTCTTTATCCGTCAGCTTTGCAGGCTTATTTAAAATATCCTTTGAGATTGACACCTTACCAATATCATGTAAAGACGATGCCGTCGCAATCAATGTAATATCAGACTCCGTTAATGGATACGCATCCGTTTTCTCAACTAACCTTCTTAAAAGCATCTGTGTGGCAATGCGAATATGAAGAATGTGCTCCTTACTCTCCTTATTATATGTACCAACGACATTACTCAAAATTCCAATCATGATCTTGTTGTTTTCTTCTTTTTCATACACCTGATTCACTACTACATTGGTCAATCGTTTTTGATTGGCATATAAAACAAGTGTATTCATAACTCTTCGTTTAATAATAAACGCATCAAAAGGACGTTGAATATATTCAACAACCCCTAAGTTATACGCCTTTTCAATAATTGAAGTCTCTTCTTCTGCAGAAATCACGATTACCGGAAATTCATTGATCCACTGATACTTATTCATATATTCCAAAACTTCAAACCCATTCATTTTTGGCATATTGATATCCAACAACATTAAGTCAATTGTCCAATCCTTTTGTAGAATGGAAATGGCCTCTAAGCCATCATTGGCCACGATATATTGATAGTTTTCACCCAATATTTCCATCAATAATTCCTGATTGAATTTGGAGTCATCCACAATCAAAATTTTCTGTCTTTCTTCTAAACTTTTCATAACCCTATTCCCACTTCATCATATAACCACATGGTAAGTTAGCTAAAGTATACATCTAAAAAAAACTTGTTTTCAAGAACAAATGTCAACATTGCACAAGCTTTTTTTATAACCAAAAAAGCCTGGCATTTATATTGCCAAGCCTATATTTATTGACCCATCTTGTTCATTGCCAAGATTTCATTTTCAAGCACTTCTTTATAAGAATCTAACTGTTTTGTTCTAGCACTTTCATATACTTTGATTTCTTCACTTACATCATCTCCATCTTCTTTATTTAATAAAGAAGTTGTAGCATTTTTTGTGTCTGTGAAATAGTAGCCTTTATCATTGCCCCACCACTTATTGTTTTCAACTGCCTTATCTGCATGCGCATCAATTTTAGCAGCCGCATTTGGTGAGAATAAGTAATAATTGTATTCACACAAGCCATTTAATTGGTATGCCACATCTAGGGCATCCTTTACTTTGTCTTTCTTTAAATCTTGAATGATTTCATCCATATATTCAATGTTGTTTTGATATCCCACGTGTTTCATCACAACATCACTCGAGAATACAATTCCGACAAAATTATCCTGTACGTATTTAAATAATTCTAATACTTTCTTATTGTAGGCTTTTCCTTCTTTTTGAATCGAAGTAACATCCGATTTAGAGTTTACGGCCTTTACATAACGATCATTAATATCTTGACCCTCTTTATTTAGTGCATCCACTTCTTTTTCAAAAACAGCTAAAGACTTGTCCCAATCCTTTTTAGAAACACCAGCTTCCAAAGCTAAATTTTCATTAAAGCTTTCCTTTAAATCATCAATGGTAGCCTGCATATTTAAAGACATAGCTGGAAGCTGATCGATGGCGATAGCCATACTTCCAAATACCGCAATATTAGCCTTCATCACCTTTTCACTATACGTATCCGTATTATCGGATTCTGTATGATAATGAAGTTGTGTCCAAGTATATTCACCATCATCCTTTGTTTCTTTAGAACAAGTATCTGTTGTATTTAAGAAATATGGAACTCCTGCATTACGATAAGAAACACCATCTTCCATTGTCGTTGTATCATATGTCTTTGTAGAAATACCATTCTTATATTCTTTTACAGCACCATCCAATGCACCGGAATCCACTAAGCTTTTTACTAAAGATGCATATTCAGGAACACAAGTCACCATGAATGTATCTGAACCATCATCATAAGCATCCAATTCAAAGTTAAATAAAGCTAAAGTTTTATTTGCCCACTCAGGATGTACATTATTAATCAATTCATAAGCCCCTCTTGTCCAGTCAAATTCAGTGCCTGTTGTGCCCCATTCTTCAGCACCATGCGCAACAACCACAATATCATTTTCAGGCACATAGCCACTATCGATCATTGTCTTAGCCATCGACATAATGGTTCCAATAGCACTACAATCATCTTGAAAACCAGTAAAATACATATCATAATGTCCGGCAAAAATAATTTGTTGATCATGTGACTTACCAGGAATATAGCCAACCACATCATAACTTGTACCATTGCCTTCTTCCATCACACTATCTACTTTTAAAGTGGCCATATCATGGCCTTGTTTTAAAGCCTTTTTAATTTGTTTATACTCACTCATTGTGATGATTGTCGTAGGCATAATATCTTCTGCACAAACATCCTGAATCTGATGATCATCATCACTAAATCTTCCATATCCATCTAAATCATATGTGACTAATGCTTTTGCACCATGCTCATACGCCTCATAGATATATCCACCAATCCAAGACTCATTAAATTGATCCACGCCAACTAATGCAATCTTACCTTCAACGTCCTTGTCTTCATAGTCTTTCGCAAAACCAGTACCACAATCTACGATTTGTGCTGTAATCCCATTTTCATCCGTACCATTCACCATATACGATACGGGCATCAAATCAATATCTGTTCCTTCAATTGTAAGTGAAGCATCATTATACTGCCACTTATCCACATTCACAGGTATCTTTTCTACATTCTTTAAACCAATGGCCTTCATTTCCTTAGCCAAATAATTTGCGGTTCTATGCTCTGCATCGGAACCACTCGTTCTAAATCCAAGTGAATTATCATGTAATGAAGTATCTGTAGACAATGTTTTTGTGAAGTCATACGCATAGTCCATATCAATTTCATTCACATAGGCATCAATCGAATCTTGATAAACTGCTTCCTCTTTTGTCGAACCACAACCCACTAGGCTCAACACCAATACTGCACTAAGGCTTGCTTGTAAAATCTTTTTCATATTCCTTTTCTCCTTTACCAAACACAAAAAAAGATAGGCGCACAATATACACCTATCTTCGTCCATCATCTATCTGCATACTTTTCGTAACAGAAATTCCAGCTTATTGACCATTTCATAAGGTATATTGTACTTTACAAAACTGAGCTTTTAACTCAATCAATAAGGGTAAACACCCTTCCGTATTCCCTAAATACGGTTCTTGCTTCTTCAACAAGTCTTCGGCATTTGACCCGGCCGTCCGTGTAGCCTTAGCCTATATCTAGGCGGTCAATTTCTGTACGATTTGTACGCAAAAAAATATACAGGAAAATGATATTTATTGTCAACTAAAATTTTTAAAAATATGTAACCCATCCACTTTTGTCTCTAGCTTTTTAAAGTTATAGGCAAGAACGAAAGTGACAAGTATACATACAATTAGATAGATCCAATCATTTAAATATCGATCAAATAAGTTCATAGAAATTCTTTGTAGAATATAAATTTCAAACACATATTGACCTAAAAAATGGAATATATCATTCTTTATTTCTTTAAATGCACATACATCTACAATAAGGAAACAAAACGCAATCGAAATTATTTCATATGCGAGTATAGAAAAAGAAAATAAATACAAAACCAAAGCTAAAGTAATCATAAATACAAAGAATACTGGCTTTTGAATGATAGAACAAACCCGATCT
>ULVX01039134.1_pt1 | contig 11442 bp, 7 predicted proteins | sample 1959811 | NCBI WGS metagenome assembly ULVX01 (sample SAMEA4835797, study PRJEB28245) | human gut metagenome | biome: gut microbiome; material: fecal sample | place: Denmark | collected 2008
CATTCGTATACTGCCGGATATCAAATGTCACCTGCGTTTCTCCGCTTATACTTGAATTATAAGTAACCTGTTTCTTTTCATTATCCATTTCTTCCTCCCATAATAATCTTTGTTTTTCTCTTGTTAACTCGCTTTTTCTCGCATTTTCATTTTTTTCATAGAGATTGCTTCTAAGTCTATGTCATTCCCAATCGAGTGCTACGTCTAATTCCTCTTTGTTTTTGTCTGAAATAATTTCAATCTTATTCTTTACATCTGTAATTCGACTTTCCATTTGCTGCTCAATTTTTGCAGATAATGCGTGTCCAATCTGCTCACAAATTTTCTCATTATTATTTGCCAGATATGCCAGCACAGACTCTACTGCATATTTTGGTAATGACTTTGCTTGTAACCAAGAAGTACGGAAATGTGTCTTCTCTTTTTCATTTTGTGTAAAAAGTGGCAGTGTCTCTTCCGGACGTCCAATATAATTCATCGCTTGGATATGTAAATCAGCTTTCATCCGTGGGGACATTTGATAATAATCTGTTTCCGGGTCAATACTGATATTGATAGATAGATCCGAAGATAGTTTTGCACCATCCACTGTTGTAATATCCTCCAGAGACAATACCGTAAATAGATTCGTAATACCGGTTTCTTTTTTATTATCTTCTATCTCACAACATGCTGTGGAAAGGTAACTCCCAATCTTTTCAAGCTGCTTATCTCTTTCTTTTGCTAGTGCTGTCAGTTCTTTTGCTTTCTCTTCATATCTTGTATTTAATGCTTCGATTTTACTTTTATCGATCTTAAAAGCATTCATATTCCATGTCCTCCGTTTCCTGCATTTGTTGTCGTTGTTTATCAATATTTTCTGAAACTTCTGTCAGTCGTTGCATTTGATTAGATAACTGTATGTCTTTTTCCTTTTCATTGTTATAAGCAATACGTTGGCTATTTTCCATCGTTAATATTTTTTCTTCCAGGATATCTATCATACGTTTTTCCGTAGCTTCCGGTAATTTACAACAGATTTCTTCGACTACGTTTAATGGTAATTGGTCAATATCATACCAGCCATCCGGTCGGTGAATCGTATCAAAGATTAACACAGACCCCGTATTTTCCGGATTCATAATGGATATTTTTACATTTACACCATTCTCTCCTCTATCGAATACGACATTATAACAGACATCTGAAAATGGTATGGATATATTGGTATCCAAATGTAAAATATCAAATACACTGGCACATTCGATGATTTCCTCACCACATTTTTCTAATTTAGCAGCTACTACATTTAGCATTATTAGTCGTTTATTTGATACCCACATAGAATTTTTATGATTCCTTTGTGCATAAGCAACGGTATCCTGTTCCAGATTTGTCAGCATTTCTTTTCTTTTCTTAAATGCTTCTATATCCAGTTTCATAAAAGTACCTCCTGATAATCTATCTATATATGTAAAAAAATAGAAAAAGAATGGTCGAAAAAATTGTTTTGTGTTATACTAATAAAAAACCACATATCAGCCAAGATTAAGGAGGTAACATGAACGATTTATATCCTGTTTTTGTAGCGTCACACACTCGGCTTTTAAATGCAATATTTTCGAAAGATGAAGATGATGATTATACTGCGGATTTCTTTGGTAATACCATCTTCTATTACAGTGAATCACTTGACAAAATAGTTACCCCGACAGATATAGAGAAATATCATCTGCAAATAAATAAACCAGATGATATTTTAAAAAATAAACCTGATATTAAATGTCGTTTTAAAAGACTACCCTATGCAGAAGCTTTAACTGATATAGCAATTCAGGAGGATGCTGCTTTAGGGTATGATATAACGAAAGTACATAAAGCTAAAATTGAATATAAAGATATCTTTTTAGGTGCTGAGCTTATACTATTCCCTAAATATTTAAAAGAAATTGCTTATTTTCTTGGTGGTAGTTATTATATTTATTTACTTAATGAAGATTACTTATTGGTTTTACCGGAAAGTGCTATTTTAGAAGAAAAAGGTATTGTAAATATGTACAATATAATGATACATCCGTTTAGACATGATCATACCTATGATGGTGTATTCTATTTTGATACGAATACAAATGAGTTACGTTTGGTGCACCAACAAAAAGTCAGCAAAGAGGTTGACTATCAAACCATGTATTCATCGTTAAATTGACATCAAAAGAGTCCTGAATAAAATCAGGACTCTTTCCTTTTTGTATTTACTTTGCATCTCCATCCGATACTGATTGAAGAGGTTTTGTTTCTTCTGCATTATCAGTGGATTCGCTACTATTTGTATCTGTTGTCTCTCCTGTAACAGGTAAAGATACCACGGCTGGTAAGGATGTTTCCTCGGCAGCAGGAACTTCGGAGGTAATAGATTGTGTAGTAACTTCTTCATTCATATAATGAATGGTTGCGTTGCCAAAAGGTGCACCGCCAGAATTATTAATTGCATTTTCCAGTTTTTCTTTATTACCATAATAATATACGTCTGTAAGTTTATTATTGGCATTGAATGCAGATGCATTTAATTTTTCGATATCTCCGGTTATTGTAATTTTTTTCAATGGTGTAAATCTATCCACCATTGGGCTTGTAATGCTTCCACCTGGAATTGTAATCTCTTCCAAATTCATACAAGTATTAAATAATCCAGGACTATATTCTTTCAAATTATCGGGTAATTTTATACTTTTTATACCAGAACCTGAAAATGCACCATTTATAGATGTAACTGATTCAGGTATTTCTATTTCTGCTAAATTTTCACAACCGCCAAATGCATTAGATCCTATTGTTTCTAAAGTATTTGGTAATTTGATATATGAAAGATCGCTATAAGCAAATATTCCATTATTTAATGTCGTCATATTTTCAGGCCATATAAATTCTTTTATATTTGTACGAGAAAAAGCGTATTCTGAAATTTCTGTTACACTGTCTGGAATATTTATTTCCTCTAGCATCTCACATCCATCAAAAGCACTATAATTAATACGTTTTACATTGTTGGATAATTTTACAGTTCTTAATGATTTACAATCTTTAAATGTGCATGGTGCTATTTCTTCTACATCGATTGTAATTTCTGTAATGCCTGAGCCTGAAAAACATCCATAGTCAAAAGTTTTTATATTTTGTGGAATAATTATATTGTTAATATTGGTACAATTTTCCATAAAATATCCATCTACATATGTTTTTTCAGGATTTGTATCCAATACGATTTGTGTAGCCATTGAATATTTTTCAGAAATAATTTTAGCTGACGTATTATTATAGCTATTATAATGTTCCTCTACATTCAATCCTGTCTTTTCCCAATGAGCTATTAAATTACCATTTTCATCATAGAGACCTGGAATCAAATCGCAATATACTTCTTTTTTTATACCACAAACTTTACATATGTATATTTCTGTACCGCCATTTGACAATGAAACATCTTTTGTATCAAAGAGCATCCAATCATGTTCATGTTCTTCAGCAGTTGCATTATAAATATTACAACCCCAATATTTGTTTTTCTCTGCGTTTAATATACTGTTATTAACAAAATTTGTATTTTCAACGCAGAAACCATCAAATGCGCCATATTCTATGGATGTAACTGTCTCTGGAATTATAATTTTCGTATAATTAGTCGGATCAATATTAATTAAAGATTTTATATTTCCAGAAATAGTCGTAGTGCCATATGGAATATTTAATGTCGTTTTTGTTTTAAGAACATTTATTGCCTCGATTTTTCCATTTACAATCGTAATTCCATTTTGAGATATCTTATCAAGCAAGGTACATCCCCAGTAATTATTAGCTTCCGCATCTAATGTACTATTATTAATAAAATTATCTTTCGAAATTTTCACATCCGAAAATGCATTTGGCGCAATATATTTAACGGATTTTGGTATAATTATTTTTTCAGCATGAAATCCTCCCCAAGTTTTTTTGGGATCTATTACCTCAATACCCTCTGGATAATTTAGTATTTTAGTATATTGGAAGAAATCTTCTGTATAATCTATAACTTTTGTTCCACGAATATATAAACCATTCTTCGTATCGATATAATCATACACGAATGCGCCTAAATAGTCATTCTCTTCCATATTTAATGAACTATTATTGATAAAATTATCGCTTAAAATCATATAGTCATCATCTAGGAAACTATAATCTGAATCTTTTATTTCTTCTAAAGTACTTGGTAAAACAATTTTGGTTATATCAGTATCGTTGCATTCCCAAGAGGTATTTGTAAATAGTTCGCTAAGCGATTTTTCACCAATCGTTTTAACACCTTCTGGAATAACAATAGCGTGAAGAGTTTTATATGTATAAGTTTTGTCTACGCTTATAATTTTTCCATCTTTAAATTTGCATCCACTATCGACTATGGTTGCGCCCCAAAATTCATTCTCACCAGCATTTAGAGTGCTTTTATTAATAAAATTTTCTATATCAATTGTTGTATTAAAATCAAAAGCATCTTCTTCTATATCTATAACCGTTTCAGGTATTATAACTTTTTTAATTCCATATGTGGGTAAATCATATTCTTTTATTGTCGTTACTCCATATGGAATATTAATGGTGTCTCCTATATTTCTACGTGTTATAATTTTACCGTTTCTTACGCCAATTCCATTTTCTATAAAATCAACAACAGTTGCATCCCAATAATTATTATCTTCTGCATTTAGAGAGCTATTATTAATAAAATTCTCTTTTAATATTATTGTATCTGTTTTAATTGTTCCAGATTTAAACGTGCTTGGTACTGTTATTTTTTGAATATCTGCATTTTTTGTACAATATATAGTTTGCCAATAGGAAATTTTTTCTACACCTTCTGGAATATTTAATTCTGTAATAAATTTATCAAGATTCATTACAGCCACAAGATCATTATCTTTAATCTTATATAAATCATCTACAATATAATCATAAGATTTCGCTCCCCAGCAATTATTTGCTACCACATCTAAGGAACTATTGTTAATAAAATCTTCTGGATTCAGATAGTAATAACTAAATGCGTTTTTGGAAATATAAGTTAATGTGCTAGGTAATATTACCTTTTTTACACATCTGCTATCATCATATAAAACGTTTGTCAATGATGTGGTGCCTTCAGGAATTTCATATATTTCTGAACGCAATGTATCTGTTGGTGTTGTGTATGTAAATTTTGCGCCCCAATATTTATTTTTCTCTGCGTCTAAAGAACTATTATTGATAAAATTGTCTTTCGAAATACTGATACCATAAAATACATCTGGTTTAATATTTGTTACCGAACTTGGGATAACTATTTTTTCAATTTTACTGGTATCCCCTCTTAAATAGCCATCTATCGATTGCATTCCTTCTGGAATAATATATTCAGAGCCTATTTCATTGCCATTAGCCGCAATAATACTATTTCCATATGAATAAAGACCATTTTGGTAGTTATCATATAATTTAATCGATAATTCTTTATTCGGAATTGTAGATTTGTTTGTAAAATTATTTACATTTATCAACTGGTTACTAAAAATACTGTCTATATCTTTTGCAGATGATGGAATTTTAATTGTTGTGACATTCTTTATTTGTTCTTTAATCTTCTTACAAATTGCATTATTCGAAATACTCACTACACCTTCTGGAATAATAAGTTCTGTTTCTTCATTGGAATCGTAAGCAATAACTTCGCCATCTTTTACATAAAATCCATTTTCATAAAAGTCGTAAAGATTTGCTCCAAAATATTTTTCTTTTTCCATATCTAATGTACTATTATTGATAAAATTATCTTTTTTTACATATACATCAGAAAACCAATTGTAATGTTCGTCTGGATTAAATGTGCTTGGAATTACAATTTTATCGACATATTTATTTCCGTCAAAAAGACCACTATAGGTAGCAAAAATATCTGTAATACCTTCTGGTATGACTATTTCTGTAATAGCGTCTTGGTCCACTACTTCTTCTAATGTTCGATTTTCAAAAAGGAAACCATTTTCTTCGAAATATACTGTTGCTCCAAAATATTCATTATGACTATCATGTAAGTTATTAGGATTAATAAAATTTTTTCTTTGTATTTTTACGCCATTCCATACACGACCGTTCATTTGACTGAATACACCGTCAGGAACTTCGACCAATGATTTTGGAAATATTATTTTCTTTATAAGTGATTTATCGATGTTTGAAAAAGCGTCCTCTTTTATTTTTGTAACGCCTTCCGGAATATCTAAAGTTCTTTTTATTTGATCTTGGTATGCATATAAAAGTACATTATTTTTTATTTTGAAGCCATTTTTATAGACATATTCTATATCGTCCAAAGAATCATAAACTGTCTTACAACCCCAGTTCTTCGTGTTTAAATTTCCAGTATATTTAACAGTGTCAATATTTAAAAAGGCATTTACTGCTACGGATTCTACGGTATCGGGTACTATGAGGCTGCCTTCTAATAAAACGGTATTCATATTAAAAATACGGGTTCCGATTTTTTTCAATGAAGCTGGGAATATAATTTTATCTAAATCCGCACTTGGAGATATAGAGCCAAAAGCATAGTCTTTTATAGTTTCCAAACTTGAATTTTCTTCAAAAATAATTTCTTTTAAGCTGTATACTCTATCCAGCACTTTGGTGCTATTATTATATTCGCCTACATTAAAAGCTTGCGCTCCTATCGTCTTAACATTTTTAGGAATTGTGATGCTGGTTAAGCCAGCGTTCATAAAAGATTTTTCGGGTATTTCTGTAAGTTCTTCAGAAAAAACAACTTCTTTTACGGCATAACATCCAGCAAAAGCGTACCTACCTATTTTTTTTACATTTGATAAGTCAAGTTTTGTAGCTTCGGAATTAATTGCATTCGCGAATGCATAATTACCGATTGTTTCTACATTGCCAAAATCTATTTCCTTAAAATTGTTACCATAGTCCATAGAAATACTATCTGGTGAAAATTCATCTTTGGCAAAAGCATAATTTCCAACTGATTTAACAGTTGATGGTAATTTTAAAGATGTTAAATTTTGACCACAAAACGCAAAATCTCCAATTGTTTCTATACCTTCAGATAAATATAAATCATCTATTTTAAAAGGTTGAAAAGCAGAACTTCCTATATTTTTAATATATTTAGATAAGTACAGTTTTCCTCCCCAAAAAGCTGGAGTATATTTGCCTACCCTATCATCATAAGTCTCTGGCTTTTTTTTGCCTGCATTTATATTATAAGTACCATCTGAATTTTTAATAAGCGTAATGTATCCATTATCGGCTAAATCCATTAAATCCATATAGATAGTAGAATATCCATTATTTGTAATAATAAAACCTAATGCATCTTCATCATCATTTACATCTGTTGTGGATGCACCCCAAGGATATCCCGTAGCAGGACCATTGTAACATATATTACTCATGGATAAATTATCAAATGCATTTTCTGCGATATTTTTCACTGAATCTGGGACATATAATTTTGAAATTCCACAACCAGAAAAAGCCAAATGTCCTACAGACTGTACAGAATTAGGTATAATGATAGTGGTAAGGCTTGTGCAGTTTTTAAAAGCATTATCTGGTATGTTTTCAAACCCATCTAATAATATAATCTCTTTTAGTTTTGTGCAGCCTTCAAATGCATTATCTGCAAGTTTATAGGTAGATGGTAAAAATAAAATTCCATCTAATTTTTCTTTATCTACCGCTTTAATATAGCCATCTTTCAATTCTATGATATTTTTTTCAATCAGTTCTTGGAAGGATATAGTATCTCCACCAGATTCTTTTGACAAACCTAATGTTACATCATTTGAGTCTGCAAAACTTTTCCAAGCTGACATATTTTTTCCACAATAAATTAAGATAATATCCGAATCAAATGCATTTTTCCCGAAATGTTCAATATTATCTGGCAATGTGATAGGTTGGTTAATAAGTGAAGTTTCAAATGCAGATTCTCCCAAATATTTTAAATTTTTTGGTAATCTTAATTCATCTATATCTGTATCAGAAAAAGCATAATCTCCGATATATTCGAGATTATCATTTAATTCAACAGATAACAGAGAATTGGGAAAAGCATGACTACCAATATATTTTAAAGAGTTTGGACTATTAAATACATTTAGTGATGTATCTTTTAACCCTTTGTCTTCTATTTTTGTCAACGTATTTGGGAAAAGGATTCCTTTTAAATTTGAACTATTCGTACTATAATCTAAGCCACTAAAAGCTTCTTGTCCAATTACAGATACTTCTTCTGGTATTATTAAATATGCATCATTTGATGTAGCACTTTTGGCACTACAATATGTTAATGTAGATCCTTCTGTTTTTATGATTCCAGCATCTTTTAATTCTTTCCATGTATATAATAGTCCCTTTCTATCATATATTCCAGGAATATAATATTCACCATCTTCATAATGATAATCACAATTTAAACACTCATAGATTGCTGTATTCGGTAAAATGTTTGCTATTCTGCTCGCGAAATATACATTTGTTACTTGATTGTCACTATAATATGAATATCCACCACTGTAATAGCTACCATTATGATACATATCTGCTGATTCTATTTTTGCTGGTTGTATTTCTTTTAATACTGTATTATGTCCCATAGCAGGAATTGTATGTTTATTCCTAATATTTCCACAAACGCTACAAATTTCCTCATCATAGCCATCATCTTCACAAGTAGCATCTAAATGTTTTGCAATCCATGTGTGCGTATGAGGAGTTGCTGTAGGGACAGGTGATGCTGCAGTAGGTTTTGGTGTCGGCGTAGAATCTGGTGCAGGCGTACTATTATCCTTCGGTGCTTCCGTAGGTACAGGAGTTGTGTTAGCCTCCTTATCCTCTTCTACTTTTGGAGCCTCTGTTGGTGCAGGCGTCTTAATATCTGCAACGGGTACTACCGCAATCTGATCCTTTCCTCTGTCAGGTATCCTATCCTCTTTTTTCTCAGGTGTTGTGTCTTCCTGTGTTGCTTGGGGTGTCTCTGTTGCAGATGGCGCAATCGTTTCCCTGGCAGGAGTAGGAATGGGTGTGGGTGTAACATCATTATCTGCTACAATTACAGGGTTGTTTTCTATCTGTGGTTTGTTTTCCGGACGTAAAAATGCAGGGATGCCTACCGATAATGCAACAATAGATACTGCTGCAAGTGGTACTAATCCACATATCCATAATGGCAGTCTATGTATTTTTTCGATTGCCAAATAATAAATATCCGGACTGTTTTTATCGGATACCGGAATAAAACCTTTCATTTTATTCGCATCGTCTTCAGCTTCCATCGGCATTACGGTATAATCTGTTTCATTTACACACAAACAAGCTTCCGCATTTTTATCTATGGTAACATCTGACAAATCTACTTTTCCTATGATCTGTCCGTTTTCAGGTAAATGATTACAGTATAAAATACCTTTTGTCTTTTTCACCGAATTTTCTGTTTGTATCGGTGTGTACTTGTACATGTCTTTTTCCTCCTCATATCTGTTAAATATAGTACTATTTTCTTATGTCAAAAATTTCTTGATTTTTACGTATTTTTATTGGAAAATAAAAAAATCACCCGATATTTCGTCAGGTGATTTCCAATTTACTTATTTACTTTTCAATCTCGGCTTCTTCTTCCATTTCGTCTAACTCGAACAATGCGCCTACCTCCGGAAATAATTTCGGCACCTCTTCCTCTTTCTTATCATCCATGAGTAGTGCTTCCAACAGATTCAGATTGCTGTAAATATCTTTATCCTCTACGGTGGCTGTTACTGCATCTTTTCCAAACTTCTCTTCCATCATTTTTTCAAAAGATGCTGCTGCGGTCCTCTCTGCTACCAGTTCATTTGCAGTCATACGAAATAACAGATCCAATACTTTTAACTTTCCGGCATCTGTCTTTGCAGACATTGCATCATTATATAAGGATTTAATATGATCTTCATAAGTTGTGTTTTTCAATTTCTTTTCCTCCAATGATAATACTATCTTTCTGCCATCTCTATTTCATAGGCACCTTCGATCAATGTCTGTAAGGCGTCTTCCAATACATTTGTAGAATATCCTGCAAATTTACCATCTGCTATCGGATCTTTTGTATAGCCGGATTCTCTGAGTTCAGAATTCGAAATCTCACGAAATCTTAATTCTTCCTGCAAATCTTTCGCATTGAATCCATTTGTTGCCATATAGTCTAAAATCTTTTGCATATTACACCTCAGATTTCTTTAAAAATGGCAGGGATATTTCCCCCTGCCACTGTGTTCTTGGATTAGTTGAACATTTCCTCGTCATCCATTTCGGGACCAGGAGTTTCAAATCCACTTGCCTGAGTTGGTACTGCAGGTGCGGGCTGTTCGGGAGCGGGCTGTGCCGGTGCGGGAGCTGCAGGAGTCTTGCTCTGTGCAGGAGTCTCCTTCTTCTTCTCCTGATCGATATAGTCTACATCAATTGCGCTGTATCCCATATGAGAAATCAGGCTGTTGGTGTACTCCTTACCATCCTTACCTACGCTGGTCCAGGTTCTTTCCTGTCCGGGTCTGGTTACAACAGATACTCTGATACGGTTGCTCTCCTTGTCGAAACGACCGAACATCTTCTTTGCTCTCTCAATAGGAGTGGTCTTACCTTCCTCAGTCTTACCATTGTAAACCTTGATTACGTGGTTATGATAAGCGCCATCCATATCCTTGGTGCTCAGATAGATATCGAAGTGAGGCTGTCTCTCAGTCACTCCGTCTGCTTTCACCTTATGGGTACCATCCTGATTTAGCTCCTCGTTCATATGAACGTTCTTAACGAAACCAGTCAATACGGTGATACCCTCATCCTCATAGCCTTTACTGCCACTCAGAACTGCGTCTGCATTCAGTACTCCGCCTCTGCCGGTATAACCAATTGCGGTTACCTTGTAGCCAACCTTTACATCAGTTACAGCTACTCCGGTATGTACCTTAAACTCTACATCCTCATTTGCGTTGGTAGCCTTATTAAACTGATTTGCCTTGATTACGAGATCCATACCGCCTTCTTTAATCTCGGTAACCTCGCCCATAACTACTCTTACCTGTGTCTTACTACTTGTGTAAACTCTACTCATTTTTTACTCCTTTTTGCGGATTCCTTCCGCTGGTTAAAATGTTGTCTGTTAGACGTACTTTTGTTTCCGTCTTTTACTTATGTAAAAAAAAACCGCAAAAGTGGTAAAAAAAGAAAGGATTTTTAATAATTTTTTTAAAAAAATTTTTTAAAAATATTGTAAGATTTTGTCAATTATGGTCACATATTGCAATTTGCGCCGGCCGCCGGTCGGTGATGCGTTGACCAGCGGTCGCTCGGCGCTATAAACGGTCGGGAGTATCCCAAAGTTTGTGTAAACCTTCAAACTGATGT
>ULVX01047542.1_pt1 | contig 11420 bp, 8 predicted proteins | sample 1959811 | NCBI WGS metagenome assembly ULVX01 (sample SAMEA4835797, study PRJEB28245) | human gut metagenome | biome: gut microbiome; material: fecal sample | place: Denmark | collected 2008
GGACGTGGGTGGCCAACGTTCCTGAAAAGCTCTATGGCAAGTTTTATACATTCTCGATTCTCAATAAGGGCAAATGGCTCGACGAGACTCCCGGTGTTTGGGCCAAGGCTGTCGGTGTCAACGGCAAACGTGCCGCCATTATCGATTTTGCCGGAACAAATCCTGAAGGATGGAATCTTGACAAAGGTCCGGCGATCAAACACATCAATGACGCGGTCATCTATGAGATGCACCACCGCGATTTTTCTGTACATCCGTCGTCTGGCATAGCTGCCAAGGGCAAGTTCCTTGCTTTGACCGAGGAGGCTACACGTTCACCTAAAGGCGACAAAACAGGCATCGACCATTTGAAGGAACTCGGTGTGACCCATGTGCATATCCTTCCTTCCTACGACTATAACAGTGTCGACGAAGCCAATCTTCCCGCAAATGCCTATAACTGGGGTTATGATCCTCAGAACTATAACGCACCGGAGGGTTCTTATTCGACCAATCCGTCAGATCCTTCGACCCGTGTTCTGGAAATGAAAGAGATGGTCAAGGCACTCCATGACAACGGTATCGGTGTGATTATGGACGTGGTCTATAACCATACAGCCGAAAACGACGGTTCGAATTTCTCGCTTACAGCTCCGGGCTATTATTACCGTCACCGTCCCGACGGAAGCTACAGCGATGCTTCGGGCTGCGGCAACGAGACAGCCTCTGACCGCCGGCAGATGCGTGATTTCATAATTAATTCAGTGAAATACTGGGCCAAGGAATATCACATCGACGGCTTCCGTTTCGACCTCATGGCAATCCACGACATCGAGACAATGAACGAAGTCGCTGCCGCGCTCAAGGAAATCAATCCCGATATTTTTGTGTATGGCGAAGGGTGGACGGCCGGCGATTCTCCACTCCCTGTCGAGCAGCGTGCCCTGAAAGAAAACGTGGCCAAGATGCCTCAGATTGCAGTGTTCAGCGATGACATCCGCGATGCTATCAAGGGACATTACACTGATGCTTCCGATCGGGGATTCGCCACAGGCAAGCCCGGACTTGAAGAGACCGTTAAAATCGGAATCGTCGGTGCTACAGCACATCCGCAGGTCGACTACTCGAAGGGCAACAATTCGAAATTTCCCTATGCCTCAGCTCCGACACAGATTATAAATTATGTGTCGTGTCACGACGACCTCATGCTCACCGACAAGCTCCGCAAGTCAATGCCCGACGCGACCGACGCCGAGCGTCAGCGCGCCGCCCGTCTTGCCCAGACAATAGTGCTGACCTCGCAGGGAACTCCCTTTATTTTTGCCGGCGAGGAAATTTTCCGCGATAAGAAGGGTGTCCATAATTCCTACAAGTCGCCCGACTCAATCAATGCGATAGACTGGAATCTGAAGCATGACAATGCCGGACAGTTCAATTACTACAAGGAGCTTATCAGACTTCGCAAAGAACATCCGGCTTTCCGCATGACAACTGCCGAACAGGTGCGGAAACATCTGAAATTTGACAATGTGAACGAGCCTAATCTGATTTCATATTCGTTGACCGACTATGCCAACGGAGACGAATGGAAGGAAATCAAGCTCGTGTTTAACGGATCTGACGAGCCGAGAGAAGTAAAGATTCCAAAAGGAAACTGGACAGTTATAGCGGAAGACGGCAATATCAATGCCGATGGTCTCGGAACTGCAAAAGGAGGCAAGATGACCGTCGCTCCACGTTCGGCACTTATTCTCGCACTGACAAAGTAAATAGGAGTCACCTACACCTATGAAAGACAAAGAATAACAGATTTTAGCTGATGAATCCGGTTTTAGTGCCCGATTTTAAAGATAAAATCTGTTATTCTTTGTCTTTTTTCGATTTAGCAATATCCGGATTACTGTAAATTCTTGTGTTATGCGAACTTTATGCTGCGATTCGTTGGTGATTTGTGGAAAAAAGTCTGTATTTTTGCATGGTATTTTACAAAACGAAAAAACTTAAGGTAAGTGGAAAGCAAAAAGAAGCCAACGGCCATACTCAGAATGCACTGCCCCGACCAGCCGGGGATTATTGCGGTGATAACTGACTTCATCACCACAAACCGGGGCAACATAATCTATCTCGACCAGTATGTCGACCGTGTGAACGGCATATTCTATATGCGTGTCGAATGGGAACTGGAAAACTTCCTTATCCCGTCTGAAAAAATCAACGAATATTTCACCACGCTTTATGCCAAGCGCTATGAACTGACTTATCGTATCAGTTTCTCGAAACGTCGTCAGAAAATGGCAATATTCGTGAGCAAAATGTCACATTGTCTCTACGACATGCTTGCCCGTCACATGGCCGGGGAATGGGATGTGGATATTCCTGTAATAATCAGCAATCATCCCGACCTTGCTATAGCCGGGCGGCAGTTCAACATTCCTTTCGAGCATATTCCTGTCAACCGCGAGAACAAAGCCGAGATGGAGCAGCGGGAATTTGAGATTCTTGACCGCTACGGGATTGATTTTATTGTGCTTGCCCGCTACATGCAGGTTCTGTCAGAGGATTTCATCAATCGCTATCCCAACCGTATAATAAATATCCACCATTCGTTTCTTCCCGCCTTCGTCGGTGCGAAACCATATCATCAGGCTTATGAGCGCGGTGTCAAACTCATTGGAGCGACAAGCCACTATGTGACCGCCGATCTTGACGCAGGTCCTATAATCGAGCAGGATGTGGTTAGAATCAGCCATAAGGACACGATTGACGAACTTGTGAAAAAGGGACGTGACCTTGAAAAGATAGTGTTGTCGCGGGCGGTTGAGAAACATATCCAGCGCAAGATTCTGACATACGACAATAAAACCGTCGTTTTTAGTTGAACATTAGACCCGTTTTGATGGTTTTCGCTGGTGTGAGGCCATGTATGATGCGAAAAATTCATCAAAATTGTATAGGATAAAATAAAAATTATTTCTAATTTTGCATGTGAGTTATGCAGAGGACTTATTGTTCCATACATGACCATATCCGATAGGAAAAATTGGCATTAAAAACGAAATTTTTGACCAGTTAACACGATGCCCTTTTCGGGCGAAAATAACAAACTAAACAGCAGAACATAAAGTTAAAGACAGCCGCGAGGCATGCACTAATCAAATTTATCTCAACTCAAAATTTAAAATTACTTCATGGACAGCAACGAAAAGAAAAGCAAGCGCCCGCGTATCGGAGTGCGCCCGGTGAGCTCAGACAGTGCCGAAAATCTCAAAAACGACTTCAACACACAGGAGGGAAACCATCAGTCTGATTCGCAGGAGCGTCATCAGGGATCCTATAACTCCTATGGTAACAACCGTCCTTATCTGCCCAGACCCTACAACAATAACCGTCAGGGAGGATATGGTAACAACCGTTACAGCAACAATCAGGGAGGCTATAACCGTTACAACAACAATAATAACCGTTACAACAACTACCAGCCACGTCCGATGGCCAATCCGCAGCTTGAAGGCGAGCCTCAGAGCGCGGCTGAAGGAAGTGTGACAAACACTGCCGAGGGTGAGAATGCGGGCGGCTATCAGCCCCGTCCACAGTATAACCGCTACAATCAGGGCGGTTACAACAATAACGGTAATCATTATAACAACAACCGTCAGGGCGGTTACAATAACAACCGTCCTCAGGGCGGCTACAACAACCGTCCTCAGGGCGGTTACAACAATAACGGTAATCATTATAACAACAACCGTCAGGGCGGCTATAACAACAACCGTCAGGGCGGTTACAACAACAACCGTCCTCAGGGCGGCTACAACAACCGTCCTCAGGGCGGTTACAACAATAACGGTAATCATTATAACAACAACCGTCAGGGCGGCTATAACAACAACCGTCAGGGTGGCTATAACAACAACCGTCAGCAGGGCTTTAAGAAACCCAATCCCCGTCAGAACCAGTATGGCATGCCTCAGGGAGGCCGCAGTTTCACTCCGCGTCCCCGCCGCATAGAATACGAAGTGCCTGTTCCCGATCCTAACGAGCAGATTCGTCTCAACAAGTTCATGGCCAATGCCGGTCTGTGCTCGCGCCGTGAGGCTGACGAATATATCCAGCAGGGTCTCATCAAGGTCAACGGCGAGGTGGTGACCGAGCTCGGAACAAAGATTTCACACAACGATGTCGTCGAATACAACGACAAGGTTGTGACTCTCGAAAGCAAGTGCTACATCCTTCTCAACAAGCCGAAGGACTGTGTGACCACAAGCGACGATCCCAACGGCCGTCTCACTGTCATGGATCTCGTGAAGGGTGCTTGCGAAGAACGCATCTATCCCGTAGGACGTCTTGACCGCAACACTACAGGCGTACTTCTTCTCACAAACGACGGAGATCTCGCATCGAAGCTCACCCACCCGAAATTCGTGAAGAAAAAAATCTATCACGTATGGACCGACAAGGATATCGCCGAGGAGGACATGCAGCGTATCGCCGACGGCATCGAGCTTGAGGATGGTCCTATCCACGCCGATGCAATTTCTTATGCCACCGAGACTGACCGCAATCAGGCCGGTATCGAGATTCACTCCGGTCGTAACCGCATCGTGCGCCGTATCTTCGAAAGCCTCGGTTACCACGTCACCAAACTCGACCGTGTGTATTTCGCAGGTCTCACCAAGAAGAATCTTCCCCGCGGTCGTTGGCGCTATCTCACTCAGGAAGAGGTCAACTTCCTTAAAATGGGTTCATTCGAATAATTTAATATAGAATACACTTGCAAATGAAAAGGACTAAAGTCGTCGATCTTCTCAAAGACGCTGCCCTTATTGGATCTGAGGTTTTGGCCAAAGGCTGGGTGCGTACCCGCCGTGGTAACAAACACGTGCAGTTCGTGCAGCTCAACGATGGTTCGACCATAAAGAATATACAGATTGTGTTTGACATGGCCAAGTTTACTGACGAGGAGCTTAAGCCTGTCACCACCGGCTCAAGCATCTGTGTCAGAGGGCTTCTCGTAGAGTCGCAGGGCAAAGGCCAGACTTGCGAGATTCAGGCAGAATCGCTTGAGGTCTACGGCACAGCCGACGTGGAGTCATACCCTCTCCAGAAGAAGGGTCACACTCTCGAATTCCTCCGCGAGATCGCACATCTCCGTCCACGCACAAACACATTCGGCGCTGTGCTCCGTGTGCGCAGCACCCTCGCTTTTGCAATCCACAAGTTCTTCAACGAACGCGGATTCCAGTATCTCCACACACCTCTCATCACAGCGAGTGACTGCGAGGGTGCAGGAGCTATGTTTCAGGTCACCACTCTCGACCTGAACAATCTTCCAAAGGATGAGGAAGGCAAGGTTGACTATTCGCAGGATTTCTTCGGAAAGCCCACTGCCCTGACTGTCTCAGGACAGCTCGAAGGTGAGCTTGGCGCGACTGCCCTCGGCTTGATTTACACTTTCGGTCCAACTTTCCGCGCTGAGAATTCCAACACTCCCCGTCACCTCTCGGAATTCTGGATGATAGAGCCGGAAATGGCTTTCTATGACATCACCGACAACATGGATCTTGCCGAAGAGTTCGTGAAATATTGTATCAACTACGCTCTCGAACATTCGCTTGACGACATCACCTTCCTTCAGGAGATGTATGACAAGGATCTGATTGATCGTCTGAAATTCGTTGTCAACAACGATTTCGTCCGTCTTTCGTATGGCGAAGGTGTGAAAATCCTCGAAGAGTCCGGCAAGAAGTTTGAATTCCCTGTTCACTGGGGTACTGATCTCCAGAGCGAGCACGAACGCTATCTCGTTGAGGAACATTTCAAGAAACCTGTCATCCTGACCGACTATCCCAAGGAAATCAAGGCGTTCTACATGAAGCAGAACGAGGACGGAAAGACTGTCCGCGCGATGGACGTGCTTTTCCCGCACATCGGCGAGATTATCGGTGGTTCAGAGCGTGAGGAGAACTACGACAAGCTTCTCGCACGTATCGAAGAGCTTGGCATTCCTATGAAGGATATGTGGTGGTATCTTGATACCCGTCGTTTCGGCACGGTTCCTCACTCCGGCTTCGGCCTCGGTTTCGAGCGTCTTGTGCTCTTCGTGACCGGCATGACGAATATCCGCGACGTGATTCCTTTCCCCCGTACTCCGGGCAAGGCTGAATTTTAAAAGTTCTTATCGAAAGATAAACAAGTTTCATAAAAAACGCATCACCGACCCATTGGCTACGGTGATGCGTTTTTTTGTGTATCGATTTTAGCCGGAATTATTTATAGGGTGGTTTTGCCGGCTGTATCCGTGGAGCTGAAGTTTCTTTCAGCAGCCTCAAGGTCTTTCATCTGACGTTTGATTTCGCCCTTGCGTTCATACGCACGACCGATGAGCATGAAAATACCACCGACTAAAATCAGACCGCAGAATGTCAGGGCTGTCACCCATGAAGCGAATGCCACGACTCCTGCAAGCATGGTTATAAGATAACCGATCACAACTCCCATCAGGAGTATAAAACCAATCCAGAATAGACCTTTGCCAAACGATTTCATAATACAAAATAGTTAATATGTGAGTTTTATAAAAATTCCTTTATTATATAAAGGATTGCACTATGAAAAAGTTTTGGATACCGGCGTTTTTGTCTATTTATATCCCTTTGGTATATCTGCTATTGACGACTGATTTGTCAGTCAAACACTTTGTCCCAGTCTTTCCAGACGGCTTCGTATCCCAGACGGCGTATATCGGCTGCGACGGCCTGAGGCGAACGTGGGTCGGACACTTCAAACTGTTCGAGTGCGTCGGGAGTCGAGACATATCCTCCCGGTTCGGTCTTGCTGCCGGCGCTCATGGAGGTCACGCCGAGTTTCATCATGTTGGCTCGGAAAACCGGGTCTTCTCTGGTCGAATATGAAATGTCGACATCATGGTCAAACAGACGGAAGGCGAATGTCACCTGAGCCAGTTCGCGGTCGCTCATCACGACCTTTGGCTGGTAGCCTCCTTCGGCGGGACACATGCGCGGAAAGTTGACACTGTAGCGGGTGCGCCAGTAATTTTTACGCAGATATTGAAGGTGGCGAGCCATCATCGCGAGATCCGTGCGCCAGTCTTCCAGTCCGATGAGGACACCCATTCCGATTTTGTGTACCCCGGCCTGACCCATGCGGTCGAAACCGTTGACGCGCCATTCGAAAATCGATTTCATCCCCTTGGGATGATATTTTTTGTAGTTGGCGGCGTTATAGGTCTCCTGAAAACATACCACTCCGTTTAGTCCGCTTTCGACCAGACGGGCGTAGCTCTCGCTTTTCATCGGCATGACTTCGATGGTGAGATTGTTGAAATACGGACGGCACACACGTAGCACCTGTTCGAGATAATCGACACCGTTGAGCGCCGGAAACTCGCCGGATACAATCAGCAGGTTCTCGAACGGTCCGAGTTTTCGGATGGCTTCACACTCGGCCTTCACCTGCTCCATTGTGAGAGTCACACGTGCAAGCGGGTTGTTGTGGTTGAAACCGCAATAGACGCAGTGGTTTGTGCATGCGTTTGAGACATACATCGGGATATACATTGAGATTGTCTTGCCGAAGCGTTCGAGGGTGTAACGGTGGCTCAGTTGCGCCATCTCTTCAAGAAATGGCTCGGCTGCGGGAGAAATGAGCGCCATGAAGTCCTCGACGCTCAGATGCTCCTTGCGGAGTGCCATGCGGACATGGGCGGCCGTGCGCGACTCGATGAAACGTGTGGTCTCGTCCCAGTCATATTTCTTTAATTCGTCAGAAAACATAATCTTGACTTTATCATAATCGTGGGTTCATATATGACGGACAACTCTCCGTCATATATGAACGTGATTGGTTTAATTTTTCGCACAGTCGTCGACGAGCTGCTGGGTGATTCGCATCGCACAGAAGTTCGGACCGCACATTGTGCAGAAATGGTCATCATCCTTATGGCTCTCGACGTAATACTGGCGTGCACGCGCCGGGTCGAGCGACAAGTTGAACTGGTCTTTCCAGCGGAATTCAAAACGCGCCTTGCTCATGGCATCGTCGCGCAGCTGTGCGCCCGGATGGCCTTTTGCGATGTCGGCGGCATGGGCTGCGATCTTATATGTGATCACGCCGTTGCGCACGTCTTCGAGATTAGGCAGCGCGAGGTGTTCTTTGGGTGTCACATAGCATATCATCGCAGTGCCCATCCATGCTATCTGTGCGGCACCGATAGCCGAGGTGATGTGGTCGTAGCCGGGTGCGATATCCGTCGTCAGCGGTCCGAGGGTATAGAACGGCGCTTCGTGACACTTGTCAATCTGGCGCTCCATATTTTCACGGATTTTGTGCATGGGGACATGGCCCGGACCTTCGATGAGCACCTGTACATTGTGTCGCCATGCGATTTCTGTGAGTTCGCCGAGGACATCGAGTTCGAGGAACTGCGAGCGGTCGTTGGCATCGTGGATTGAACCCGGACGCAGACCGTCGCCGAGCGACACGGCTACGTCGTAGCGGGCAAGAATCTCGCAGATTTCGTCGAAGTGGGTGTAGAGGAAATTTTCCTGATCGTGAATGACAGCCCATCGGGTCATGATCGAGCCTCCGCGCGACACGATTCCTGTCAGTCGCTCCTGAACCATGTCGGCATGCGCGCGCAGAGCGCCTGCATGGATGGTGAAATAGTCGACACCCTGCTCAGCCTGTTCGATGAGGGTGTCACGGTAGATTTCCCAAGTGAGATCCTCCACCTTGCCGTCGACCTTTTCGAGAGCCTGATAGACGGGGACTGTCCCGACGGGGACAGGGCAGTTACGGATAATCCATTCGCGGGTCTCGTGGATGTTGTCGCCTGTCGAGAGGTCCATCAGAGTGTCTCCGCCCCAGTAGCAGCTCCACACGGCCTTGCTCACCTCCTCTTCAATACCCGATGAGAGTGCCGAATTACCGATGTTGGTATTGAGTTTAACGAGGAAGTTTTTGCCGATAATCATCGGTTCCGCTTCGGGATGATTGATGTTGGCAGGGATTACGGCGCGTCCGGCTGCCACTTCGTCGCGCACGAATTCCGGTGTGATGTGACTCTTGATGCCGAGGGCTTCGGCATTGTTGTTCTCACGTATGGCAACATATTCCATCTCCGGTGTGATTATGCCCTGACGCGCAAGTGCCATCTGGGTTATATTGCGGCCTTCAGCCGCACGCCGGGGTGCATATCGGTGGGCGAAACGGATTGGGTCGAGACTTTTGTCGGCCTCGCGCATGCGTCCGTAGTCGGATGTAATGTGGGATAGCTGTTCGAGATCTTCGCGACGCTCCAGCCACTCCTCGCGAAGCCGGGGGAGTCCGGCGTTGATGTCTACACTGACATCAGGGTCGGTGTACACGCCGCTTGTGTCATAGACATAGACGGGATCATTTTTGCGGGTCATCTTCTCTCCGTCGATTATCTTGACTGTCGGGGTGAGGTTGACACGTCGCATCGCGACACGTATAGGGTGAAGCTTTCCGTCGATATATACTTTTTCAGAACCCGGATAAGAGTTCACATCGATATTTTCAATTTTCATGCTGGTTTCCGATGGTTATGGTTGTGATGGAATGGCTATGTTTTTACAGATTAAGGAATTCGGTGAAAGGACTTGTGGCAGAGGCGGAGTCTGACACGGTGCCCAGTCCGGCAAGATAGGCTCTGCGGCCGGCTTCGACCGCGAGGCGGAATGCCACGGCCATTTCTACGGGGTCGCCTGCGACGGCGATGGCTGTGTTGACGAGCACCGCGTCAGCTCCCATCTCCATTGCGTCGGCGGCGTGGGATGGAGCGCCGAGTCCTGCATCAATCACAACCGGCACACGGCTTTCGCGGATAATGATTTCAAGGAAATCGCGTGTCTTGAGACCTTTGTTTGTTCCGATTGGCGCTCCGAGAGGCATCACGGCTGCTGTTCCGACTTCTTCGAGCCGCTTGCACAACACGGGGTCGGCCTGAATGTAGGGGAGCACCTTGAATCCCTGCTTAGCGAGAATTTCAGTCGCTTTTAAAGTCTCTACAGGGTCGGGCAGGAGGTATTTCGGGTCGGGATGGATTTCGAGCTTTATGAAATCAGTGCCGAAGCAGTCACGGGCAAGGTTGGCGGCGAGGACGGCTTCGTCGGCTGTGCGCACGCCTGAGGTGTTGGGGAGAAACTGGACATGGTCGCGGTTGATGTGGCGCAGCATGTCGTCGTCCTCCTCATGTTCCATGTCAATGCGTTTCATGGCTACTGTAATCATCTGTGATTCAGAAGCGAGGATTGATTCAAGCATGAGCTTGTTGGAGGAAAATTTGCCTGTTCCGACAAACAGACGGGATGTAAAATCCCTTTCCCCTATGGTCAGAATATCGTTCATAGGTGGTTACTATATATTGTTATTTTGATTGTTCGGAAGCTTGTCGCGGCTTAGCGCTTGCGGTATTTTTCGGCTGCTTCGTGGATTTTTTCAAGCGCCTGCCGCGTATAGGCTACAGGGTCGGGGGAATTGATGATCGCACCGCTCATTGCTATGCCGTTGACACAGGTCTGCATGATAGCGTCGATATCGTCGATTGTGATTCCACCGATGGCCACGATAGGGAGCAGAATATCTTCTGCACGCACTTCATTGACTATCGCCGCATATCCGTCGAGACCGATGACAGGCGATAGTTTTTCTTTTGTTGTCGTGTAGCGGAACGGGCCGAGTCCTACATAGTCGACATCCCATCCTTTGAAAGCCTTGATATCGGCTGCGGTGTTGGCCGTGCATCCGATGATTGCTTCCGCCCCCATAGTCTCGCGTGCGAGCAGCGGGTTCATGTCGTTTTTGCCGAGATGGACACCGTGGACCGACATTTCCATCGCCAGCTCCACACGGTCGTCGAACACGAGGAAGGCTTCGCTTTCCTGACAGAGCGGAATGATTTCAAGTGCAGTCTGGCGGAATTCTTCGTCGCTTGCGTCTTTCAGGCGAAGCTGAATCCATTTACAGCCGCCTTCGAGCGCCATCTGCACTTCTTCGGCTATCGAGTATTTGTCTGAGGGATGGGTTATGAACTGTAGCATATATTTCTTGTTTATAATTCCTTATTGAGTCGGGAGATAAAATCTGTCATCCGGCCGACGTTCTCTCCCCACGGCAGAGCGCCGAGCATCGCAAAACCTGTGAAATTGTAACGTTTGAGGAAGTCGATGCGTTCGGGATTTACTCCTCCGAGTGCGATGACCTTTGTGGGAGCGCCGCTCAGGCGCAAGAGTTCTTCATGGCTGTAGGCTGCCATGTAGCCTGATTTTGAAATGCTGTCGAACACCGGGCTGAGGGTCACATAGTCCATCGTGCCGCCGGCCATCACTTCGTCGATCGAGTGGCACGACCGGCTCAGTCCTCCGCTGTAGCCGTGGGGCGCGACAGGGCAGCGGCGGTTG